>Ga0209196_1000362_pt1 | contig 37023 bp, 67 predicted proteins | sample COGITO_mtgs_1105_5_FD_184801 | JGI IMG/M metagenome (GOLD analysis project Ga0209196, IMG submission 184801) | Pelagic marine microbial communities from North Sea - COGITO_mtgs_110509 (SPAdes) (version 2) | ecosystem: Environmental > Aquatic > Marine > Epipelagic ... | reverse complement strand
GTAAAAATGACTCTGATAGGTTATCTTTATTATCTCTGTAGTCTGTATGTATATAAGTTACATCATTTAAGCTCATATTAGAGCCTCCTAAGACATTTTCTGCTTGAAACCAACGTTTGTATATCCAATGCTCTTTAGTTGTCGGATTCATCACTAAAATAACTCTGTTCTGTTTAAGTTGTGAACGTATAGAAAAGTCAATCTTATCAAATGTTCCTTCGTCAACTAATTCCTCTGCTTCATCTACTACAAACGTTGTAATACCGTTTAAAGATTTAAGTGCTGCTGTTTGGTTACCAGATGATGTTCTAATACCTTTAAATATTATAGAACTACCTGTCTTTAAGTTCATTATCTCATCTTTAGTTATCCTAAAGTCTTCGTGAACTCCCATTAAGTCAATCTTTTCTATAAATTCAGGTATAATAGATGTATGTGCAGATATCATTGTATAACGTGAGAACAAAATCTTATGACCTTTCTCATAGGTTAAGTTAAGTAAGAATACGTTAACACCAAATGACTTACCAGAACCACGACCTCCAGTTACAACAAAGTATCTTGAAGGCTCTTTAAATAGTGGTATGTATTTTGTGTGTATGTTTAATTTACTCATCCTTAGGTGTTACGTCTATAATCTTATCTTTAACTTTCTTACTGAGTTCGCTATCTCCAATAAAGTTTATAATAGGAGCTTTAACAGTTGTTCCTGTATTATCTTTATCTTCTTCATACATCATATCAGTAAGTAGTTTCATATGGTTGTAACTACCTTCTTTAGCCTTCTCAGCCATAGACTCAAACATAGCAACCTCACTACCAAATACATTCTTGATAGCTTTCTTTGCGTATTGTTTCTTGCGACTCTTCTTTGCTTGATTAAGTGCTGGTTTATTAGACCTCTCTCCTTGAGGTACAGGCAACTTAGGTATAGATTTCTTCCTAGAGTTACCCTTTCTGCCATCAGTTGGCTTTATCTCTTTACTATTCATAAAAAGATAACTATTTTTATTTATTCTGTTTTACTCGTAATCTCCATCAACAATTCACTAAACCTCTCTTCTTCAATGGCTTTGTGGTTATTCATAGCTCTAAACACTCCAGCGCAAGCAAGATAATCTTCCTCTTCCTCCAGCATTTCCAAATCCCAACCACACTCTTCTAAAGTCATAAGACCTTGCTCTAGATTGTAGAAATAAATATCGTAATAGGCTTTTTTTATTTCGTCATCACTTCCCTTGTATTCTGATGTTATCATTACAGTCTGTTTTCAATGCTAATAATGCTTTACATTCTTTGTATTTCTCTTTAGCATCTTCTCCATACACTTCTTTAAATAATGTATAGACTCTTCTTGTAGCTGAGAATGGTGTTTTAACGCCTTCTAAGAGCTTTCTAGCATAAACCTTTCCATGGCCTTTACAATACTTAATATTGTCTGATGAATCGCCTACAATCATTTGCGTATAAAAGTTAATAGTAGCTTCTTCTTCTGATATCTTAGATAGTGTTTTCTTTTTCCAATGGTAATCATAAAACCAGCAGGGAAATTGCTTATAATCTTTATCTATAGATACTATAATAACAGAATCTATACCGATTTTATCTGCAACTCTTTTCCATAATGTAGCCACAACATCATCAGTCTCAATACCTATTCCGTAATGAGAACGATATTTCCTCTTAACCAAGCTATGTAGTTTACCTAGTATTGGAGGTTTCTCTCCTGTTCTATTAGCTTTGTACTCTTTAGATATATCGTGTCTAAAATTACCCCTAGAACCGTTACATACTATAAACTTATCCACTTCTACTTGCTCTTCTAACTCAGCAAATATCTTATCAAGTCCTTCTTGAAACTTCTCGTAAGCCTTATCTATAGTTAACCACTTCTGGTCTGACTTAGAGTCAAAACAAGATGCGTAAATAAGGCTATCTGCGTCAAATAATACTACCAAAACTTACCGACTCTTCTAACTTTGTTTCTAACTCTCGACCTTTCTATACTCTCAACCCACTTCTCATCTGACTCTTGTTCAGCTCCTTCTCCAATATTCTTATCGCTAGTAACGCAAGGGTCTGGTTGCATTGTAATAGGGTTGTAGTTATGTTCCCAAAATCTGTAATCTCTTTTCATGGTCATCTATTTTTATATTGAGTAGCAAACATAGTAAAAATATTTTACATACACAAGTTTATTTAACTAAAAAGCCTAACATTTTACTGCTAGGCTAATTATTATTGGTAATTCTTCATATACCTTTCTAGGTTTTTAACTATTTTGCTTATACAGGATGAGCAACTTGTAGTTCTTTTCTCGTTGGTGCTAAAGACGTAGTTGTATATCCCTATGACTCGAACTCTATCATCATAACTAATCGTAGAACCTTTGTTGGCTAGAAAGTTAGATAGGTACTTATAGTCATCTTCCTTTAGACATTTAACATTTTTGTACTTGTACTCTTTATTAAACCTTTCTTGTCTTTCATCACAACCACAATCTTCTCCTGCTATAAACTTAACAACCTTATCTATCCCTGTTGATTTAGTTATCTTTGCAATAGTGTCTCCTAGTCCTTTAGACTGCTTCTCTACATTGTTAGCGAAAACTTTAAAATTGCTAAACGTGTAATCTTCTTTCCATTGCTTATACTCTCTATAGTCTTTTGTGCGTTTGTCTATAGAGTTAAAGTAACCTCTTTCCTCTAAATCTAAATAATATTTATCTTGTTTCATAATTTATATTTTATGCGTTCTGTAGGTTAACACCCCAAACGCTGTTAAACTCATTAATACTCACTTCTTCAAATGATTCGTAAAAAACATCTTCTACTTTTTTAAGTTTATATACTTCATTGCAGTAATTTCCTTGCCAAACCCATTTACTAAATCTAGCAACCCCATTATACACAGAGCATATAACATTATTATTATTCTTGTGTCTATAGTATCTTGTCATAATCTCCGTTAAAGTAATCCATTAAATCCTCTGATAGCTCGTCTTTAAGTATTTTTCTATAACTCTTAACTGAATTATGTATAGAGTTCAATCCAATACCTGCTCCGTTTGCTATTTGTCTTAGTGATTGACCTTGCATATAATATAAGTCAAACAGCTGCCTATCATAAACTTTCCAATCCTTTACAATATTCTTTATACTATTGCTTATGGTCTCTACAGAGCTAAAGTGCGTCTCATCAAAATCATACTCTTCTAAAGTAACTTCTTCATTACCCAGATACTCACAAGTATCTAACTTCTTGTAGACTTTAGTTCTCCTAGAGACCTTGAACATATTAAATAATACCGTCCATATAAAGTATCTGTTTACCGTATCCTTGTAAGATACCTGCTCTCTTGTCTTACCTAATCTGTCTAACCTTAAATACATATCCTGCACCAAGTCTTGTGCATCATTCATATTTCCAGTCATACTAAAGGTTATTCTAACCCAATCATCGTGTTTTGTAGCTAATAACTCTAACATTTATATCTCTTTAATTATTATTTCTACTCTTGGTCTCTCTCTATCTATTTCTGTTGGTAATACCGTTTCTTTTTTTACAAAGTCATCATTATCGTCTTCCCAACATCCATACTCAGTAATAGAGTCAAGTAAGTATTTACTAACTACAGATATTACATTCATTTTATCTAAACGTCTCTTAGAGCCTTTAAATACTTTATAGGTAATCTCTACTGGGGTGTTTATCTTTAAACCTTCTAAGTTATATCTCATTAACTTGTGATACACCTTCTTAGCATCGTTATTAGTTCTGTGATGTAAGTTTCTGTATGTATTCATATTTAATGAAATCCTCTTATCTTTAGTGGTTTTTCTAGGTAACATTACGAATAAGGGAGACTCTATCTTGTACTTCAAATTACAACTCCATTCTTACGTTAAAAGCAATCCTACCTCCCTTTACCACTCCTATACCAATAGCTTCTTTTTTACCCCCCTGCATATATCCCATAGCATAACTCTTACTATCTATACCACAGCCTACTGCCATAGCAAACAATGCCCTTGTTTTACCGAAGAACCATTCTACATACATATCGGTATGGTAGTGTCCACTAACTGTGCTTACCATATCTCTTTTAACTGCCATTCTTGGCTTACCACTTTTGTCTCCGTGAACATATCTCACATCATCAATATACACCTCTGTTACAAACTTCCAATTAGGTGTTTCTAAAACCTCTCCAAACTCTTTAATCCATTTACTTGGTATGTTAGATGTTTGTGCCTTGCGAATTATTATCCTATCGTGGTTACCTAGTGTAACGTGAGCGTCAGGAAATGCTTTATACCATTTAGCCAGCTTCTCAATGGCTTGTTCTAATTCATACTTACCGCCCAAACCATCAGCGGATGATTCGTGATAGCTTGAATAATGATTATCAATGATATCTCCGATAAACACTACCTTATTACAATTATGTAGAGCATACTGTTCTTTACAGAAACCTAAATAACCATCCAAACAAAATGGCTCGTGTAAATCTCCAATTACAAGAACCCTGTTCTCTACTTTAGTTAGGTTTTGATAAGCCTTTAATATCTTACCTTTTAATCTCGGTCTAAAATCTTTCATATATAAATTTAATTAATTATTAATTGTTTAGCAAGTATAGTTATTAGAAACTATAAACATCATCTGGGTTATCTATCTTAGGCAAACCGTTATCGTCTAATCTAAAGTCAAACTGCTCAAATGGTGTGTTTCTACTTCTCTTGCAAGATACTGTTATAGCACCTAGTTTATTAGGGTCTCTTTCTAATTGTATCTGAGTCTCTGCTTTCTTCTCTAAGAAGCTCCCTAAGTGCCCTGTAGGCTTGTCTGAGCCAAAGTTAGAGTGTATTACTGTAATGATATGGCAATCATAAATAGTTGTCCAAGCCATAATCTTCTGTACTACGAGGTTTGATTCCTCAAGATTGTTTGCATCGGATACTAAATCTGCTACACCATCAATAACTACTACACCTATCTTCTTACCAGTATCTGTTAATGTCTGCAAATAGTATTCTATAAAGTTTATTCTATCTCTAAAACCTATCTTTCTTAACGCAAATGTATGGTAGAAGTCTAAGTTAGACTCTTTATTCATCCATTGAATACGTTTAAATACACGCTGTGAATGCCAGTCTCCCTGCTCTGTATCGAAATGGATATACTCTCTGTCTTCTCTAAAGGAGCTTAGTCCTGATGTATGAGTTCCATTTGGGTTACAATAAGCAGAGCCTAACAAACTAACAAAAAATGTCTTCATAGACTTAGGAGGTGCTTGTATAAAGCTAAAGTTACCGTAAGTGCCTATTGGTATAGGAAACTCTTTAATCTCTCCGTCTTTAGTTACTACTTCTTTAGTCTTATAGCTAATTGCTACTGGAGGATGTTCTATTTTTTCATTAATGTTAATAGCGCACTCTTCTTGTATCATTTGCATAGACATAATATGCTCGTGTTGTTCTTCTTTTTGCTCTTCGCTCATTTGTTTTTAGTTTTATTAATTAAATACCAACATTAAAACGTTGGTCAACAGTCGATAAAACACATTAAAACGTGTTTTTATCTTTGTGTTGTAAACAATTACCTAGTTTTTAGGTATTCATTCCAATGTTCTGTAACATCTGTATCTTCTCTGTACTTAAAATATAAGCCTCCCTTTTTATAAAGAAAACTAGGTAACAGTTCGCTATCGCTTTTACAACAATGTGTATAATTAATAGCTTCTTTTTGTATTTCATTTAGCCAATGCAAAACAACACTTGTTTTTAATTCAAAACAGTTATTATCCTCATACTCTTTTACTCGTTCAATTATTTCCTTTAGTTTATTCATTCTTATTTTATTTAGTTATTATCCCACGCTACTAATCATACACTTTTAAGTTGTAAAACATTAGAGGTTTAGTATTTCCTTATTGTATATTTGTTTAAGTTGTTCTAAATCCTTTAAACCTTCTGCTTTTCTTGCAAACTGTCCTTTATCATAGTGTATGTAATTTTGTTTCTTCCATTCCTCAAAAGTAGGTACTTCTTTAACCTCAAACGTTTCACAACAACGTATAACCTTAATAGCTTTTTCTATTGCTAATTTATAAATGTAGGCATCATTCATTGTTTTTATGGTTCCTTTCTTCACTAATTTATTATAGTGTTTGTCAAGTTTATTAAATTCTTTATCAGTCATTATTTATTATTTTAAGTTATTAATTTTCGCTAGTAAGGTTATACAAACCGTTGTAAAACATAACCTAAATCAGTTGTCTAATTGCTTTTTTACAAACTCTGCACCAGCCTTAAAAGTTCGTCTTAATGTAATTAAAGGTTGTCTATTAGGTTGTTCTATTTTTCTAACATAGTTGCATCCCTCAGAATATATTTCTTCATCAGTCGGCAACGATTTTACAACACGTGGTATAGATAATTGCTCTACGTACTTATCTACAAGTCTTTGCATATCATCAATTATCATAACGCTTCCCATTCCGTGGTCTTTATCAAGTTCTTCGCCTAATTTCAAAATACCTTTAATCAATTCTGTTTTTTCCATTTATATAAGTTTTGTTTTATTTTTACGCAACTATCCATACCACAAGCACGTTAGCCACTATATTATAATTTTAAAAACTCATCTATTACACCAATAGTAACTAACCCATCTTTATTTTTTTCTAATTTAGGTTTTGCGTTATACCAAGTAATAAAATTATAAAACAGTTCACGTTGTTGGCTAACATCGGTTAAATTTAATTGCTCAGTTTCTTTTATTTTTTCAAGGTGTCGTTTTACACTTTGTGTACTTACTAACCAAGTGTTATTATCTTCGGCTTCTTCCAACCAATTAATTAAGTTATCTATTGTCATATCTATTTATTTTTGTGTTATCAATAACGCAACTAACCTTAACCACATACGTTATACCCTATTTGCCCAACGCTCCCACAAATCGAGAATCCATAGCAAACGATTTACTTTCTGTTCGTACTTCTTAGGTACTTTGTTTGGTCTGATAGAATTATCTGAACCACTTAGTTTACGACTAAGCTCACTCCATTTTATTAGGTCTTTGCTCATTACATTAATTCTGCTGTGGTTAATAATCTTGGTTTACATTTACCAAATTCTTTTTTTACTGCATCATAAATCGTTTTAGTTTCTTCATCATTCCAAAAACCAAAACTTCTACTACCGTAAAAAGAAAGTGAACCACTCATCCACTCATCCATAAATTTAACACGTCTTTCAGTAAACCCTAATCCAATAAAAAACTCTTTTTCTTGTTCTGTGTAATCCTCTACCCAAAAGCCTTTTATCTTATTTGTTTTCTTACAAAGTTTCATAGTTTATTTTGTTTTAATTATTATTACACTACAAATATACAGTATTCTGTAATTACTACCAAATAAAAATACTCTTTTCTGTAAATTATTTTTCCCAACGCTTAAAAAACAGGGTATAACAATGTATATAAGCCATACAAGTACAGGCTCATATACTTAACGTTAGCAATCATTAAAACGTACACTTCGTTTTGCTAACAAAGTGTAAAATTAATATTAACTAACTCTTTCCAATTTTCGCCTCTATAACCAAGTATTATAAATCTATTTTCAACAGTCAATCTTACATAGTGGTTTAATACTTTAAAGTTCCATTTACATTTATCCATAATTTTTATATTTATTGTTTCTATTCCGTTAATACTAATCTTACACAATTCAGTTAGCCACTATAAATAGCTTTCTTTGTGTTTTAAGAAGTAGTCAACACTTTCTTCTATATCATCGTGCTTAATGTCAAATTCTCGCATAGCATCAAAAGCTATTAACAGTTCACGTAGTTGGCTAACATCGGTTAAAGTTAATTGCTTTTCTTGGCATTTTTGTAAAATTAGTTCTGTTGCCATTCTTCTATTTTCATAATTTCCACCACAATAGGTATGTATTATTTCTCTAATTTCTTTTTTAATATCTTCGTTCATATCGATTATCTATTTACTTCATTACTTATTCACGCAACTAACCTTAACCATTTAAGTTATGCACCATATTCACGATAGTACGCCTTCCCATCCTTTTTGTTTTTTAGATTAACAGAGAATTTGCCCTCAGTACATTCTACATCCCAATCTTCGTCTTTCTCTTCGCCTTTTGCTCTGTTAAAAAACAAAAGCCTATTGCAGTCACAAGAGTAGTTGTTCTCTTCCCAATTAAAAACAGATGGATGTTCGTCACCTATTTCTAAAATTTCGTGAGTTTCATATTCTCTTATTTCACCAGTATCATTTTTTCTAATTTCTGCAATACATTCTACCAAAATACAGTTTTTTATTTGGTGGCTTTCTTCTTTTACTTCTATCCAATCCATCTGTTTTTAATTTAAGTTTTATAAAAAATACGGTGCATAACAACACCTATAAATCATTGTTCCGTTGCACTACACAACGCTTCATAGCCAAACCGTTGTAATCACATTTAAAAACGTGTTACAACAAAGGCTATAAATAATAACTACTTATAGATTGTTAAAATTTGGCTTTTGTGTATAATCAACAAATCACCTTTTTGTTTAAATTCTATAAAGTTCTCGTCTATATCCCATTCTTTCCAACTTTCAATGTATTGGTGTGTTGTTCCGTAATTTGTTCTAATACTGTACATATTTATTAAGTTTTGTAATTATTAATCCGTTACTATTCATAGCCAAACCGTTAGGCACAATTAAGAAAAATACTCTTTTGCCAATTTATCTATGAGTTTTATGGCTTCAGCTTCTTCAGCATAAAATACCATTGATGAACTACCACCATTAATCCTACTTGCTACCCAAGCTCTTAAATGGCTGTCAATTAAATCATCATGGCTCAATTTACCTCCTGCTGTTATAAAATCTCCATCTTTTTTAATCGCTTCATTGAAAATGCGATAAAACTCTGTCTTGTGTTTTATTAATTTCTGCTTTAATCCCATAATTAACTGTGCCTAACAAAGTATATAACACATAGCTGTTAGGCTATTTTTTAACTATGTGCTTAATTATTAATTTATTTTCTATCTCAAAGGTCTGTGTTGCTAAGTGTCATATACAAACCGTTACCTACAATACTAAAAAAGAGTAGGTGCATTTTTTCTATCTTTTAGTTTTTTGTTTGCTTTGTCAAAGTAGGTTTTATCAATTTCAATTCCTACTAAATCAATTTTTCGGTTATAACAAGCAACCGCAATGCTTCCACTTCCCAAATGAGTGTCAATTATTTTTTCATTTTCATTAACATAGTTATCTAAAAGCCATTCATATAAAGAAATTGGTTTTTGACAAGGGTGTATTTTCGGCTCACCACTATTTACATAAGCATCTATTCTACTTTTATTATATATCTTAAAAGTATTTTTACTGCATTTTGCAAGTTCGCCTTGTTTCATTGTTCCATTTTCGCCTTTATTCCATATAATAACACCATTTAGTTTTACATCAAAAAAATAATTGCCACCCCAAACAATTTGATTTTTACTTATTCTAAAAAGTTCATTCCAGTATTCAATATCAGGAACAGAACTATCCCAATTTGTATCGTGGTATTTCTTCCATTTACCACCATTGCTAATCCTTTCATTTTCTGCTTGTTTATTCTGTTCCTTATCGTAGTTAATACCATAAGGTGGGTCAACTATTGCCCAATCAAATTGATTATCCTCGCATTGCTTCATAAAAAGCAAACAATCGGTGTTCAGTAATTCTATATTTGGTTCAGTCATAATTCATTTTTTTAGTACAGTAGGTAACAACGTATAAAGTGCATTAAAACGCACCTTATACAATGCGTTACCTGTAATTTAAGGTAAGTACTTTTTTGCATCACCATAGTATTCATTCCAAAGGTCTTTTATATCATCAGTCACCGCAAACCAATTGAGTTTTTCTTTTACATAAATAGCGTCTAAGACATCACTTTCACATACAGATTTTTTAATTAACTGAATAGCTAGGTTTGCTTTCGCTAAATCAAAACTACAGGTAACACCATGTAAAATTAATACTTGTTCTTGCTCTTTTGCAATGGCTTCTGTTTCTATGTCACATTCATTACACATTGCTCGCTCTTGTTCACCAATTTCATTTAGGTATTTTTTACATACCACACAATTTTCTATTTCCATATTTATTAAATTTAGTCATTAATTAATCGTACTAATCTTACACATTCTAGTTAGCAACAAATAATTTTACTATGTCCCTTGCCTTCGTTAATTGCGTATGGTATATTCTTGCAACTATGGTTTTCATCGCAAACCAATTTACCATTATAATCACCATTTTTACCTTTAACAACAATCACTTCATAACCCCATTCGCTTTTTAGTTTATCACCAACTAAAATTGGTTGCTTATTGTCATCATAAAAACCTGTAAAATTCTCATTTGCTAACAATGTATAAAGTTTATTGCTTGTATCTTTTTGGTTACTATTTTCTGTACTCATAATTTATTATATTTTAATTAAGTTAGTTGCTGTTTCAAGGTCGCAACGAAACCTTATACAATGCGTTGTACACAATATTGCTACGTTCCTGTTTTATTCAAAGATTCGTGCTTATATTCCGTAATAACATTTTTTTCTTCCCTCGCTTTTTTAAAAGGTAAATATTGGAAGATGTGTTCTATAATTGGTAAAGTCCAACCATCACCCAAAAGTGAAGCCGCTTTGTTTCTGCTCAATATATCGCAATGATTGTCCGGAAAGCCTTGTAATCTACACAATTCAATCTTATTTAACATCCTTACTTGTTTATCCTTTAAAACATATAAAGGTTCGTTTCCTTGCAATAAACAAGGTGCTTTTCCTTTAGTTACTCGTCCTCGTCTTGTTGTACTACTTGGAAATGATAAGTTTAAACAATCTTCTTCAGTTAAAACATCATAACCTTTTACAGTATTTGTCTTTACCCTAACTTCATTTTCAACTAAATAAACAATAGTATTAAAGTCTTTTACATATCGTTTTTTTAAACTTTCTTGGCTCGTTGTCATTCTGCTTTCACTTTCTAAAATGCAGTTTGCTTTTTCTTTGTCAGTCCAACCATCAGTAATAACATCAATCAATTTAATATTTCTGTTTTTAGGTTCTGTAATATCTGTAACTAAATCACCAAACATTCCAAAAGGTTTTGTTTTTGCATTAGTCCAATAATATCTATCTCTTAATTGTGCAGTAACCAAACTACTGTTAAATCTAACAGGATAAACACCCATTGATCTACTCATAATTCCAATATCTTCTTTTGGTGCAGATCCAACGTTTTCTTGAAAGAATATAATTTTTGGATTTAAAGATTTTATATGTTCGTATATTTCAATAAATCGCCAAAACAAACCGCTATTACTTCCGTTTATTCCTTTTCGTTTTCCTGCAATACTTAAATCCTTACAAGGGCTTCCACTTAAAAGCAAATCAATACTTTTCCAATCAATATCCCATTCACGCCAATTATTTACATCGCCTAATTGTATGGTTTCCGGATAGTGGTGTTGTGTCAATTCTATTGCATAAGGCTTTAATTCGCTACTATAATATTTGTTTACTTTTATTCCTACATTATCAAGTGCAGTATGTCCTGTACTCATTCCGTTAAATAGAGAAAGCACGTTTATTCCTTTGCTTCCTACGTCAGCAATTTGCCCACGCTCAAAAATGTTATTACTATGTTCGTTCATAATTCAAAATTTTGTTCTTTAAAACCGCAATACAGATGTACAACACCGTATAACAGGCATTAAAACGACCTGTTATAAAAGTACGTTATGTACAATGTTCACTTAGGTTCTCGCATATCAAATCATTCGGCAAGAAGTCCACACAAAAATAAGAACTACTAAACGTAATTTTGTTGTTTGGTTTTCCGTAAGGATTATTAAACTTTATTCTTTTGTCAAACATCAGTAATTGCATTTGTTTATTTGCTTCCATAAAAACTTTTTTTGAGTAAGCATCATTTAACCAAGCGTTAGTCATTATTAAAGCAAATGGCTTGTTAAAACTTAACGCCCTTTCAAAGAATTGTCGCTTTCCTTTAAATGGTGGGTTACTTATTATGCAATCCCAATCTTCTTTAGGCTCATAATCAAAAAAGTTTTGCCCATTGCTTATATGAGAGTGTATTACTTTATTCGTTTTACTTATCATTTTTACAAATGCAGAATCAGCTTCGTCAAAAGGACACCAAACAACAAAATTACTTGGTATGTACTTTAAAATAGGCTTTACACCATATTCAGGCGTATAGGCTTCGTCATTACCTGTTTTATTATATAGTATTTTTTGGCTATCAATTTGTTTATTTTGCCTCATTACGCTATAGTACATTTGTTGGGTTCTATCTTCATTCATAGTTTATTGCTTTTTAACCGTTCACACAGTACATAACAACGTGTATAGTCTATTGCTACTTTCTGCTATTTCAAAGGCTTGTTATTATTAATTTATTTAGTTTTTAATTCGTTAATTCTGTGCTTCTCTATACGCAACATACCATACACAATTCCGTTATGTGGCATTTGTATCAATCTTCCAATACATACTACAATAATCGCTGTGAAGTGGATTTTCTTTTTCTGAATGTTTACCGCTAAATACTTTCATTTCTGTATGGTCAAGAAAGTCTTTCATAAAATAATGCTCGCCACTTTCGTAATCTTTTTCAGTCTTATAAGCACAAAAACGCCACATAACAACAGGTATAGTTAATGCTCGTTCTTCTGCTAAATCAAAATATTTTTTCATTTTGCTCATTCTGTTTTTTATTTAAAGTTAATACCTGTATGGTCGCACTAACCATACCCAAGTCCGTTAGCCACAATTAGAGTTATATGTTTGCCAATCTTCTAAAATCTCGCCTATCTCATTTTTAGGTATATTAAAATAGTCTTCGTTACTCAACCACTCTAACAGTTCACGTAAATCGTTTGCTTTTTCTTTTGGTGTCATTTTTTAAATTTTAAGTTGTTAATCCGCTACTAACCATGGGAGTGCAATTAAAAAAGCACATAGAAATAAATATAAATAATGCCTCAAAAGATATTCCTGTTACGTTGCTATGCAAGAGGCTTTACTTCGCTATATCTCCGCAGGGGACAGCCCTACGCTCGGCACTATTCATATTCAATCCGTTATGCTAAATTAAGCATTTGGTGTCCACTCTCCTTTATCTTGTTTTTCTTTAAAGTCATCCATTCTCTCAATAAAGTCTTTATAACTTATGTCGGATGTACCATAATCTAAGGTATCTATCATTGGGTCACTATCTGTTTTTGAGTAATGAAAACCCCACCTTTCTTCAATTTCTTTATCTAGAAAATAACCTATTTCATTTAATTGCTTTACAAGTTTTTTCTTTTTATTAAATAATGCTTTCATGTTTCTAAATTTAAAAGTGCATCATACTACAATATTTAAGTGTTTTAAACACCAAAAACTACTGATCCAACCCACAACACACAATAAAGCATTGTAAATATACCTCCTACTATTATACCGTCTAATAATCTGTTTACTACTTCTTGTTTATCTACTTTCATAATATTAGTTTTATTGTTATATATGTACAAATATAGTTATATTAATTTATATAAACCTAATTTTTTTAATATTTTTTTCTTTCTCTCTTATTGCGTCAAATTACCTCCAAGGCAAGCGTATAAGTTTAATACTTTAATTTTCTTCATGGTTTATATTGTTTTCGTTATTACTCTCTTCTCTTTCTTTTAGATATACTAATACTTCGTCTAGGTGCTGCATAATTTATAGTTTATTCGCTAGATCAATATAAGTTAACTCCATTGATATGCTTTGTTTATCCTTATCTATTTCCTTTCTATATCTATAAGGCTTACCGTTTACTAATCTCTCAATATACCATTTACCAAGTACTCTAACAGGATATACAAATACTTTGTTTTTGTGGCATTTCTGCATCGCTAAATTTATTTCATCTATTCTCATAATTTTTTATTTAAAATGGAGGCTCGTCTCCAAAGGCTTCTAATAATGTTGCTGGTTGTATTTGTTTCTCTTGCTCAAACTGTTCCTCTTTATCTTCTAAAGGGTTCTCTCCGTTAAAGCAGTATCTATTAGTCCTAATATTAAAAGTTATATAATCAACGTCTTGAGGATAACCTACCAATTTTTGTTTCTTAATCTTCTGACTAGAAAATATAACCTGATTACATCTAAAATCTATTGCTCTGTTTGGTCTCCACGTTATTAATACATTATCTGCCTTATCCGCAAAAGTACCACCTCCTTTAATGTTATTTAGCTGAGGTTTAAAATACCTTCCATCGTCTTTGTCGTTCTTTTTAGGTGTGTTCTGGTGTGCCACTAAATTCATAGACAAATCATAATCTACAGCAAACCTTTTTAGAGTAGAAATAAATCGAGATATGTATAAATCCTCTCTCTCTCCTGGCTTCATCATATGCTCAACAGTATTGTAAGGATCGATAATAACAGTTCTAATACCTTTCTTTTTTACCAAGTACTTTATTCTTTCAAATAGAGATTCTAATTTAAAATCTTTTTTCGGGTATATTGAAAAGAAATTATTGTTTACAAACTCAAAAGACTCTTTAAACTCATCTTCTGACATATAATTATTTTTATAATAAGGATCAGCACTTTTACCAACCTCCATTTCTATTAAATCAGTGTAAAAATCGTCTAACGGGAAATTCTCAGGACTAAATACAGCTACTTTTGCATCTTCATTCTTTGCCCTTATTAAGCAGAGTTGGTTTAACATTAAAGATTTACCCTCGTTTTGGTAACCAGTCCATAAATTAACCTCTCCAGGTCTCCACGTCCAAGCCTTATCTACACAGTCTACATATGTAGTAGTACCTCGTTTTTGTCCGTTACGGTAAGAGTTTAACATACTGTCTTTTACGTCGTTTGCATAAAAAACTCCTTCTATCTTTACGTCTTTAGCTTTTTTAATAGTGTCTTTTAAACTTTCAGAACCGTATTTTATTAAGTAATCGTTAGCATCTTTACAATCTTTAAAATCGACTAATTTACACTTATCAGCTCCAAGCCTTCTAACTAATTCTTTTTGACCCTTGATCCCTGCGTCATCATTATCTACGGCAATATAGATAGTATCTTTATTCTCAAAGTATTCCGTATAGTTGTCTAAGTAATCTAAATTAACATGGTCTCCTTTTAGATTAAAACCATTAGGAACAGAAACAACATTATTTATATTAGCCGTTGCATAAGCCAATACATCAAACTCCCCCTCTACTATAATTGCTTCTTTAGAAGTTGCTATTGAATCTAAATTATAAAATATCTTCTCAGCTCCTTTAAATAATTTAAAATTCTTTTTGCCATCTCTATACTTTACGTTTATTAATTCGTTTTCTAGATAGTAATTAAAACAGATACAGTTTTCTTGTTTTTTAGTCTGTGGCATCCATTCTTTTTGCTCAGTTACTTTTAAGCGTTCTAAGGCGTTTAAATTTATTTTACGACTACTTATATAGCTTTGTAGAGAAGTGCTGTAATTTTCGTTTACAGTAACCTTATTTGGCTTTATATACACCTTTGTTTCTTGTTTCTTTTTGTACGTGTGTAATTGCGTCGTTTCTCCGCAGTGATTACATTGCCCTAATCCTGTATCCCAAAAAACAGACATACATTTATCTTTCTTCTTTTTTCTATGCTCAGAGCATTTAGGACAAGTATGCGTTTTAGCTTTCTCTGGTATCTTGTAAATATTGTAAACCTCTATTTCAAATCCGTTAATATCCATAATTTACCTTATTTGATTTGATCGTCCTACTCTTTTTGTTTTGTGCTGTGATAAGTCTTGCTTTTGAATCCAATTAACATAATGGATTTTAAATTCCTTTATGTTTCTTTTATATTCATCCATTGCTAATAAGTGAATAACAAAATTATCTAAATAAAGTTTAACTACATCAATTCTTACTTTACATTTCATTGCAATAGCTTCTAACCAAATAACATCATCTTTACATATATCAGAATAACTACTATTATCGCTTTCTTTTTTTACTGTAGTTTCTTCTTTTTTACTATACTCTACTATACTTTGTGTATTAATGTGTACTAAACTATCCCGTTTAATAGGTTTACGTACCCTTAAACTCGATAAAAGGACAAGTAAACCATCATAAGTGATGCATTTATTTTTTCTCTTACTATAAGCATCTTGTATGCTGTCTATAAAATCTTGACACCAAATTATCTTATTTTCATTCCATAAAACAGGATCAAACTTTTCTAAATCTACAAGGTCCTTAATAATACTATCTAAGGTTTCTTTTGATATCTTACACTTAGCAGACAAAAACATCATTGTAGTTGGCTTGCTTAGATTTAAATAATGGTAGTCTGTTTTAGCTAATTCTCTAAGTATTTTTAGGAATGTGGCAAATCCATCATTGCCGTAGGTTTCTTCTAAATAAAACATCTTCTTTCCCTCATCACAATAAAAAGGAAAATAATCGATGTTATTTCTTTCTGGTCTTGCCATTTTTAAATAAAAAACCCAATAGAATCGGAGGTAGTGGGCTCGTCATCTATTGGGATTTGTATAATGTTTTGATGTAGCCACTACTCTACAGATACAAATATAATCTATTTTATCTAATTATTACTGTCTTAATTGATTCCATAATTTTTATTCCATTAAATTGTTAACCGCTCTCTCTATCTTAGCGTAAATTAAATCCGATACTACATCAAACTTTTCTATAGTTAATTCTCCATTATCTACAGAAAAGTCTAAATTATCGATACTAGCATCTACTACAACAAAATCTCCAAATGCTATATCTCTTGTAATAACCAATACACTATACTTAATAGTAATAGTTTCTTTCTCTACTAAAAAGCTCTGTATGTGGCTTCTGTCTCTCATGTTGTCAAGCTCTAATACTAAAGGAGATTCTAAAAAGTCTAAAATTTCTGTTAATTCCATAATATTTATTTTTAATTGTTATACAAGTACAAAAGTAACACATTTTATTAATTAAACAACACTTTTTTAAAAATATATTGAAATAAAAACTTTTTTACGATTTTTCTTGTGGGAATGATTGAAAGGTTATATATTTGTCAAAACATTAAAACAGATATTATGAAAACAACATACTACACTAATACGTCAGGAGATGAGTTTAGAGACTTAAAAGAAATTGTTTACTGGTATAACTTTGAAGAGGATAAAGTAGAAAGTGGTTATCTGATAAGTTTAAGCGCTGGAGAGATGTTTGGTAACGAAACAAGGTCAGAGATTAGAAAAACAAGTATAGGAGCTTTAGGAGAGAAAATTAACGATATAATTAAGTAATCATGGAAATAAACAAAAAAGATTTAAACGAAATACTTACATACGCTAACTATAGTTATGATGTATTTAAAACAACTGCAAAGTTAGACGATGTAACTATTTATTTAGATGCTAGACTAAATGATGACTTTACTTTTATTTGTGAGTTGTTTATTGTTAATCAAAAAGTATATTTAAGTACTGAGCAAGTAAAAAGTATTATAGATAGACTAGAGTATTTTAAAAACGACTTAGTAGAGGCAGAAGATAATGAAGAGCCATTAACTACTAAAGAGTGGAAAGATAAATTAGATTGTATGAATAAAATATATTAATAAATTATGGATAAAACAGAAATTAAAGAACAGTTAGAAAACAGAAGAGAATACTTAAAAGATATTTACAACGCTTGCGGAGTATTCAAAGGAGCACACAGAGAGGTAGCAGATAAGTTAAAAAGATCTCCCTCATTCTTATTCCAAGTAAAGAACGGAGACAATGCCACAAAGCCAATTAAACAGAACTTAGATTACATCAATAAGGCTATAATTTTTTACGAGGATATTATTAAAAGAGAATACGAGAAGATTAAAAACTATATTTAAAATTATTAACCATGAATTTAGAAGAACTAAAAAAAGAATTGCCCTTTAAGTGGAGGGTTCAAAGCACTAACCAATACGGTTGTACTTGTGTAGCTTATATTGATGCTAGAGATGTTCAAGATTTATTAGACGATGTTGTAGGTGCTTGTAATTGGCAAGTAAAGTATGAAGAACATAAAGGAAATTTATTTGCAAGTATAGGTATATTACACACAGACCTTTCTGGTTATACAGGTTGGATTTGGAAATCTGATTGCGGTACTGAAAGTCAGGTAGAAAAACAAAAAGGAGAGGCAAGCGACGCTTTTAAAAGAGCTGCTGTTATGTGGGGAGTTGGTAGGTTTTTATACTCTTTAAAGATTATTAAAATTAAAGAAGTAATTCAAAAGAATAATAAGTTTTTTCCTGCTCAGAACGGTAAACAAATTTGGGATGTAAACGAGTATTGTAATAATATACATAAAGGGAATAAACCTAAATTAGAGGAGGATAAATTTAACACAGCCTTACAGAAGTTTAATAAAACTCAATTACAAACAGTTTTAGACACTTACGATTTAACAGAGATTCAGGTAAAAGCAATAAAGTTAACAAAAGCGTTTACTGATGGGAGCAAGTAAAAGAGAATACGAGCGTATGAACTACGTAATACTAACAGACCCACTAACAGAGTTAGAGTTTTTTGAGAGATTCCAAAAGCCTAACAAAGAAATTATAAAAGATTGGAGTGCAGAGCCAGACGACTACAAAGATAACTTTAAAGATGACCCTATTTATAACAAACTAAACAAGGACTACAAAGATTTAAAGAAAGCAAGAGAGAATTATAAAGAAATAATTAGAAATAAATAAATATGATAAGAGATACACCTAAACAAAGAGCAGTAGGGTTGATAGAAACCTTTGGAAGCAAAGAAATGGCACTAGCTTGTACATTGGAAATAAGGAAGTATTTGAGTGCTAACGGTGTTAGAGAAGCCGCTATGTATTGGAACATGGTTGAAAGAGAAATAAAGCAATTTGATTAAAAAAGAATTAGTTAAAATAAATAACAATAATAAATATAAACAAATGGAGATTAAAGGAAAAATTAAATTAAAAGCAGAAACTCAAACTTTTGATAGTGGGTTTACAAAAAGACAATTAGTAATAACAACCGATGAGCAATATCCACAAGACATAGCTATGGACTTCTTTAAAGACAAGACAAGTTTATTAGACTCTTGGAATATTGGAGATAGTGTTACTGTATCTATTAATATTAGAGGTAATGAATACAAAGGTAAATACTACGTAAGTCTACAAGGATGGAGGATAGAGGCTAATACAGATGCACCTGGAGCAAGTTTTGAAACACAAGCTGCACCTGAATTAACAGCTTACGAAGATGGATCAGCAGATTTGCCATTCTAAAATTTAACTAACACCCTCCCAAACTAATAATTTTAACGTCGTTGTGTAGATTATAAACAAGGGAGGGTTAATTAATTTAAACTATAAATAATATCTTATGAAAAAATATAAATGGTTAAACAAAGAAGAAGCGGTTATACTAGGATTTAAACCCAAAGAAGACGCTCCAGGAAGAAAACAGAATAGGTATTATTTAGATGAACAAAAAATTGAAGAATTAAGAATTTTAAGGCTACAAACTAATGACCGTTCTTTTGTAGAGACACAAAAAAGACTTGACAAAGATGGAGAGATAGTTTCTACGATTGAAAAGCTACAAAGTAAACCAATAGAAATTCCTGATAATTTCGAGATAGTTAAAATATCTACATCAAAAACAACAGGGCAACAATGGATCCAATACAAACCTAAAAAGGATAGCCCAAAAGATGAAGTAGATTTTACTGCAATTATTAAAAAACACGTAAAGCCTGTTAAACTTAAACTAAAGCCTCTAACAAACACAGAATCTGACTTTGATACTATCACATTCACAGATGTACACGTAGGCTTAGACACTAATAAGAATAAGAATAGTATGTATGCTGAGTTATGGAACAGAGACTCTATTTTAGAAACTGCTAAACTTATTGTAAATAAAACCCTATCTAATAGAAAGTCTGATATATTAGTTGTTGATGATTTAGGAGATTTACTAGACGGATTCAACGCTTTAACAACCCGTGGAGGGCATAAACTACCTCAGAACATGACAAATAAAGAAGCATTTGATTGTGCTTTTGAGTTTAAATCTATTATCTTAGATGGATTAGTAAAGTATTACAATAAAATAGTATTTAATAACGTTTGCAATGATAACCACGCTGGAGACTTTGGCTACTTACTTAATCAACAGTTTAAAACATACGCAGAGTTAAAGTATAAAAACGTAGAGATAACAAACCACGTTAATTTTATTAGTCACTACATTGTTAACGGTATCTTGTTTTTAATCTCACATGGTAAAGATGATAGTACTTTAAAGTTTGGTTTTAAACCTCAACTAGATTCTAAACAAGTAGAAAAGATAGACCAATATATCAAACATCATAATTTATACGGTCAAGCTAAAAGGATTATATTTAAAAAAGGAGATTCACACCAATTAATTTTAGATATGGCTGGATCAGATGATTTTGATTATTACAACTATCCTGCTGCATCTCCAAGCTCTCAATGGGTACAAAACAACTTTAAAAAAGGTAGAAGAGGGTTTGTAATAGAAAGTTTCACAGGAGTAGATAATACAATACTACCAATTTTTATAAATAGATAAATCGCATATCGCGATACACAATATTTTATATGTTGTTGCGTATAATTTATAGTTAATAAGCTATTTTATATGTAAGAACGTATAACTAAAAACAAAAAAAATGGAAAACATTAGAGAAAGAATACAAGAAATAGTAGACCTAAAACTAAGCAATAGAGAAACCACAGACGCACTATTAAGGCTAGACGCTGACAACGTAGATTTAGGTTCTGAGTTTACAAAAGTTGAAAAGGATAGAATGAAAACAAATAGCATAATAATAGTTAGAGCTATAAAGCTTTATGATAACGATACGTACATTTTGTTATCAAAGGGATTTGATTTGTAAAGAAAAACGTAAAACCTTAACAGATGGAGCTAACACTAATTAAACAGTTTGATAACTCTTTTAAATTGGCTTATGACTCAGACCTTGAAAAAGCAAAGAAGATTAAGCCTCTCAAAGAGGTTAAATGCAAGATAACACAACCCAGAAATATAAAGTTTCACAGAAAGTTTTTCGCATTGATTAATTTAGTATATGACAATCAAGAACACTACAACAATATAAATCAACTAAGAAGAGATTTAACGGTTGCTAGTGGTTACTATACTAAAAGGATAACTATACACGGAGAAGAGATAACAGAGCCTAAAAGCATATCATTTGCCAAGATGAGCGAGTTAGAGTTCTCAGAACTTTACTCCGCAATGTTGGATAGTATAGAAAAGTATTTTAACTTTGATAAGGAATCAGTAAAAGAACAGATAGAACAACATTTTTAATGTTCAATATAAAATACAAATAGGTTGTTTTTGTACAAAATCTTATACGTTACTATGAAACCTAAAAAGAAAAAATGTAAAGTTTGCAATACTGAATTTGAGCAGTTCAATTCTTTGGTGTCTTGGTGTTCTCCATATTGCGGTTATAAGCTATCACAAGAAAAGCTAAAAGACAAAAAGGCTAAAGAGTGGAAAGCAGAAAAGAAACAACTTAGAGAGAAGTTAACTAATTGGAAAAGCAAGTTTCAAGACGAGATAAATAAAATAGTTAGGCTAATAGATAAAGATTTGTTTTGTTTAGCTAGAAAAACAGGAGGGCAAATGCACGCAGGTCATGTATTTGCAAGAGGTGGAAACCAAACAATAAGATACAACCTACACAATATACACAGGCAATGCGCAAGGTCTAACCACTTTCAAAATGATGATGGACTACTAAGAGAGGGTGTTGTTGAAGAATACGGTCAAGACTACATGAACTTTATAAGCGAGCTAAGAAAAACACCTGCTTTAGATATAAGTAATTCGGAATACAAAGAACTTTACTACAAGGCTAAAAAAATAGTTCTAAGATTAAAGAAAGCAGATTTAAACTACTCTTTAGATAATAGGATAATAATTAGGAATAAAATAAACAAAGAGTTAGCTGTTTATTCTGATGAGTTTTGCGTTTATCTCTTGAATTTAAAAACTAAGTAACCAATAAGCATAAATAAAACTATAAAGGCTATCGCTATAAATATCCACTTGTAATTATTAGCATCAGAAATAGACTTATCTTTAGTTCTTATTATAGATTTGTCTTTTAAATGTTCGTCTATATCCTTTTTAACCTCATTAGATTGCACTACGCTGTCTTTCTTTTGCTTTTTGATAGTGATAGTCTTAACGTTTTTAAAAGTATTTTTAATGCCGTTAGAATCAGTTATAGTAGTTTCTAGTTTTGGATCGTGTGCAACTACTGTAATCTCATCAAAAGAAAATGAAACTCTGTCTAATTTCTGAACCGTAACAGTTTTGTCTATTGTTTTTCTATCTACGTCTAGCTTGTTATTGTTTGTAGACTCTGTAGATTTACAAGAGATAAATAAAAGTATTAAAAAAACTTTGTAGTATCTCATAATTATATTATCTTAGCCGTGATTAATAATTCTAGATATCTAGTTCGATAAAACTAGGTTGATTTTTTACTAAAATTCTTAAAAACACGCATAGTCTAAAATGTGTGTTTTTTTTTATATATTAATTATTTCTAAAGGCATCTCTCCGTTAGAATCAAACTCTAAGCTGTTGATAAGGTTTTTTAACGTCTTTTTAGAGCTTGACACATCTATTATATCGTCTTTGTTTACGTAACCTAATTTACCCACTAAAACACATCCTAAAATATCTGTATAGAAATTACCCGAGTGTATTAATATATGAGTTCGCCCAATAACCTCTGTAATATGGAGATGGTTTTTGAATTTCTTTGAGTATCTCTTTTTTACTATATACTCCCCTGTTGGAATACAACTTATGTTTGTCTTGTTTTCTTTCCATGTCAACTCTAGTGTATCACATTTAAAAAGAACGTGGTTAAAGTCAGATAAACCAAATAAACTGCCTATGGTTTGCTTTTCCCCATGTGAATATCTCTCTATTAATAGTTTTACTGCTCTCAATCTTTATTCTTTTTATCTTTTAGTGATAATTGTATTTTAGTTATACCTCTCTTAATCTCTTCTAAGCTTGCGTCTATCTTTTCGCTTTTGACCTCTTGTAGATTTATTCTAAGCTCGTGGTTCTCTAAAGTAACCTCATGTCTAGCTACAGTTTTGTTTAGTTCGTCCCTGGAGTTATTCCACATGACAAGAAAAGTAGGTATTAAAGCAATAAATACTGCTATTATTAATTGAAGTTTTGTAGATGGCTCGTTCATTTTACCTTTAATTTTTTCCATTTTATATTATAGATTAGCACCAGTAAAACGAGTAATGGCAATTTTATATATGATAGTTGTTTGTAGAATGCAATATAATCCAAAATATCAATAAGTGCAATCAATATAAATGGTTGTATTATATTTTTAGTGCTTTTGCTATTAGATATAAATATACATAAAAAAAGAACAACTAAAACCTGTATCATATAACCTAATTCATAAACAAATGCAGATATATTTATACCTTTTACTCCTACACTATTATAGTAATCATAAAACAAAAACGGGTTTATTCTACCCATCCCTATGAATAAATTATGAAGCCCTGATAACAACGTTACTGTACTCAGGGCTAATAATATGTAAAAGTTTCTTTTAGTCATTTTCTAATCTCTTTCGCTTTTAGGAAGTCCATCACCTCCAATGTTTCTTTTCATTCTAGCAGCTAGGGAGCTACCTTTTGTATATAACTTACCATTGCTTGAATTTGTTACGTTTCCATCCTTAGCCGCTAAAAACCCAATACCCGTAATTAATAACAAGAAGTCAGCAACGCTAAAACCTCCGTTAGTGTAAGCATTAAATCCTAATCCGATTAAAGCAATTACACCAATCGCTGTTGTTTTCCAATTTTTCATTTTTATTTATTTTAAATTTAATACTACAAATATAATCAATATAGCAATCATACAGAAAGTTATTTCTTTTGTTAATCCTTTGCTTAATTTTAGGGTCTTTCTTTCTTTTTTGTGGAATATATACCAATGACTATATTTGTAAGGATATAATATTGATAAATACAACTTCTTATCTATAACATCCATTAAGTTACCCGACAAAGCATATATTAAAAACATTATCCAATCATTATAAATAATACCCAATGTTAAATATAAAGCATGAAATATAATCTCATACTTCTGATAACCCTTACTAACGTTTTCCCCTAAGTAATCAATAGGATAATGTAAAGCAAACACGCAAGCAGCACCAAGGTAAGGATTCTTAGTTACGTATGTTATACACGTTCCTACTGCATACGATACTGCTGTGTGAAAACTTGTTAGCATTGATTATAGTTTACACTTTTGGTATGAGTAAGCTCCCATCCTATGATTTCCTTCTCCTGATACTTCTGCTTTGTATTTTTTCCATCCGTAAGGGTGGTCATAAACAGGTTCTTCTTCTGTACCCTCGTTTGGTAGATTATGCCAAATAACATCTAATTGGTATCTATCCGAATACTCTGCTTCTGTAGCTTCTGCAATCTTTTCTCTGATTAAACCCCCCGCTATATGAAAGCTATGGTTTTCTTCTGTTGATTGTAAACTTTTTAGCATCTCCAACGCTTTCTCGTGTGTTGGGAATATGTATTTTCCGTAGTGTTTCATTATGAAGTTATTTTTATTGATTTTATTTTCGCATCAAAAATAAGAGTATCGTTTACTTCTGCTAAAACTAAAAATTTGATATCATCTACACCAAGAGCAACACTATTTGTGGAGTTTCCAAAATCAACACCATCTATACTAGCAAAATAACTTCCTGACTTACCCCGTATTTTTAATACAAAATCCTGACTCGGAGTACTTGAAATAGCCATTGCAACCGCAGAAGATACGCCTCCTATGTCAAAGTTAACAGACAGAGTGCCTAAAGCTTCTTTTGTTATACGCAATCTGTTTGAGGTACTACCATCAGACAATGTTAATCTTCTTCGTGAACTAGAAGCTCCTAAATCCTTAAAAGAAAACTCCACAATAAAATCAGAACCATCAATCCACTTACTAATATCAGGTGTTTTAAACCCTGTGTCTGCTAGTCTTGTTTGTGTTGCTCCGTTTGTTGGTATGTAGGAAGTAGCTAGTGAGCCTGCTTCTAGTTGTGCGCCATAAACTAAAACACTAGCACTATCAGAAGTTCCAAAAGAACCTCTTAGACCTATTTTAAAAGTTCTTGAACCTGTGTTTGCGCCTGTTCTTTTAGTGTCTAATCTTTGCCATTCGTTAGTGGCTACAACCAAATTTCCTTGTTGGCTATCTGAATCAAGAGCAATTGTATAATCATTTGTATCTGCTGATTTTATCCATATGGAAGATGTTAATTCTTGTCCACTAGTAGCGTTGTATAATAAAATTAGTTGAGACACATCAGATGCCGTATTACCTCCGTTTAAATTAAAATCTAATTTTGTCGCATCATTTAAACCCGTTGGACTTATTGAGTTGTTAGGAGTCACGATTACGGAATCTCCTAAGCCTGATGAAGAACTATTCCACTGACTAAAATCTTCGCTATAAGTAATAATATTAGTGGCTTGTGGTTCGTTATTCAAAACACCAACACCATCAACATAAGTTACACTAGGCTCGTATGGTAAAACATCATATAATAAACCATCTTTGTTTACCGCTGTTTTGTTAGAGTTTCTATCACAGCCCATTAAAACAGCCTCCTTTACTCCTGTATCTGTATCAGTAACAGTCATAGCCATTCCGCCTTGACCTGTAGCCCATTCTCCGTTACCTAAATTTATTTCATATCCCATTATCTCTCTGTAAATAAGTTACTAATATTTTGTACTACTTGACCCCATGATGTATCAGTACTATCATATTTTGTTATATCGTCAAAAACTGTGTTATCTCTTGTTTTACCGTCCATCCAATCTCTAGTGTTGGCAACTGAGTAGCTCATTTCTTCAATTGTAGGTAAGTTAGTAGCATCAAATACACCACCAACATAAACATTATCAATCTTAACTAAGATATCTGTTCCGTTTTTGACTACTTTTATATCTCTTAGTATAGTATTGTCTGAGTGGTCAAATGTGATATCAGCTATTGTAGTACTATTATTTATAAACTTAGTAGATATTTGATTATCAGTCGAAGTGTAACCTATAGATACAATGCTATTTGTTAGGTCTGTCATAGCTACAACTCTTTCTGTTCCTGTTGTGTTACTTGCAGCAGCTAATTCTAGCTCCCAAACCATTTTATTAGGATTTATAGCTAGTTGGTACGCTTGGTAACATCTCTCTGTTAAAGAATTATCTAAAAGCAAAACAGGGCAACCCTCCCCTGAATAATCAATTCTAGGAACGTTTGTTGCCATAGACTCAGTGTCTCCGTTTGGGTCTGTTCTGTCTGCTGGTGCTGGTCTACTAAAATTAATAAACCCAACAGAGCTAGGAACTATTATAAATGCTTTGCTTGTATTATAAGACTGCGGTATAAATGCAAATACTGTACTCATGTTATATTATTTTTTCTATATATTCTTTTACACATCGTTCAGCTTCAAAAGTACCCCCATCAGCTAAAACCCTGTCTTTATAGCCATAAAATAACTCGTCAAAAGTATTTGTTGGCTCTCCTTGTCCTACTAAACTACCATTAAAAGAAACAAACTCATCTATTGTAGAGCTTTCCCCTAAGCTGTTTATATATGCTGATCCAAAATCATCATTACCATTACCGTCTGAAACTCTCCATTCTAATAGTTGTCTTTGTCTTTTTATGTCCCTTAACGCTTGAAACGTTATAATTGAGTCGCTTGAAATATCGTTAGTTACCAATCCGCTAAAATCAATATTGTAAGATTGACCAACAGGTATAGAGCTAGTCCATCCGTTTGTATTTGTTCTTACAGTTGTGTCTAACATTTCGGCACTTTCTGAAAAACTATTATCCGTTAAACAACCGATAGGCAAATACTCGCCATATTGTTTTATATATAATATCTTTAATGTTCCGTTTATCATAATTTAAATATACAAAATCTATTTAACTATAATATTTTATAGTTTTTATTTATCCTCTAATAGTTGGCTCTACTACATTACCATAGTCTAACCGTTTCTCTACGTCTAAATCCGTTAGCTCATCGCCAAACATTTGCTTAAACTCAGCAGATATAATATTACTCTTTGTGTCGTAGCTATATTTAGTAACTCCAAACTTACCAGTCCTTCCATCAATAGTAATAACACTCAAATAATTAAAATAACCAAAAACATCACCATTAAATATTCTCATTGTGTTTGCGTTCATTCGCATGGCTTCCGAACCCATTAATTCGAGAACTGGCACGGCTTCCGTTATTCCTTTTCGATACCATGTTTCTGTGGGTGTTATTCCGTCTGATTTGTATAAAGTACCCTCGTATGTATTAAACTCTGAATCTCCAGTAAAAACCTCTCTGGTTTTTTCTATTCTTGATGACGGATTGTTTGTTCTTTCAAAAGTCCATGTCTCGCCTTCTTCGTCTCCAACATCTAAACTAGTTATGGATATGTTTGTGAAATCACAAATACCACTATTTACCGTTGAAGGATCGTCCTCTGGATTGTAAAACCTAATTTGCATAGTGCCTTTAACGGGCACGTTATTAACATCTAAATCATAACTACTTAGTGTATCACCCTCTGAATAATCAGTTTTTATAGTAGAAAAACTACCGTTTAACTTCCATGAGCCGTTTGTGTTTAAAGTGTAGTAATTAGAAGTATTATCGTCGTCTACTCTTACTACAAATTTATTTCTATTTAAATCAGAACTAGATACATTACTAAAAGAATAAGCAAGGCTTAATTTAAAACTAGACCCACTTGGTACTATGTAGTTAAGTGTGTTTATAACTGAGTTCTTAAATCCAGGCCCTAAAACATTTAACCCAAATCCATATTCTCCAGCAGGTTTAATCACTATCTCTAAAAGGTCTGTTATTACAAAGTCATCATATCCAGTTCCATTACTTAAAAGACTGTTGTTATCTATTAAAGAGCGTAAAACACCATATTTATAACTAATCCTATAAGCCCCAAAACTAGGCTGATTTGTAAATTGTTGGTTTCCGTTACAGTAATGAGGGTCGTACCCGTCTACTTGGCTACCTATTGTAAAATCAAAATCGTAAGTTATAGTCGTTGGAGATAACGCAACCCCTAAATAGTCGTATCTAAAGAAAGTAGCCGTTTGATTGCTTACTAATTGATTTGGTTTATAGATTGCCCAACGTCCATTGTAAGACGTTAAAACTGCCCCGTAAGGCTCTAATATATCCCTAATAACTTCTTCACAATTCATTACAGTAACCTCATCGTCTTTTATGTATCGCCTTGTATTTGCTTTTACGTTTTCTAAAATAGAATTTGTATCTGCTAATCCTGTATAAAACACATCAATATCTACGTTTATATTTACTTCGATCCCTGTTCTGCGTAACGCTAAAGAAAGTATTTCTAATTGTGATTTTACACCTGTTATATTAGTTCCGTCATCATTTACAAAAGCTAAGTTTTTAAGATAACCAAGTCCATCAATACAATCAAAAGACACAATCCATTTGTCATTTACGTAATCTTCAAAAAATCCTTCGGGGTTTAGCCACCCTTGAAATAAAATAACGTTATTTCTGTAATAAATACATTTAAAAGTTTTTTCGTTTTCCTCAAATAATTCTTCGAAAGTTAAAGATGCATCAGCCTCTAAGTTTACTCTTAATCCTTGCCCTCTAATAGCCTCTAGGTTTTCGTCTACTTGCCCGTAATCCATAGTAACGTAGCCTTGAACCTCTGAAGGAGATTCAAAATAATTAGAGTCATATAACTCAAATCTATGTAAAATGTTTACACTATCATTATATTCTATATAGTATTTTATGTTAGGAACATTTTCTATTGCTAATATAGCGTTGTCTTCTAGTCCACTAAACAAAAAAACCTCAAAATCAAGATAAGGTTCTATTAGTTCTACTTTTAAAGTGTCTGTCGCTATTATAGTAGTGTTGTATGGTTGGTTAGTATATCCAGCACCTGTGTAATAATAATCTAATTGGTCTTTTAAGTTTATAATAGTTTGCTCAATATCTGTACCTATCTCACATTGATAGTAATTAGACGTAGCACCATTCACAAAAGTAGTAGTACTCCATTTATCTGTATTACCTATAGGATCTACTTGAACCTTTAAAAAGTTACCTGCTAGATTATTGCTTGTTAGTTGTATTGTATAAAAACTGTTTGCCATCCTAGTTAATTGATAAAGTACCGTTTAAACTTCTATTTCTATTTAATGTATTACTCAATACACCTACTAACTTTGTCCCTTGAATCTCAAAAACAACGTTTTGTAAACTATTAGAGTTACCGCTAAATGATGATTGGCTACTTCCACTAAACGAAGATTGACCAGTACTACCCGAACTTGCAGGAATACTTACATCAGAACCTCCTCCACCTCCAGAAGAACCTAGTTTTTTAGCACCCGCAGAGAAAGCAGAACCTAACGCTAATAAAGCAACACCCGCACCGATAGCGGCTAATGGATTAAGAGTTGACAAAGACGCTTTAATTGCCTTTATACCTATACCTATACCTATTGCCATTCTACCTAATTGAGAAACAATACTACCTAAAGAGCTTAATAAAACAGCTCCTGTTGACTTTAAAACATTACCACCATTAGATAAAGAACCTCCTATTGCGTCTACTAACCCATCAAATGTTCCTGCTATTCCGTTGCTAATTATGTCGTTCGCTTGGTTGTTAAGATTACTTAACTCTTCTACAACTTTATCTGATTCTGTAGAAACAACATTACTAAGACCTATACTTGTATCTCCGCCGCTTTCCTCACCTCCCGAAAATCCTAACCCTAAAGAATTGGCTATTTTTTCACCTATTCCTTTAGCAAACTCTCCTACGTTGTTTGCCATGTTAGACAAACTTTCTTTTATTTGTTCGGGTGTTTTGTGTTCTAAATGTCCGCTTATAGTTGAATCTATAGCCTCGCCTAACACAACCGCTACATCGTTTCCTGCTTTAGTTATGTTGCCTTTTATCTCTTCTGATATCTCAGAAAAACCTTTAGATATTACACTCTTAACACCGCTAATACCTTTTTTTATTTTATCTAAATCAAAGGTTAACGCACCTGCTATAATAGTTACTATATTGCTAAACAACTCTACAACGTTTTTACCAAATCCTTTTATTACAGCCCAAGCGTTGTCCATGGCTAACTTTGCGTTAATCCAAAGTATTTTAAACGTTGCTGCTACGCTTGCTATAATACCCCTTAATAATACGCTTTGGTTATATACGTCTACAAAAGAATTATAAAACTCAGATACTTTATTTATTACACTATCAAAGTTCTTGTAAACAACAGCCGCTAAAGCTATGATAGCAGCAACAACCAAAGTAATAGGTGACAACAACACTCCAAACCCTGCAATCAATGCAGGTAGTATAGTTGTAGATAAAAACCCTAACCCTATAAGTAAAGGACCTAAAGCAGCCACAAAAGCAGTAACTACTACTATTATTTTCTTTGTTTGTGGTGATAATGCACCGAATTTTCTAACTAAATCAGATATAGTATCAATAACAGGATTTACATACTGCATCATTATATCTCCAAAGTCTTTAAGTAATAAAGAAACACTATCTTTTAAGGTAGATAAACGCCCTAAAAAGGTTTTACTTTGTGCCTCCATACCACCTGCGAAATCAGTTTGACCGATATTCATCAAGTACCCCTCAATAGCCGCTGACTCCATTTTAACTGTTTTGGTAACGCCTTTAAAAGTAAACGAAACCTGATCGCCTTGCTTACTTGCACGAATACCAAACTCTTTTAAACGCTCAAACTCTCCCGTACTCGCATCAGCAACCGCCTCAATCATTTGATTAAGTGATTTACCCATAGCAGACGCAGTATTACCGTAAGCAGTCAACGCTTTTTCGCTTGGGTCTAATCCTAAGTTTTTAAGTTTTATAAAAGCATCTGCAACCTGCTCAACCTGGAACGGTGTTTTTGCTGCAAAATCAGTAATAACTTTAAAGGCTTTTCTTGCCGCCTCTGCATTACCGTTAAAAGAAGTTCTTAAAGAGGTTTCTAATTTCTCAAAGTCTCCTGCCGTTTTTAAAGCAGCACCACCTAAAGCAAGTAAAGGTAATGTTATGTATTTAGACATAGCACTACCTATAGACTTCATTTTCTCGCCTGTTCTTTGTAGTTTTTTACTAAAAGAATCTACATCATTAGAGAATGAACCAAGCTCTTTTTTAGCCTTGTTAAGTTCTACGATTAGGTTATCTATATCAGCACCTATTTTTACGTTTAACTCATTGCTTGCCATTCCTTTTTTGTATTTCTTTTAGATAAACAGCTTGGGCGTTTCTCATAGCCTCTAACTGCCTTTCTGTTAGTTCTTTTTGTTTCCTATCATCTAAAGGCATAAACTTTTCTTTAGATTTAGGTAGTCTTTTTGGGTCTGCGTGCGATCCTACTAGAGCTTGATAAGCAATTTCCCTTACTTTAATCCATGAATAATTATCCATTCGTCTGTATGCAAATTGTCTTATACGAAATTCCGCCCAAGTCATATCGTAAACATATTCTAAGGACGGACAATTCAACTCTCCCAAAGAAAAGGACAAAACGTCCTCAGACCAATTTATTTTTGTAGAACCGCTCTCTTCTTTCCCTTGGATTTTGTTGTTGGTTCGTTAGGAACATCTTTACTCATACTCTTAGTAAAAGCCTCTAAAAACTTACTTACGTTTTCAGATACTATTCCTCCATCTTCATCTATAAGGTCGGTCAGCTGATATAATGATAAACCTAATTCCTCATCCTTTCGTAATGATGCGTATGTAGCTGCTCCGTGCATTATCTTCGGCAATAGTTTAAAAGGGTTTTTTTGTAACCCTCCCATTAATTCCTCAATAGATAAATCCAAACTATCTAGCAACTCTCCCAAAAAACCAAGCCCAAAATGAAACTCAATTTCTTTCTTTGCAATAACTAATTTAATGCTCTTCATATATTATTAGTTAGGGTCTGTAGTTGTGATTGCTCCGCTTCCTGATAACGTACCGCTAAAAGTAGCTAGTTCATCTCCTGCTGCTGCATCTAAAGTTAAGTCAGAGAAAATACCCGTCCCGTAATAAGCAGTAGTATCTGCTAATCCCGTATCCATTTTCCAAGTCTCAGCCGCTCCTGTTTCTAAAAGAATCTTTAAAGCGTCATGTGATACCTTGTCCGTATCGGTACTTCCTGCTGACGTTGTGTCAATGTAGTTACCCTCAAATGTAATCTCATAAGTTAAAGAACCTGCATCCTTAATGACAACTCCAGGATTGCACTTTGTTTGTGATTCAATAATGTTTCTTGTTTGTGCTAAACTATTTGACGTAAGGCACGCAACAGGCTTATAGGCTGAAACATTATCCCATATGTACAAAATAATAGCATCTCCTTTAATGAAAGACATATTTATTGTGTTTTAAGTTAAAAAAATATTTAATGTAAATATAAGCAAAATTTATAACATATTAGTTATTCTAAATTCTATCTATTTAATTCTAAAATTTATTGTGATAAACTCTCTAAAAATGTTTTCGTGATCCGTAGAAATAGTTAGCCCGTTAGGGAAGTCTTGCGTTTGTACAAATATCTCTAAATCACTCGCTGCATCTAACACCAAGTCATTAGTTTGAAACCTAATCTCATCAATAATATTGTTTGCAAGCAGTTTACTTCCTGGGTTTCCTGGTCTTGGATAATAAGTAACCGCCTCTATTGTAATTGAGCTATCCCAAAACCATTCGCACTTATTATTCTTATCTACTGAGCTTGTTTGTGTGCTTAGTATTGTATAGTGGTCAGGTTGATTAGCACCCGATACATAAGTGTCAAAACACTCTATAGCGTAACCATCTACTACAATCCCATCTATAGCATCGTAAACAGCTTTCCTAACCCATTTATTAGGTAAATTCTTATCCATTACTTATTAAATTTATCTGTTAAACGTTTCAACGCTGTGTTTAAGTCTTTTATATATTGATCGCTACCCTTCATAAATGCAGGATATAAAAACGGTTGAGCTGGTAGGTTTACTTGTCTCACTCCTTTACCCTTGAATAATATAGCTATCTCTTCCCAACCCTTAGGTATCGATGTTAGCATACCTGTACCAAACTCCATAAAAGCCGAATACTTCTCTAAAGCTGCAATTATGTAAGTTGTTTTATTTACTTCTTCTGTGACTATTCCTTGTCTTAACTTACCTAAATCTACGGGAGCTTGCCTTTTAGCGTCTGCTTGAATCTCTAAAGCTTGAATCTTTGTTATATCCTCAAATTGTTTTTGTCCCTCAATACCAAACTTTTTAAACTTCTTTTCTAAAGCCTTAACACCTACAACATTTGCGTTTAGTTTCATGCTATATTGTTTTCTATGTACGTTAACACGCAATCATCAGCCTCAAACGTACCGCCATCCCCTATAACTCTATTTTTGTAATTAATAAATATAGTGTTAGCGTCTGGATTTATAGGCTCTAATACCTCAACCGATTTAGTTTTTTCTCTTGATGCTGTTAGCACAATAAAAGACTCGTTAAAATCCATATTCATTGGACTCATAGTAAAAGTATATTTTACCCCTCTATACATTAAGAACTGATTAACAGAATTATATTGTATATCGTTTCTATAACGCATCGTAATATCCAACTTTTCAGAATAATCACTAACACCTACCTCAGTATCTCTACGGGTGTCTTTGTGTGTTCTAACGGCTGCCCAAGACGAAGTTATTAGTTCATTGTAGGTTGTAGACCCACCAGAACCATCTTTAACCCTTCTAGCTTGCCATATCTCTATTTTTCTGTTAAGTTGTCTAGCTCTCATATTATAAAGCGTCTATTAATGTTTATATACTCTTTTGACATTTCACTAAGGTAATCAGAAACAGTCATGCCTTTAACCTCTTGTTTCTTTTTAGCTTGGTTATAATAGTACTCAATTATTTCATAAGCCACGTTGATAAGTTCAAAATCTACATTATCAGCGAAACTCTCCCCAATATTTAAAGTAAATTCATTTTCCACGTCTAAACTGTTGGCGCATACCGTATAATACAAACCCTTATTTGTAAATTCGTAATCAGTTAAAGTAGATAAGTCTGTGTTAATTGGGCTGTCATATATTCTAGTGTAGCCATTAATTAAAACATATTCTTTTTCTCTTGCTGAAACTATTTGATTTGTTCTCTTCTCGATCCAACTAAATGAAGCGTTTATAGTTCTAGTTATAAATTGGTCGTCCTCTGTTAAAGTATCGTCTACCCTTAAATAGGTTTTAGCGTCGTTTAGTGATATTATATCCGTATATGCCATCTATTTATATTAAAAAAGCCTGCCTAATTAAAGACAGGCTAGTTATTATTATTTAGAGTCTTTTTTACTTTTCTTAACTCTCTTAGCTACTTTGTGTTTGTTTATTAACGTAGATGCTATCATCGAGTCTATAAATATCTTATCACCTTTTTCCTTGTTAGCAAAAGATTTAGTAAATTCTATCTCTATCATATTAGCTCGCTAAAGTTATTAATGCAGCAGCAATACCGTCAACTTTTCTCCATCCTGGAGCGTCAGCACCTCTGATTAAGAATAACAATCTACGTCTAGCTTTCAATGTAGTCATGTCAGATGTAAACTGTGCGTTAATCTCACCTTGTGATAATACTACTCCTGGCTTTTCGTAAATACGTCCAAATCTATTATCTCCTAAAGCCATTGTATCAGCAGTGATAACATTAGATTCAATAACAGTTACACCATCAATAACCTCTCCGTCTCTTGATACAAATGGAGGCATTACATAGTTGTTATTAGCATCTTTCTTCAACTTATATTTGTTGATGTCTGCGATATTCATAAAAGCTATATTAGGCATATACTTAGAACCTCCTGTAGTTGTTATAGCTTCTTTTACTTTTGGGAATAAATCGTAAATAGATGCGTCTTGAATACCACTAGCAGAAGCCGTATATGTAGGGATAGAGTTCATTAACCCTTTTAGGTTGTTCCCTGTTCCTGGACCGTTTGCAATTTGATCATCTACGATTAAGTTAACGTTTGTGTTAAGGAATTGCCCTAACTCAGCAGCAAACATAGCCTCATCTTCAAAAAACTCTTCAGACACAGGTAATGTATCTCCAATTTTCTTTAATGAAATAGTTTCTGTTACCCATGCAGCAGTAGACTCTGGAAAAGAACCACCTTCTGCAACCATAGCAGCAGCTCTATTGATAGTAGATTCATCCCAATCGTAATATCTAATAACCCCGTTGTTGTTAGACTCAGAAACAGGAATCTTTACAAAAGCGTCATACATTGTAAGTTTTCTAGTAGCCAATTGACCAATAGAATCAAGCTCTCTAGCTTGTTGATTTCCATTAATAGTAGACCTAACTGTATCAGCTTTTACAGAAATCTCTTTATTGCTATTCTTAGTAGACATTGCTTTAAGCTCTACAGAGTGTTCTTTAAGCTCCATCGCTGTAGTCTTAACAGTTTCTCCTTTTGTCTTAGCTTGTAATTTAATATCTAAAGCGTCGATATGGTCTTGACTTAATTTTAATTTAGCCTCAAATGCCTGAGCAGCATCGTTAATAGACTTTTGGATAGCCTCTTGGTTCTTTGCTCCGAACTCTACTAGAGCCTCTTTTATTTGTTCTTTTGATTTACCTTCTAAATCAGAACTCATTTGTTTTAATTCTGCATCTAAACTCATTTTCTTAGTGTTTTTCTAAATTCGTTAATAATATTTATATTCTTTTGCTCTTCTGTTAGCGGCTCATCATTAGAAGTGTCAGTGTCTGACGGCTCTTTGTCTGAAAGTGCTTTTAGCATTGATTCTATTTGTCTTAATCTATCGTCTGAATAATCTAAGTTATAAGATTTCTCTATCAACTCCATTATTCCGTAATGAGATTTAATCCCCTTAATACCTTGTACAGTGCTTAATTCATTAGCACCCCAACTAGATAAAAAAGAGTATTCCATTAACTTATACTCGTTAATTATTGATTTGTTTTTACTATCTCTACCTAATACTTGATAACCAATACTTAACTCAGCGTTTAAGCCAGATTCATGCATTAGTTTAACATCTGTGAACATATCCTTCCCTAAAGGCTTATTCATATTGAACTTGGTAGTTGTAAGCAATCCATAAGAGTCATTAGGGTCTATATTCAAAGGCACACCGACCATTTCTCTAGGGTTGTGATCCTTTAAAACTCTAATCCTCTTAAAGTTCTCTGATACTGTTTTATTAAAACTACCTCTTGCCGAAATATCACCATCGCTATCTTTAAAATCGTAAGCGTTAGCGTAAGCAGTAACAATTCCCTGAGAATCGTCTAGGTCTTTCAAATCTAATGATATTTGTTTAAAATCCATATTTAATTTTATATAGGTGTAATCACATTTGTAAAGATAAGTAAAATTTATTAAACGACAATATTGTATAAATTTTATCTATATTATTGAGTGTCCTCATTATGTGGTATTATTAAACTAGATTTTTTTACACCGTTATTTATTATTTCTTGATTATCTTTAGTCGCTAAGTCTGTAGTGTCTGCTTTGCTTGCTTCCCTACTTAAATTATTAGTGTTTACATCTTGCGTACTTGGGTCAAATGTACTTAAACCGCTTACATCAGCTTTACTTGCATCTCTACTCGCTGTATCTGTAACAACTTCTTCACCGTCTAAGGTTGCTTTAATATCTGTACCCGTAAAATTAAGTAAGTCTGTTTTAGCTT
>Ga0209196_1000360_pt1 | contig 37428 bp, 27 predicted proteins | sample COGITO_mtgs_1105_5_FD_184801 | JGI IMG/M metagenome (GOLD analysis project Ga0209196, IMG submission 184801) | Pelagic marine microbial communities from North Sea - COGITO_mtgs_110509 (SPAdes) (version 2) | ecosystem: Environmental > Aquatic > Marine > Epipelagic ... | reverse complement strand
GACCTTACCCTTTCCTAACAGATATCGTGATTTCAGTTGCTAATAATCAAGATGTAAATTGTGTTATAAACAGCAATCCTATTCAACTATTTGCTTGCCCACCTGCTAATGATAATTGTAGTGGGGCTACAACACTAATCGCTAATCCTGATGAAAACTGTACTGAATCTGGAAGTGGAACTTTAGTTGCAGCTACTGCTTCTAGTGAACCAAATGCATGTGGCGGATCGGATGATGATGATGTCTGGTTTGAATTTACAGCAGTTTCTGAAAATCATGCAATTAGCTTATATAATATTAATGGAGATACCACTGATTTATATCATGTACTTTATCAGGGTGATGATTGTAATGATTTGTCTCAAATATACTGTAGTGATGCAAATGAAAGTGTTGCCTCTGGATTGACTGTTGGAGAAACATATAGAATTAGAGTTTATTCTTTTACTGCTAATGAACTGCAAAACTTAACCTTTGATATATGTATATTTACAGTGCCTCCAGCTATTACAACAGATGCTGAATTATACACTGTTAGTGAATTAGTTACTGATGTTTTAATTGACTCAGAATGTTCTCAAGCTTTTAATGTTACCTACAGCACAGGTTCTGATTTTGGTAGTACTAATGGTATTGGCTATTTTGAAGCTAACGGGTCTTCTTGGCCTTTTGAAAGTGGATTAATTATGACTTCTGGAGATGTTATTAACGCAGTGGGACCTGAAACAGGTGTTTTAGGAGATGGTACATATGACTGGCCTGGTGATGCAGACTTAGAATCTGTCATTCCTGGTTTAAATGCTGGAGATACCAACAATGCTTCTATTTTAGAATTTGATTTTGTTCCTGTTACAGATTTTATGAGTTTTGATTTCATATTTGCAGCTGAAGAGTATGGAACATTTCAGTGTACATTTACAGATGCATTTGCTTTCTTATTAACTGACACGCAAGGAGTTACTACAAATCTTGCTATAGTACCAGGAACAGTTGATCCAATTTCAGTTCTTACCGTTAGAGATGAACAATATAATGCTAATTGTGAATCAGTAAATCCAGAATTTTTTGGAAATTATTATGGCCCAGGAGGTCTTCCAACTTTAACTAGTCCAACTAACTTCTTAGGGCATACTATTCCTATGACAGCTTCAGCTGATGTAATCCCTAATGAATTATACCATATTAAGTTGGTAGTTGCGGATGACGGAGATACTGTATATGATTCTGCTGTATTTATTGCTGCGGGTAGTTTTAATATTGGCGACTTAGATTTAGGTGAAGATATTTTACTAGACTCAGGAGATGCTTTATGTCAAGGTCAAGAAATGGTTTTAGATGCAGGTGGACTCCCTAATAATTCAACAATTAGCTGGTATATGGACGGAAATTTAATAGAAGGAGCTAGCGATGTTACTTTAGCAGTTAGTGAAACAGCATTTTACAGTGCTAATATTGTAATTAATGATACAGACTGTACATTTACAGATGAAATTTTAGTTGAATTCTTCCCAGTTCCTGAAGTAATTGCTGTTGATGATAATATTATAAAATGTGCAAATGAAGATTATCTTCTAGAGGTAGAAGTTACAAATGCCAACTTACTAAATTCTCTAACATATTATTGGTCACTTGATGGAATAGATGTTCAGGTAGGACCAGATTCTACTTATAATTTAGATGATATTAGTGGAGAATCAGGTGAGTTTACTGTAAGCGTTTTTGATGATATTACATCTTGTTGGAGCTCAACAACAATACAAGTTGAGTTTTATCAAAATAGTTTCTGCGTAGATCAACCTCAAGGATTATCACCAAACGGTGATGGAATTAATGACTGTTTAATATTAGACCACTTGGAAGATAGAGAAGATATTGAAAAAGCAGAAGTATTTAACCGATATGGATCTAAAGTATACGAACTAAACGATTATGTCGACCAGTGGTGTGGTACTAATCAGGATGGAGATATTCTCCCTGTAGGAACATATTTTTATATTATTTATTTTAACTCAGGTAAGGACCCTATAACTAGTTGGATTTACTTGAATTACTAACAACTTTAATTAAACAAAAATGAAAAAACGATATCTAATACTTTTAACTTTTCTTTACGCATTCTCATCGAATGCTCAACAAGACCCTCAATACACACAATACATGTATAATATGAATGTGATAAACCCTGCTTATGCTGGATCTAGTGAAGGCTTAGGAGTTGGTTTATTATATAGAAGTCAATGGGAAGGTCTTGATGGTGCTCCAGAAACTAGTACAGTGAATATCCATACGCCAATTGGCAATAATGTTGGACTTGGAATGTCTATTATTTCTGATCAAATAGGACCTGTTAAAGAAACTAATGCATACATCGATTTTTCATATACATTAAATTTAGCAAAAGAAAACAGGCTTGCGTTTGGATTAAAGGCTGGAGTTACTTCTCATGATATTGGATTAGTAGACTTAACATTAATTGATCTTAATGATCCTTTTTTTGCAAATGATATAAGTGAAATGACTCCGAACATTGGAGCTGGTGTATATTTTTATAAACCAAATAAATATTATGTTTCTTTTTCTATGCCAAATATTTTAAACTCTGTTCACTTAGATGCAGATGATTATAATATTGGATCAGAAACTCAACATTTATTTGCTGCAACCGGTTATGTGTTTGACTTATCAAATGATTTTAAATTGAAACCACACGCATTTCTAAAATACACATCTGAAACCCCTGCCAGTTTAGATTTAAATGCAAATCTATTTATGTATGATATAGTTGAGTTAGGAGTTGGATATAGATTAGATGCAGCAATGACTGCCATGGTAAATTTTAGAGTTAGTCCAAGCTGTAGAATTGGTTATTCTTACGACAGTGTGCAATCAGAACTAAACTTTATTGCTAAGTCTTCTCACGAAGTCTTCATCAATTTCGACTTAAATTTCAATACCAAAGTTTCAAAATCACCAAGATATTTTTAATAAGCTAAGCTAAAATTATTATGAAAAACATATTTACATTTATCGCATTAACTTTTCTAAGCATTACAACAATTGATGCTCAAGATAAAAGTTCGAAAAAAGCAGATAAACAATTTTCAAAACTTGAATTTGTTAAAGCTGCTGAGAGTTATAAAAAACTAATTAATAACGGAAAGTCTTCAGATTATGTAGTTGCTCAACTCGCGGAGTGCTACTATAATATATTTAATACTGTGGAAGCAGAAAAATGGTATGCAACTTTAGCAGAAGATAGTTCGGACCCTGATATTATTTTCAAATATTCTCAAATGTTAAAAGCAAATGGAAAATACAAATTATCAAATAAATGGATGAATAAATTTGTTGAGTTAAGACCAGCAGATAATCGAGCTACTTCGTTCTTGAAAAACCCTAATTATCTACCTAAAATTATTTCTAAAGGGAAAAGATTTAATGTACAAAACTTAGATATAAACAGCGAGTATTCAGATTTTGGAGGGACATTAAATAATAATAAATTATACATAACATCTTCAAGAAATACAGTTGGCTTATTTGATCTTGGTCGTTGGATTACTCAAAGGATTAGTTATGGATGGAATAATGAGCCATACCTAGATATATATAGTTTTGATGTTACAGATAGTGGTAGCTATTTAAATGAAGACTATTTAGGCTCTAATATTAACACAAAATATCATGAAGGCCTAGCTAGTTTTGATAATGAGGGAAACATGTATATTTCAAGAGAAAGTTTTTATGAAAATGAATATGTGAAAGACCCTGAATCTAATAATATAACTAGTCTTATCGGCATATATAAAATAAGTAAAGGAGACAAAAATGTTGTAGCTCTAAATATAAATAGCGTAGAGTATTCAGTGAAAAACCCCTCATTGAGTTCAGATGGTAAATCAATATACTTTTCATCTGATATGCCTGGTGGATATGGAAATTTCGACATCTACAAAGGGGATATTGATGAAAAGGGAAATATTAATAATGTAGAGAATTTAGGTCAAAAGGTAAATACTGAAGGTCAAGAAATGTTCCCTTTTATAGGTGACAAAAACAATTTATATTTTTCTTCAGATTCACAATTGGGTCTAGGTGGTCTAGATGTCTTCTTTACAAAAGAAGTTGATGGAAAATGGGCCTCCGTGCGAAATGTAGGGATACCAGTTAATAGTAATGCTGACGATTTTGCTTTTAACATAAATGAAGCTACTGGTGAAGGTTTTGTCTCTTCGAATAGAAGTGGCGGTAAGGGAAGTGATGACATTTATTCTATAAAGAGATTGATACCTATTTGCGATGTATTGTTAACTGCTAACGTAATGGATGCTAAAACTAAACTAGGTATAGACTCAGCAACAACATCTATTTCAGACAAAGAAGGGAATATAGCAAGTACCAAAATAAGTTCTAGCGTGGGTGTGACTGAGTTTATGCTAGTTTGTGAAGAAGCTGGAAAACTTATAGTATCTAAAGAAGGGTATAACAGTAAAATAGTAGATTTGAGAATGTCTAATGAAGAATTTACATCCATAAATGTAATGTTGGATCCAATAGAAAAAATTATTGTTGCTGAAAAAATTGAACTTGACGCAATTTATTTTGATTTTGATAAATCAAATATTAAAGCTGAAGCTGCTTTTGAACTAGATAAATTAGTTCAAATAATGAACAAATATCCAGAAATGACTGTTAGTATTGAGTCTCACACAGATAGTAAGGGGCCTTCTTCATATAATCAAAGATTATCAGAGAGAAGAGCTAAAACTACATCTCAATATGTGATTTCTAAAGGTATTGATTCTTCAAGATTAATATCTACTGGAAAAGGGGAGTCAAGTCCTGTAGTAGATTGTACAAATTGTAGTAAAGAAGAAGATCAGTTAAACAGAAGATCTGAATTCATTATAACAGCTGGAAATCCAGGTGAATAACTTATAATTATGTAATAAAAAAGAACCTTCTTAGTGAAGGTTTTTTTTTGCTTAAAATTTAATGCGATGGAAGAAAATATTGAGCTTTTCTGGAAGAATTTTATTACTGATAATACAAGATATGTAAATGAAAAAATACCAGAGTCATTTTATTTCTGTGATAATGAAAAAGATGCAAATGATTGCGCAAAACTTGTGGTTAAAAATATTAAACAAGCAACCGCACCATCGCTATGGTCATTTGAAATAAATAATGAAAAACTTCCTAGAAAGGGAGATTTAAATATAATTACAGATTGGAATAAAATACCTCAAGCCATAATTTTAACAACTAAAATTGAGTTAATTAAATTTAGTGAAATAACAGCTAAATTTGCCCAAAGAGAAGGAGAAGGAGATAAGTCTTTAGCTTACTGGAGAAAAGTACACAAAACCTACTATAAAAGAGAAATGCATGGTTATAAAGAACAATTTTCTAAAGACATGATTATAGTATGTCAATATTTCGATACTATATATAATTGAAAAAAATAATTAATCACAAGTCCCTTCCGAGTAATCAGTCACGCCCCCATAGGAAACAGCCTCGCAACTATTATTATAAGTTACTCCATCACAACCACACACTGGGATAACAATTAAAGGGCATGGTGACTCCAAGTTTAGTAATGTTTCATCAATACATAAAGGATTATCGTCATTATCATTGTCAGAACAACTAAGACTAATTAGACTTAACCCTAATAGTATATTAATAAATTTACTCACCAGAAACTAAAACATTATCCAACTCATAAGTTGCAGAGCCAGAAGAAGTAGATGTATATTTAAAAGCAATATATAAATTTTGACCTGTAGCAGCAGAGACATCTAAGTCTCCTGAATCAGTCCATGAAGACCAACTTCCTGTGTCAGTATCTAAAACTGCATCCAACTGAGTCCATGAGGAGTCACTTGGGTCTCCACCAGTATAATTAGTTGTCATATAAACTTCTAAAGCTGGCCCACCATATCTCACTACAGTTTGAAAATTTAGCTTAGCGGTTGAAAGACCTGTTAAATCAATAGGGTTTGAAATAAGCCAGTCTTCATTTACAACATTTCCTCCAGCATATCCAGATATTCTAGCACTTGGTGCTGGGTTACCGTAAGGGGTTATATCCCAAACTTGCTCACCTTCAACACTAAATTGTGTCCAATTATCTAAATTATTTGATGAAAAGTTATCTGAAAATAATGGATCACATCTTGCTCCATCAAAATTAATATCATCAATATTGTTTAAGGCCAAGACTCTGTCATCTCCATTATAGCTTTTTGTCACAACTCCTGAAATAGATCCTTTTCCATCTGTTGGTAATAATCGATCTTGAAAACTAGCAAATGCACTAGTTTCTACTTTAATAGACCCTGAATCTTCACAACTTTCTAAATCTCTCAATGAATCATAATCGTCTGACGGATCTACAAAAGTAAGACCACTATATGCCACAGGAAATTGAGTGTCATTAGCTTGAATAAATAAACCAATATGAGAATCATTAATTTGACCCAATGTTACTTCAAATGGAATGATAGTTTCCGTATTACTAGATCTAAGCAAGTAATCGGCCATCATGTTCTCTGTAATTTGACCAACTTCATTACCATCAGCTCTACCTCCAATAGCAATTACCCCGTCCCCTGAATTTGTTTCTCCAATATATAGGTTTTGTAATCTTATATATACTTCTCTTCCAATGTTAAATTGATTATAAGAATCTACTTGATTAATAACGACTTTTAACCCTGCAGTAGGATTTGATGGTTCATCTTGTATATAAAATTCTTTATAGAAATTTCCCGTTAAATCAGAAGAAACCACATATCCTTTAACGGCAATACTTGACTCTATATTAACAGCCTGACCGCTTACAAAAAGATTTTTAACTTGGCCTATAGTTAATAAATCTACTTCATTAGAATTAATTTCGTCTAGCAGTAGATTTAAAGATTGATTTTCTTCAAGTCCAATACTAGTAGGTATTGAATAATCATCATCTTCTACACAAGAGTTAAATGTTACTAATAAAAATAAAAGTGTTAATAATCTAAAATTTTTAATATTCTTCATAATATATAATGTTTGTCTTTATTAAAATCTAAAATATAAGTTTAAAAAGTAGTTTGTACCTCTACCGTACCAGTACTTTGGTCCAAAAACTCTTCGAGGTTTATTTACATCTGCACTAAGTTCTTGATAATTTGCATTTCTGCCTTGCTCAAATCCACCAGTTTTATACTCATGGTTTAAAATGTTATTTATAGTTGCAAAAAGCCCTATATAATAATCATCAATTTTCCATGATTTTCCACCCACAGCATTAACGACCATATAATCCTCAAATTTCTCTTGTTTCAATAACTCTCTTGCTGTTGATGTATCATAATCATTAAATGGTAACCCATCTTGTGCCAAGTAAAAGTTTTGAGTTCTGGTTAATGGACTAATATCTAAATAAGTATTTGTGAAAAAATTTGTAGTAGCTCCAAACCACCAGTAATTAGGATCTCTATATTCAAACCCTACTGAATAGGCTCTTTGAGGGCCTCCAGCTAACTTATAGTTTTTAAGATTTGACTCTCCCATTGAAACTGTATTATTGTCAGATGCTAAATATAAATTAGGATTATTATCATAAGTATATTGTCCAACTGAGGCGGCACCTTTTAACTTAACTGTAGATGTTATTTGAGCTTCAATTCCTAACTCTGCTCCAAAATATTTTTTATCAATTCCTTGTAATATCTCTTGAACAAACTCATTAGTTTCTTCAAAACCTACTAAACCATCAGCGTAATAGAACGAAATTTCATTAGCATCCTTAATATTTGTGTAAAAACCGGTAAGCCTAGCATTTATAATTGGAGATCTATATATGTAATTAGCATCAAATGCAGTTATCTTTTCTTCACTAATTGGGTTATTATTTATTAGACCATTAGCATCAACTCCAACCACATTGTGATTCACTCTCGAGTTTGTAAATGTATTTCTAAATGATGGTGCTTTAGTTATATATGCAGAATTAAAGTCAAATATGTGTTTTCCGGAAAACTTGTAAGTAAATCCTGCTTTTGTTCCTATACCAGAAAAATTAATTTTTTCACCCTTGCCTAAAGAATTCCCTGTATTTGCTTCATTGTCAAATAGACCTTCTCTTTGATAATTAGTATCAGTGTAGCTTGCTGCTAAATAAAAATCTAACTTATTATATTTAAAAACAACTTGAGAATAAGCATTAATTACATCAGCAAACAAATTGTAATTGTATTTAAACTTATCGCCCTTATCTACAATTAAATTAGGATTTAATAAATTGTATTGTAGATTATCAAATGAATCAATATTAGAATATCCTGATCCTCCTAACATGTCGGTTATTTGAGCAAAATTATTTGAAACTAACTTTTTATAATTTAATGTTGAATTAAAAGATATGTTATCATTAATTTCTTTCTTAAAAATTGAATTAATAGTCAATTGCTTATCATCACTTCTATCCTCATACTGAACATATGCAGCATTTTGATTTGCAATAGTGTTCGTTAAATTAGCATCATATATTCTATTCCAATTGATTTGACCGTCATTTACAAAGTTTTGTTGTGCTAAATATGCACCTTCATAGTCTGGACCATTGTTATCTGCTAAATAATAACTTGGTAAATCTTGATAATAAGAAGGGCTTGGGTTAGCTCCCCCAGCATAATCTAACCTACTATTCCCTAGTTCACCAAATTGATATCCAATATTGGTGTTAAGAGAAGTTCTATCATTAATATCCCAATAGTGATTTAACATAATAATTGGCTCAACAACTCTTTTAACTCGTGAGTTTCTTTTCTTACCATCATGCCATCCCCAATAGTCATTATAACGAATATTCTTTAGATCATAAACTTCTTGTGTGTTTGGAGATGATTTACCTCTTCTATTTGGCGCGTAGATCCCAGTAAAGTTAATGCTATGTTTATTGCTAATTTTCTTTTCGATTGAAACAAACAAAGAATTAGAATCGTAAAATGTAGCATCTTGATAACCTTCATCTCCCCATCTTCTACCCATAGATAACGCATATGCCCACCCTCCTTCAATAATTCCAGATGAATACGTCGCCATTAATCTATTTGTATAACTTCTATTGGATGAAGAATAAGTAATCCTTCCTCCTTTACTGTATTCAGAGGCGCGTACGTTAATATTATTGGCTCCTAAAAGTCCACCAAAACTATATGTAGAAGGAGTGATACCGTCAGTAAAATCTTGATTTCTAAGCACATCATTTAATCCTCCCCAGTTTCCCCATTGTGGTCTACCGTTATATAGCTTATTCATTTCTATTCCATTTATATGCACCATTCCATTATCAGAATCTAAACCTCTAACTTTAAAAAATGATGAACTAAATTCATAAGCAGCAGTTCTAAAAAACACATCCTTAGAAGATTGTAATAAACCAGAGATATTATCTGAACCCGAAGTATCATCGCTTAATTCATCGTCACTAATAGAAATTGTAAATTGGTCGTTTACTGGTGCATCCATTGAGTTTACTTCTTCTGTAGGTTCTTCTTCTAATTGAGAAACCTCAGCAACAGAAATGGGTTCTTGAACGGGTTCTACATCAGTTGTAATTGTGCTTACCTGTATTTTATATTTTAATTTAAGTTTATCAATACTTACAGTCCCATTATCAGGGACGATTACTTTAAAAGACTTGTTTTCATATCCATACTTTGAGAAAATCAAAGTTTGAATTCCAGCAGGGACGTTGCTTTTGAAATTAAACACTCCGTCATTATCTGAGAACGCTTGCATATCTGAATTTTGGATAAGCACTTTAACCTCAGAGATAGCCTCATCACTTTTGTCATCTTGTACACTACCAGTTATAGTGCCATTTTGAGAAAAAGCACTAAAAAACGAAAAAATGAAAACGAAAAAGAATGATAAATTGTTTTTCATATTTAGCATAATAGGAGTTTAAATATAATTATTAAATAAAAATCAAATTTAATGTATTATTTGTACATATTTAATATTTTTAACCATCTAAATATTAGATAAAATACTAAAATAACAAAAATGAATAATTTTACTTTTAAGTTACTAATAATTTCTTCCTTTTTTATTACTTCTTTGTTTTCACAAAATGAAAGAAAATTTAAAATTCACACATTAGCATTTTATAATGTTGAAAATTTATTTGACACAATAAATGATCCTAACAAAAATGATGAAGCTAGCCCAATGATGGAAATTAATTATAATCGTGGAAATATTTATAAGCAAAAAGTGAAAAATATGGCTAGAGTGATTTCTGATATTGGTACGGAAAACACAAAGAGACACCCAGCTATAGTTGGTTTATCTGAAGTTGAAAATAAACAAGTAATAATCGATTTAATTAATGATTCTTCCTTAGCAGATAAAAACTATAATATAATCCATTATGACTCCCCTGATAAAAGAGGAATTGATGTCGCTATGATTTATGATAAAAGTGTTTTTAGGCCTTTATCGACAAAGTCATTAGAATTGTTAATCTATGATGATCAGACAAACAAAAGGATATATACTAGAGATCAATTATTAGTTAGCGGGAAACTTGATGGTGATTTAATTCATATTATAGTAAATCATTGGCCTTCCAGATCTGGTGGAGAGGCAAGAAGCATATCTAAAAGAGAAAGTGCGGCAAGATTAAATAAAAAAATAATTGATTCATTACATAAATTAGATAGGAATGCCAAGATAATTACTATGGGAGATTTTAATGATAATCCAATGAACAACAGTATTAAAGGAATTATTGGGGCCAAGAAAAATAAGGAGGATGTAAAAATTAAGGAAATGTATAATCCTATGGAGAAAATTTTAACTAATGAAGGAATTGGTTCTAATTCTTATAGAGATGTATGGTTTCTTTTTGATCAAGTTATAGTTTCTAAAGGATTGTTAGGTAATGATTTTTCTAGCTATAAGTTTTACAAAGCTGGAGTATTCAATAAACCATACTTAACGCAAAAAGAAGGTAGGTATAAAGGTCAACCTTTTAGAAGTTTTTCCTGGGGAAAATTTACCAATGGTTACAGTGATCACTATCCATCTTTCGTCTACTTAATCAAGGAAACTAACTAGTTGTAATTAGGCAAAATTTAACCAGTTATTCCAAGGTATTCTAGACAACAATAATACCAGGCCTAATAAATAATTAAATCCAATAGCTTTGAACTTAGGTTTTGAAACCCTTTTCTTCTTGTGAAGACTATATCCTCTTGTAATAAATACAATCGCAATTATATTCACTACAGGGTGTTCAATTAAATAAAGTCTATTAATTGAACTAGTAATAATTTCATTAAAACTTAGTTCAAACCAAAGGGAAAATTTATCTGAAATAAAATATAAGAATAGTCCAATTAATAACTGTGTGTGTGATACAATAAACGTTATTAATGCTAACCTAAAATCAGTCGGAGTATATTCTTTTGACAATGCATATCTAAATAAAAATCGAAGAGTCGATATAATCAGTAGAGCTATGACTATATAAGCAAAATATGAGTGTATAAACTTTAACATAATACAAATAAAAGCAAAAAAAACCTGCTTAAATTAACAAGCAGGTTTTTTTTAAAATAAATTGTGGTATTAGAATTTATATCTTAATCCAACATTCCATGTTCTTCCTAAACCAAAGTAACCTTGGTTATCAGTATCAATCCCATTATATAATTCTCCTGAACCTTCTCCAGCAGCTATATTTGTTCTTAATTCAGAAATATAAACTGCATCGGAAACATTATTTACATTAATTCTAATATTAAGAGACTTTTCATCATCAGCACCTAAGTACATTTTGTATGATAACCCAGCATCCCAAACGTGAAAAGATGGTAAAAGTAAATTTTCCTTAACAGCTCCTACATCTGAGTATAATTCATCGTAGAATCTTATATCTGTATCAAAAGATACGTTCTCCGCTAATTTCATATCAATACCTAATCCAGCAGTAAACTGAGCAGCATCTCCAACTTTACCTCCGTCTACATCCTGCGTTTCAGTTGATATAACGTTTTGGTCTTCATCTGTTGTTCTAGTTACAGCGTCTCCAACATATTGCCAGTCTCCTAGAGATATGAACCCTGTTAATGTGTAAGGAAGATCTGGCTGAGGCTTAGCTCTAAAATCAATCTCAATTCCTTGGTGGAGTTGTTCAACACCTTGATTAGTATTAAAGAAAACAACATCGTTATCAACATAAGATGAAGTAACTACTCTATCTTTCCAAGACGTTCTATATGCATTTACATTAGCAGAGAAATTTGGAGTTGAATAAGAATATCCAGCTTCTAAACCAAAAATCTTTTCATTTTCAGTTAAAGGGTTTACTCTGTTAGTAAAATTTAAATAAATGTTATCATGGTATGGTTGACGTGAATAAATTCCAGTATTAAAAAACACTTTTGAATTATCTCCAACATTAAATCCAGCTCCAGCTTTAACATTATACCCCATATTGTCAACTTTTTCTGAATCAACTCCATCTTCAATTCCGTCAGGAAGTGCTCCAGTAGCTTGAGATGAAGTTCCATCAATTAAAGATTGATCAGCATATTGATAATTATCAAATCTTTGATGAGACTGTTGTGAAATAGCTCCTTGAAAGAATGCAGACATGTTATCATTAGAATATTCTAATTGAGAAAATAATCCTCCGTAAGTAATTCTTTCATCATTACTGTATGCTATTTTTTGATCTTCATCAAAACTTGCAGTCAATGCTGTCCAAGGATTGGCTGACATATCTTCAGTAGCTACAACATTTTTGTAAGTTCCATAAGAACCATAAATTTGGTGTGAATTATTTTGATCTCTTAATCGAATATTTTCTTGCCATGAAGTTAAACCATGAAAGTTTTCAACGATTCTAAAGTGCTCACCGTAGTAAGTTCTAAAATCAACTCCGACGTTAAAAGATAAATTCTCACTTAATTGCTTTTCATAGTTAGAAACTAATCCAACCCAGTTGTGCATGTTCATTGAAGCACGAGTAATGTAACCACCTTCGGCAGCAAAGTTTCCTCCAGCTCCAGATGTACCAAGGTTGTATGCGTAAATAGCATCATAATCTACATAACCATCTTCAGTTCTTGGACGAGATCCTCTACCTCCAGTTCCACCACCGTTACCAGTAGAAACATAAAATACAGTTGATAAACTTGAGTCATCACTGATTTTATAATCCCAGTTTAAGTTCATTACAGGTTTGTGGTAAAAGTTTCTTCTTTCAGTTAAATACTGATTTCCATACATTCCCCAGTTATTATTATATTTTCTTCCTTTCTCTAAGTATTTTGAGATACTTTTAGAAAAATTCTGATCATGCCATTGTGGAGCTCCAGTTAGTAAAAAATTAAGACTGTGCTTTTCATTAATTTCTTTACCTACAGAAAAGAAATAAGTTTGACCTTGACCATACGTACCTTCATTGTATCCATCTCCTTGCCAGTGTGTTAATAAGAAACTAGTTGCCCATCCATCATCAGACTTACCAGTGTTGTAAGAGTAAGTTGTTTTCAAGTAGTCATCGTTAGCAAAACCAGCGTACATAAATCCACCCTCTCTAACATTATTAGAATTCATTACAAAATTTACAGTACCACCAACAGATGATATAGCTAATTTAGAAGCACCAAGTCCTCTTTGAATTTCAACAACACTTGCAACATCATTCATACCAGACCAGTTAGACCAGTACATTTTACCGTCTTCCATTCCATTGATTGGCTGACCATTTAACATATAGGCAGTATTATCTTGTTCAAAACCACGTACAGCAATTCTTGAATCACCGTATCCACCAGCTTGTCCAGCTACGTATACAGAAGGAGTATTAACAAGAGTCATTGTGATATCTTGAGTTCCAATCTTTTTTTGGATTTCACTCCCTTTAATTGTAGAAGCTGCTACTGGAGTAACTCTATCTGCAGCAAGGTCAATAACCCCACTACCCATAAGTACTACCTCTTCTAATTCTTGAAGAGTCGTATCCTCAACTTCTGTTTGTGAAATAATTGCCATAGAACTGAAAATTGTCAAGGCAACCATTAAATTTTGAGTAATTTTTTTCATGATTAATTTAGTTTAGTTTGTATTTGTTGCAAAAATAAATATTAAAATCCAGATATAGACACCTAAATCTTAATAAATTATTGATAGTGTAAGATAATTAAAAAAAATCGGATAACAAATACATGTTTAAGTATTTGATTAATAGTATTTTACAATTAATTTAATGACTTGTAATGTTTCATTAAATTATTAGTGGAATTATCGTGATTATTAGTCAAATTGTTCTCAATTTCCTCTAAAATAGTATTTGCAAGTTTTTTTCCTAATTCAACTCCAAACTGATCATAACTAAATATGTTCCAAATAACCCCCTGGACAAAGATTTTATGTTCATAAAGTGCAATTAGCTTTCCTAAACTTTCAGGAGTAAGCTTATTGATTAAGATTGTGTTAGTTGGTTTGTTACCTTTAAAAACTTTAAAAGGGGCTGTAAAAGAAGCCTTTTCTGAAGATTCTAATTCTGACAAAGATTTTCCTTTCATTAAAGCTTCTGTTTGAGCAATAAAATTTGAAATAAGCTTATTTTGATGATCAATATTTCCATGCAAGCTTTTTGCAAATCCAATAAAATCAGTTGGAATTAATTTTGTTCCCTGGTGTATTAGCTGAAAAAAGGCATGTTGTGAATTTGTTCCAGGCTCACCCCAAACTATTTGGCCCGTGGAATAGTCTATCTCATTTCCATCTCTGTCAATACTTTTTCCATTACTTTCCATCGAGGCTTGTTGAAGATATGTTGCAAACTGATTTAAATACTGAGAATACGCAATTACTGATTCACTTTCACATTTAAAAAAATTATTGTACCAAACCCCCAAGCAGGCTAAAATAACAGGAATATTTTCCTCAAACTTTGTGTCTTTAAAATGAACGTCCATTTCACTAGCACCATTTAATAATTTATTGAAATTATCAAAACCAACAGATAAACTAATAGAAATACCAACTGCACTCCAAAGAGAAAATCTACCACCTACCCAGTTCCACATAGGGAATATGTTATTCTTATCAATCCCAAATGAGCTTACTTTTTCTATGTTTGTTGATACTGCAATGAAATGTTTTGTAATATCTTTATTTTCAGCTCCTTTTTCTAAAAACCAACTTCTAATTGTATTTGCATTAGAAAGCGTTTCTTGGGTTGTAAAAGTTTTAGAAACTATTACAAACAATGTTGTTTCAGGGTTTAAGGTTTTTAAAACCTCATTAACATGGTCTCCATCAACATTGCTTACAAAATGAGTGTTTAAATGATTCTTATAAAATTTTAAGGAATCAACAACCATTGAAGGTCCTAAGTCAGAACCACCAATTCCAATATTTACAATATCTGTAAAAGATTTATCAGTATATCCTTTTTTAGATCCTGAAATAATTGAATTTGAAAACTCCTTAATTTTATTATTTACATCCTTAATTTTTTTGTGTATATCGACTCCGTTATCTTTAATATCTGTATTAACTTTAGATCTTAGGGCGGTATGTAGTACTGCTCTGTTTTCAGTTTTATTAATTAATTCACCACTAAAATACTTACTAATCGAGTCTTTTAAATCTATCTCATCCAATAATTCACTAAATAATTTTATGGTTTTCTTGTTAATTCTATTTTTAGAATAATCTACATAAAAGTCATTCCACCTGATTGATAGCTCTTCAGATCTTAGTTTGTTTTCATTAAAAAAATCAAGAATTTTATGGTCCTTAATTTCATTAAAATGATTCTTTAACTTTTCCCAGGAAGTTGTTTTAGTTGGATTCTGACTTTTTAAACTCATTTTAAATTTATTTAGTTGGTAAGTAAGTTGTATTCAATATTATCTAGATCATTTTTTATTGGCAGAATAAATTCTTGATAATGCTTTTTATTTGCCTTAGGTACGGATTTCGCAATTGGTAGTTTTTGCTTAAACGGATCTACCTGTCTTCCATTTTTCCAAAATCTATAACAAACGTGTGGACCAGATGTGTTGCCAGTCATGCCCACTAAACCAATTACATCACCTTGTTTTACATATTGACCAACTTTAACAAGTCTTTTTTTCATATGCAGGTATTGCGTGGAGTAAGTTGAATTATGTCTTATTTTAACATAATTTCCATTTCCACCTTTTCTTCTTGATTCTATTATCCTTCCATCTGCAGTAGCTAGAATTTCTGTTCCAACAGGTGCGGCAAAATCAGTTCCTTTATGTGCTTTAACTCTATTTCCGTAAAGTGCAATTCTTCTTTTTAAGTTGTATCTAGAAGAAACATTACTAAACTGTACAGGAGCTCTTAAAAAGGTCCTTTGTAAACTTTGAGTTTTTTCATCATAATACTCTGTAGTTCTTTTTAGACTATCTACTTTATAATTAAATGCATAAAACAATTCATTATTATGCTCAAAATAAGCTGCATCGATACTTTTAATTCCAGCATAAATTGAATCTTCAATAAATCTTTCGTTATATATTATTTTAAATTTATCTCCTTTTTGTAATCTAAAGAAATCAATCGTCCAAGCATAAATATCGGACATATCATTGATTAGTTGGTAAGGAAGTCCTTGACTGTCCATTGTTTCTGACAAACTACTTGAAATGATACCAGAGGCATATTTTTTTACAATTTTTATAGGCTTTTTCTTGTTGTAGGCATAAACAGAATCCCCAATATGTATAACTACATAGTTAACTTTGTTGGGTTGATAAATAAAAACAAGAGGATTTTCTAATGAGTCTTTGGAGCTTAATATGGTATATGGTTTTCCGGCAGTTAGCCATCTGACATCAAAAGTATCTTTTATTTTGTTGGTAATTTGATAAATTTTGGGATAGCCAATTTTATTTTTTTCCATTATTTCGCCAAAACTATCTCCAAATTCAATAGTGTCTCTTTTGACTTTATATTTGTCTATATTAAATCCAAACTCTATATTTTCAGGACCTGAGGTTTTTTCTGTATTTTTTTCATCACTAGAAATAAAAAAAGATAACATGGAAAGCAGTAACAGTATGGCTATGAATAAATAAAATAAAATTGGAAATTTTTGTCTATTCATTTTCTCCCCATTTTTCAAGCTCTTCTTTAGACCATAGATCTGGGAAAAATATTCTTTTCTGATATTTTGGGTGCATATATTTATGCCAATCACTACCACCAGTTGAAATTGAATTCCCTGATTTAGATTCAATATAAAATTTAGCAGTATTGTAGTGTGCCATTACCCATGTGATATTGACCGTATAATCTAAATGTCTCATTGCTTTTATTAAACTCTTATTGGCTTGATTTTTCTTTGAAAGAGATTTATAAGTAGACCATAAATTTCTAGTGTTATAAACCTTCATAAATGTTATAAACCTTTCCTTATATTGTTTTTCAAAACTTAATAATAGCTGAGATTTTTTTCCGGTTTTAAAATCTTTTCCTGCAGCTTGCCAGTACAAATGATCAAATGCGTGTTCAAAGGGAGTATTTCTATCAATAGTCTTTCTAAACCTAATATCGATTAAGTTTATTAGTTCTGTTGATGCAAATTCAATTAGCCTATATTGAAAACTTTGGAAGCCACTTGCTGGGCTAAGAGAAAGTCTAAATTTATTATACTGTTCAACAGACATTCCTTTTAACATAATATTAAATGAAGTAGTCAGCATATCAAAATATCTACTCACTCGCATTATTTTATCTTCAAAAAGATCTACACTAATATTTTTTGAATCAGCTACTTGTTGTATCTCCCATAAAATCATTTTAAAAATTAATTCATTGATTTGATGATATGTAATAAACACCATTTCATCTGGAAAATCTGTTCTTTGAATTTGGAGGTTTAAAAGGGCATCTGTATTAATATAATCCCAATATGTTAATTGCTTGGAATGCAAAAAACCTTCTAAAAATAAATCAGTGTCTTGAGATAGGGCCTCGTGTTTTTCTTTGAGTTCAAAAATTACAGAATCTAGTTTTGATTTTTTAGCCATATTTAAAAATTAATTTCAAAAGGGTGTTTTAGTCCGCTAAAAGCGTCTAAATCTACTCTTATAGAACCAACAACTAAATCCGCTTTTATTCTTAGAGGAATTTTATTTTTGTCAGCGCTTATCCACAAAGTTAAACTTTCTTTTTCTTTAAATACTCTTCCGGACTGAACAAATGGTCTAAGTTTAATACATTTAATCTTTCCAAATTTAGTATTTATAGTTTCTATGCCCAAAAACTTCATTTTAAATTCATAATTTTCTGAATCAAAAAACATATTTACTGATAAGTCTTTGTCTTTTTTAATTTGATCTAAATTATAGTTGTTTCTAAGAAAATAAAATACAGACAACATATCTTGAACATTGTCCTTGGTACGAAACTCTTTAACTGATTTTTTTTTAATATTGTTTACAACAGCTTTATTACTAATTTGATCAAAATCAATAGTTAAGTTTTTCGTATGCCCGCCTTCATTAATTTTTCTAATAAATTTTTTAGGTAAACCTGTTTCAGAGGAGAAATAGCTTTGATAATAGTCCTCTACTTTAAAAAACCACTTTATAGGCCCCGTTGTTTTCCCAATTGCTTTTACATGATAAAGCTCTGTGAGTTTGTCTTCTTTTATTTCTAAAGATGCTTTTCCAGCTTTAATCCAACCACTATACGAAAGTTTAAAATTTAACCATTCACCACTTTTATATGCGGATTGATCTTGTCCAAAACATAAATTTGAAAAGAAGAAGATTAAAATTATTATTTTTTTCATTGTAAAGTATTCAGATAAAAATAATAAACTTACTAAACATTTAAGTCATTATAATAATCAAAAACTAATTTTGCTTTTGAATTACCGATAGTTTTTTGAAGTTCTTTAATAGGAAGTTTAGAAATATTAATATTTGATTTAAAAGTTTTCAATAATTTAATCCTGGTTAAGTCTCCTATACCTTTAATATTATCTAACTCATTAGTGAAAGCATTTTCACTACGTTTATTTCTATGATGCTTTAAGCTAAATCGATGGGCTTCATTTCTTAACTTTTGTATTAAAATAAGACTTTCTGATTTTTTATCTAAAAATAAAGGAGTTGAATCATTAACAAAATAAATTTCTTCTAACCTTTTAGCTATACCTATAATCGAAATTGTATTTTCTAATTTTAATTCAATTAAACTCTTCAAAGCTGCTGAAAGCTGACCTTTTCCTCCATCGATAACAATAAGTTGTGGCAAACTTTTTTTCTCTTCTAACAATCTGCGATACCTTCTAAATACAACTTCTTCCATCGATGCATAATCGTCTGGGCCTTCTACAGTTTTGATATTAAAGTGTCTATAATCTTTTTTACTAGGTTTTGCGTTTTTAAAAACCACACAAGCAGATGTAGGATTTGTCCCTTGAGTATTTGAATTATCAAAACATTCAATGTGAATTGGAGTATTATCTAAACTAAGATCTTCTTTTAGACGTTTTAAGATTCTATTTTGATGCCTCTCAGGATCAACAATCTTAATTTGTTTTAATCGGTCAAACTTAAATTGAATTGCATTTTTAAGAGATAAATCTAAAATTTTTCTTTTATCTCCAATTTTAGGGATTTCTATTTTAATGTTTTCTCCAAGATCTAATGGAATGATCGAATATACAATTGGTGAATCAGATTTAAACTTTAATCTTATTTCAATAGCAGCTAGCTCTATAATTTTCTTTATTCCTTCATCAATTTTTGACTTAATTTCAAGATTAAAAGATCTAACTATTGAGCCTAGTGATATCTGTAGAAAGTTTATATAAACAAAATTTTCGTCCTCCACATAAGAAAAGATGTCTACGTTTGATATTTTAGGACTTACTACAGTAGATTTATATTGGTAATTTTCTAATGCTTTTATCTTTGATTTAACCAAATTAGCTTCTTCAAATTTTAAGTTCTTAGATAATTCATTCATTTCTATTTTAAAAGAGTTAAGAGAGTTTTTAAAGTTTCCCTTAAGTATATCCTTGATTTCTAAAATGTTTTGATTGTAATTTTCTTCTACTTGTAAAGCTTCACATGGCCCAAGACAATTGCCAATATGAAATTCTAAGCAAACTTTATACTTTTTATCCTCGACTTTTTTCTCATTGAGATCATAAGAGCATGTACGTAATTTATACAAACTAGTAATAATATTTAAAATTGTTTTTACAACCCTAAGACTTGTGTATGGGCCAAAATAATCAGATCCATCTTTTATCATTTTCCTTGTATAAAAAACCCTAGGAAACCTTTCCTTTTTTATACATATCCATGGATATGATTTGTCGTCTTTTAATAAAATATTGTATTTAGGTTGAAATTTTTTAATTAAACTGTTTTCTAGTAACAAAGCATCAGACTCTGTTTTCACTACAACATGTTTAATATTGTTTATGTTTTTGACTAAAGAATTAGTTTTGCCATCTTTATGTTTTTGTTTAAAATACGAACTAACTCTTTTTTTTAAACTTTTAGCCTTACCCACATAAATAATAACCCCTTCTGAATTTAAAAACTGATATACACCAGGGCTATTAGGTAGATGTTTAACAATATTATTTAATTCAATTGTGGTCATTCCCCAAAGGTATATTATTTAATAATATTGTAAAAATTGTTTATTTTTAGATTATGAATAGAAAAAAATCTTTTTTATTTTTGTTTCTTTCTGGCCTTGCCAATATATTTTCGTTCAAGGGATATTCACGTAGAAGAAGGAATTCCTTTAAAAGAAAAATCTAATTGGATTGTTTCTTGAGCATGAGATCATGATATATATGATCTGATTTATATGAGTAGAAATTACTTTTGCATATTTTTAGCTTCAATACTAAGAGTTGCATGTGGAACTAATTCCAATCTCTTTTTGTTAATTAATTTTCCAGTGACTCTACATATTCCGTATGTCTTATTTTCTATTCTAATAAGAGCAGTTTTCAAATCTCTAATAAATTTTTCTTGACGAATAGCTAATTGAGAATTCGATTCTTTACTCATCACTGCACTACCCTCATCAAATGCTTTGAAAGTAGGTGAAGTGTCTTCAGTACCATTATTATGGTCATTTAAATAAGCGCTTTTAATTAATTCTAAATCATGATTAGCTTTATTAATTTTTTCTGTGATTAATTTTTTAAATATTGCTAAATCCTTATCCGAATATTTATATTTAGTTTCTGCAGACATTTCTTTAAATTTTGTTTATACTTATTTTTGTTTCAATCTCGTCGAAGGATATTTCATCACCATCTTTTAACTCCTCCAAAATTTTTAAATCCTTCGCTAAAGTTTCAGACTTTATGTAATTTATATTATTCTCAATTGCGTCAGTAATACTAGAGTGCTCTTGAATAAAAATATTTATTCTATCAGTAACTTCAAAACCAGAGCTCTTTCTCATGGTTTGTATTTTGCTAACAAATTCTCTTGAAATACCCTCATCTTTTAAATTTTTATCAATCACGATATCTAAAGCAACTGTAAGTGCTCCTTCATGAGCAACTAGCCAACCTTCAATATCTTGTGATACTATTTCAAAATCATCAATTTCGAAAATAATACTTTTTTCATTAACGACAAGTTCAATATTACCTGTTTGTTCTAATTTCTTTATTTCTTCAGCATTTAAATTGCTCACAACATTAGAAATCTCTTTCATTAATCTACCATGCTTAGGGCCAAGTGTTTTGAAGTTCGGTTTAATCTTTTTAACTAAAATATCTGATGCACCTTCTAACAATTGAATTTCTTTAACATTCACCTCATTTTTAATCAAATCTGAAACTGCTTCAATTTCATTTTTTTGATCAACATTAGAAACAGGAATCATTATCTTATTTAATGGCTGTCTAACTTTTATTTTTTCTTTAGCTCTAAGTGATAAAGTCAAAGAGGATATTTTTTGAGCATATTTCATTTTTCTTTCCAAGTTAGAGTCAATTAACAACTCATTACATGTGGGGAAGTTTGTTAAATGAACACTCTGGTCATTGAATTTTGAGATATTATTAGTAAGATCTAGAAATAACTTGTCCATGAAAAATGGAGCTATTGGAGCTGCTAATTTTGAAATAGTTATAAGACATGTATACAGGGTTTGGTATGCTGATATTTTATCTAATTCATACTCCCCTTTCCAAAATCTTCTTCTTGATAGTCTCACATACCAATTACTTAAAATTTCTACAGTAAAATCAGAAATACCCCTAGCTACTTTTGTGGGCTCATATTGTGAATAAAATTTATCTACATTTTTAATCAAAGTATTTAATTCAGAAAGAATCCATCTGTCAATTTCAGGTCTATCAGTAATTATTATTTCACTTTCAGAATAATTAAATTTATCAATGTTTGCATAAAGAGTAAAGAAAGAATATGTGTTATACAAAGTGCCAAAAAACTTTCTTTTCACTTCTTCAATTCCATTAATATCGAATTTTAAATTATCCCATGGATTAGAATTTGAAATCATGTACCATCTAGTAGCATCTGGCCCAAACTTAGCTATCGTTGTAAAAGGATCAACAGCATTTCCTAGTCTTTTAGACATCTTTTGCCCATTTTTATCTAAAACTAATCCATTAGACACTACATTTTTATAAGCAATAGAATTAAAAACTGAAGTCCCTATAGCATGAAGAGTATAAAACCAACCTCTTGTTTGATCTACACCTTCTGCAATAAAGTCTGCAGGAAATGCCTTATTGTCGTCGATTAGGGATTTGTTTTCAAATGGATAGTGCCACTGTGCATAGGGCATACTTCCTGAATCAAACCAAACATCTATTAAGTCTGATTCTCTAAACATCTTTTTACCATTTTGTGAACATAAGATAATCTCATCGACAATGTTTTTATGTAAGTCAACTCTATCATAATTTGTCTTGGAGAAATCATTTACAATAAATTCATTATATATATCATCTTGCATAAAACCTGCGGATATAGATTTTTGCATTTCATTTTTTAACTCTTCAATTGAACCAATACAAATAACCTCTTTACCATCATCAGTTCTCCATATAGGCAACGGAATTCCCCAAAATCTTGATCTAGATAAATTCCAATCATTAGCGTTTTCTAACCAATTACCAAACCTTCCTTCTCCAGTAGATTTTGGCTTCCAATTAATATTTTTATTTAAGTCATACATAGTCTCTTTGAATTCTGAAACTTTAATAAACCAAGAGTCTAGTGGATAGTATAAAATTGGTTTATCAGTTCTCCAACAATTCGGATAACTATGCTTGTATTTTTCTACTTTAAATGCCTTATTTTCTATTTTTAATTTGATTGCAAGCTCTACATCAATGGATTTTTCTGGAATATTATTATCTGTGTAATATTCGTTTTTTACAAATTTGCCAGCAAATTCTTTCATTTCTGGTCTAAACTTACCCTGTAAATCTACTAACGGAACTAAATTATCATTTTCATCTTTTACAAGAAGTGGAGGTATTTCAGGGACAGCTTGTTTAGCGACTAAAGCATCATCAGCTCCAAAAGTTGGTGCTGTGTGAACAATACCTGTTCCGTCTTCCGTAGTAACAAAATCTCCAGCAATTACTCTAAATGCATTTTCTGGATTATTATATGGCAAGGCATAACTTAAGAGTTGTTCATATTTTATGTTTACAAGATCTTTACCTTTAAATGAACTATGAATGAAATAAGGAATTTTTTTATCATCTTTAGAAAAACTATCTAACTCAACTCCATTGTCAACTTCATAGTATTTACCACTAAATTGTTTTGTAACTAAAGCTTTGGCTAAAATTACATTTGTAAATTCAAATGTGTATTGATTATAAGACTGAACCAATACGTATTCGATATTCAAACCAACTGTTAATGCTGTATTGCTTGGAAGAGTCCATGGAGTAGTGGTCCATGCTAAAAAGTATACAGGCGACTTTATTTTTAAAAAGCTTGGTAAAGAATTTTCAACTGCCTTAAATTGAGCAGTGACTGTAGTATCGGTAACATCCTGGTAAGTACCTGGTTGATTCAATTCATGAGAGCTTAATCCTGTTCCTGCTTTAGGAGAATATGGTTGTATTGTATATCCTTTATAAAGTAAATTTTTATTGAAAATTTGTTTTAAAAGCCACCATACACTTTCCATATATTTAGATTCATATGTAATGTATGGGTCATTCATATTTACCCAATAGCCCATTTTTGAAGTCAAATCATTCCAAATATGCGTGTACTTCATCACCTCTTTTTTACACTCAGAGTTGTAATCTTCAACAGAAATTTTTGAACCGATATCTTCTTTAGTAATTCCTAATTTTTTTTCAACTCCAAGCTCAATAGGTAAACCGTGAGTATCCCAGCCAGCTTTTCTATTTACTTGAAAGCCTTTCATGGTTTTATACCTAGGAAAAATATCTTTGATTGTTCTGGCTAATACATGATGGATTCCAGGCAGACCATTTGCTGAGGGTGGGCCTTCAAAAAATATATATGGTTTTGCACCTTCTCTTGATTGAACTGATTTTTCAAAAATATTATTATCCTCCCAATAGGATAAAATTTCTTCACCTATTTTAGAAAGATTTAAATTATTATAATCAGGAAATATCATGTTTTTTAAACTAGTTGCGAAAATACTAAATTTAGTTATATTCTAGTTAGAAGTATCTATTGAAATTAATTTAAATTATTGATTAAATCTTCAATCTTTGATAAGTATATAATTTTAATAGATTTGGGGGATATATTAAGCTTACTAAATTTTGAAATAAATATTTTTGAGAATCCTAATTTTTCAGCTTCAGTAATTCTTTGCTCTAACCTCTGAACTGGTCTTATTTCACCTGAAAGTCCAACTTCAGCAGCAAAACAATATTTTTCATTTAAAACTATATCTTCATTAGATGATATTACTGCAGCAACAACAGCAAGATCTAGTGCAGTATCCTCAACAGAAATTCCACCTGTAATATTTAAAAATACATCTTTTGAAGCAAGTCTAAACCCAACCCTTTTTTCTAATACAGCCAAGATCATGTTTAATCTTTTTGAGTTATATCCTGTTGAACTTCTCTGTGGAGTGCCATAAACAGCTGTACTAACTAAGGCCTGAACCTCAATCATAAAAGGTCTCATTCCTTCAATAGTTGCTGATATAGCATTTCCGCTAAGTTCTTGGTTTTTTTTAGAAATCAATATCTCTGATGGATTAGTGATTTCTTTTAATCCTTTAATATTCATCTCATAAACTCCAATCTCATTTGTTGATCCAAATCTATTTTTATTTACTCTTAAAATTCTATAAACATGATTTCTGTCTCCTTCAAATTGAAGTACAGTATCAACCATATGTTCTAATATTTTAGGACCTGCAATATTGCCATCTTTTGTAATATGTCCAATAATAATTACCGGAGTAGATGTTTTTTTTGCAAAATTAATTAGTTCTGAAGTACAAGTTTTAATTTGCGATACACTTCCAGGTGCAGAATCTACAAGTTCAGTTTTTAGTGTTTGAATAGAATCTATAATTAATATTTGAGGTTTTGTTTTCTCAATTTGTTTAAATATACCTTCCAAACTAATTTCAGTTAGTACATAGCAATCATCACTTTCGTGATCCATTCTATTAGCCCTCATTTTTATCTGACTTTGGCTTTCCTCTCCGGAAACATAAAGAGTTGAATATGGAAGTCTAATGGCTATCTGTAGCAATAATGTGCTTTTGCCTATCCCAGGTTCACCACCTAATAAAATTAGTGATCCAGGAACTACACCCCCACCTAAAACTCTGTTAAACTCTGTGTCTGAAGTTACTAACCTATCCTCTTCTTTGTAGACAATATTAGAGATTTTTTGTGGTGTAGATGATTTAATATTTTTAACACCTTTTGTCTCCCATGTATTGTTTTTAGGTTGTAAAACAACTTCTTCGGAAATGGTGTTCCAGCTTTTACAAGACGTACATTGACCTTGCCATTTTGGAAAATTACTGCCACAATTATTACAAACAAAAGTTGTTTTAACTTTACTCATTATTACTGTAAATCTTGATTAATTAAATCTGCTCTTTCTAATAATTCATCTTTAGTAATACCTTCAACATCCTCAAGAGTATATGCAGATCTGTAAATATGCATTGCTTTTCTTATATCTCCGTTTCTTTCATGATAAAGCCCCATAAAATAACTTCCTAAAATAGTTTTTGGATATTTGTCAATAGCTAATTTTGAAAGGTCTTTGTAGAATTTGAACTGCTCACTATCTTCAATATATTTTTCAACAGCTCTAAAATCATTTATTAAAATCTCTTTATTTACACCATAATAATTAGCAATATTTTCATATTTATTGATCAAATATTTGACTGGTGAGGTTTGAATTTTACTTAAAACTGAGTTATATTCTATGGAATTAATAGCGGAATAAGTGGCAAAAATATGTTCAAATCCTTCAGAGATTGAGTGTATGGGTAAATTATAATGAGTAAGGTTTTCATGTTGTTTGTACTTAAATGATACCAAATCATTATTTAAATTCAGAAGATTTTCAGATAACATTTTAGTCCTTTCATCAATTGATTTAAAGTCAGTATTTGAACTGACTAAATAGTAGAAAATATTACTTTTAATTTTATCGAATCTTTTAATTATATAATTTTCCATATTGTAAGAAAACTTTGGGCTAATTGCAATAAAACCAGAAATTGAAGTTTTATTATTTAACAAAAAATAATTGATATAATTTGCAGTTGCCTCATGACCAACAGCTATTTTAAATTTGGTAGTTCGGTATTTTTTGTCAAAAAAAGGAATCAGTTCTTGTGATATAAAGTCGAAGAAATTTGCACTGGAGGAAATTGGTATAAAGTCAATATTATCTAAAACACTACAGTCATCAAATCTAGAGTCAATTTGATTAATTCCAACAATTATAGATTCTGGAATATTTCCCCAGTAAGATAAATAATCAACACTTCCAGAAACAGCTTCAAACATATAATCTCCATCTAATACGACAATTAATGGATAGTCTTTGTCAAGCTTATCATCATAGTTTCTAGGTAGTTGTATTTTCAACTCACGAGTGTCATTCAAAAATTTTGATTCAAAACTTTCATAAATGGTTTGTGAGAAAGATATATTTATAAAAAAAAGCAGTATTACAATCTTAATTTTTAACATATTTATTTAACTATTATTAATCATTGTGAAGGTAGTAAAATATGTAAAAAATTAATTGCTAATTTGTCTTATTTCTGTGATTGTTGTAAACAGGTAGTAATAAAAGTGAGATTCCGCCAAAAATAATTATCATTAATGTTTGAGAAGACCACATAATCCAACCAAAAGCACGGCTTGGATCTTCAGCAATACTAAAAAGTGAAAATGCAATTACTACTGCTTCAGGATAAGTTCCAATTCCTCCATTAGTTGCCCCTATTGAAAACATTCCTAATATAAAACCTATTAAAATTGGAGCAAAAGATATATCGTTAATTTCCTGCATTGATAAAGAGGTAACGTAAAACATTAAAACATACATAATCCATATAAAAATGGTATGAAAAATAAATGCCCATCTATGTTTCATTTTAGTTATTGTTAAGACCCCTTCAAAAATCCCTTTTAAAAACACTTTGATCTTAATTAACAAGGATGGGAAAATATAATTTAATCCAATAATGAGTAAAATAATTATACTTAAAACCAAAAACAATGAAAACATACTCATAGAATTAAGTTTCTCTAAAATCAAATTTGTAATAAATTCTTTTTTTAAAAAAACTGCTAAACATACAATAGTGAAAGCACAGATCAGATCTGCAATTCTTTCTGCTATGACAGTTCCAAGGGTTTTGTCGAAAGGGATATTTTCGTATTTAGAAATTATCGTTGCTCTTGCTACATCTCCAGCTCTTGGTACTGTTAAATTTATTAAGTAAGCAGAAAATACAGCAAAAAAACTATTTAAAAAAGTAATTCTATAGCCTAAAGGGTTTAGCAAATAATTCCATCGATAAGATCGAGAAATATGACTTAAAGTACCAAAAAAAATACCAAGTAAAATCCAATAAGGATTAGATTTTTGAAGATAAAAAAGAATTTGATTAATGGATATTTTTGAAAATGAATAAATTACAAGTAGTAAACCTATTGAAATAGGTAGGAGGATTTTTATATACTTAATTATTTTTTTATTCAAAAGCTATTTTAATAAGTTAGTTTTTTCATTAGGAAATACAATAGCAGGGTTAAAAGATTTTGCTTTCTTCAAAGACATAAAAGCATATGTAATTAAAATAAGAACATCATCAACCTGAACCTTGCGTGCAGCGGCACCATTGACTGTTATTTCACCAGAGTTTCTTTTGCCAGGAATAACGTAAGTATCAAATCTTTCTCCATTGTTATTGTTTACAATTTGGATTTTTTCTCCTTCAATTATATTTGCAGCATCCATCAAATCTTCATCAATGGTAATACTACCTATATAATTTAAATCAGCACCGGTTACTTTAACACGGTGAATTTTTGATTTTAAAATCTGAATTTTCATCTAAAAAATTTAATTAAGTGCAATATTATCAATTAATCTGATTCCATCAACAAAAACAGATATAAAAGCTCTATATTTTTTTTTAAAATTTATGGAATTAGTGGGTACTAATTTATCTTCATCTGCAATCATTAAATACTCTATATTCATTCGATCAAAGGAATTAATATTATGAGTGGCTATTTTTATTAAATCATCAATACTATAGTTAATCATGTTAGACTTAATAAAAGTTAGATTTTTAAAAATATTGGAAGCTAATTCTTTGGAGTTTGAAGTAAGTTTGTTATTTCTTGAACTTAATGCTAAGCCACTTTTTTCTCGTTGAGTTTCACAACCAACAATTTTAACATTCGTTTTTAAACATCTTATTATTTGTAATTGTTGGAAATCTTTTTCTCCAAAATATGCGTTATTGGGCTTTACAATGTCAAGTAGTAATTCAACAACTGTTGCGACACCTTCAAAGTGATTAGTTCTAAATTTTCCCTCCATATACTTATCAAGCCCTTTGAAATCATATGACTTTGCATGCATTTGATCTCCATATATTTCGCTCGAATCTGGAGCAAAGACTAGAATTTCATTAGAAATATTCTTTAACAAAATACAATCTTCCTTTAAATTTTTTGGGTAAGTAGACAAATCTGAAGAGTTATTGAACTGAATAGGGTTTATGAAAATACTAACAACAGTTAAATCATTTTGTAAACATGATTTATTCAATAATGATAAATGTCCTTGATGCAAAGCTCCCATAGTAGGTACAAAACCTATAGTTGAACCTGAATCTTTTAAATGATTTAAGTGTCCTATTAGATCTAATTTTTTATAAAATAACTTCATTTTAATAAAACTTTAACAGCATGCAAATTTAATATATTACTATTAATCTGCATAATTTTTGTAATTTTGCTACTTTTTGCAGTTAATAATTTAATACAAGGAAATGAAAGAGAAAAAAATATTATACGTATCATCAGAGGTTGTCCCTTATCTTCCTGAAAATGAAATTTCATCAATGTCCTTTGAAATTCCTAAAATGATAAATAAGCAAGGAGGACAAATTAGAATATTCATGCCTAGGTACGGTAATATTAACGAAAGAAGGCACCAGCTGCATGAAGTTATTAGATTATCAGGTATTAACTTGGTGATTGATGATTTAGATATGCCATTAATTATAAAGGTTGCTTCTATTCCAAAAGAAAGAATCCAAGTTTATTTTATTGATAATGAGGAGTATTTTAAAAGAAAGTCTACTTTTTCCGATGAAAATGGCAAACTTCATGATGATAACGACGAAAGAGCAATATTTTTTGCCAAAGGAGTTATTGAAACTGTAAAAAAATTGAACTGGTCGCCAGATATAATTCATGTTCATGGATGGATGGCATCACTATTTCCGCTATACCTTAAAACATACTATAAAGATGAACCTGTTTTTGAAAATAGTAAAATAGTTACCTCTGTTTACGATAAATCATTTGATGAGAGTCTAAATAAAAAGTTAGTGGACAAAATATTATTTGATGAAATAAACGAAGATTTAATTAAAGGGTTGAAAGATCCTTCCTACAACAACTTAATGAAAAATGCAATAGATTTTTCAGATGCTATCATTTTAGGTTCTCAAGAAATTCCGTCCGAAGTATCAGATCATTTAAATGCATCCAAAAAGCCTGTTTTAGATTATCAAACTAGAGAAACTTTTTCTGAGACATACACAGAATTTTATAAAAACGAAGTTTTAAATCAATAAATGAAATATATTAAACTATTATCCGTTTTCTTTATCTTTTTAATTTTTTCATGTGATAAAGATTTTACTAGTATAGATTCAGATGTAATTAGCTCTGAAAATGCTATAAATTTTAGCACGTCTTTAATTGATTATCCACTAATTGCTTCCAACTTGAGATTAAATCCAGTTAAGTCTAACAACTTACCTTCTTTTATGCTTGGATATAATAATAATCCAGTTTTTGGTGAAAGCAAAGCGAGTTTTTTAGGACAAGTAATTCCTACTGAATTTAGTCCTTCTTTTGGTGAAAATGTAGTTTTAGATTCCGTTGTATTAACAATACCATACTATAGTAGAGGAGTTGAAACAAGTGAAGAAGGAGATATTACATATGAAATTGATTCTGTGTATGGAAATACTCCGACAAAGCTTTATGTTTATAAAAGTAATTTTTATTTAAGGGATTTTGATCCAAGCGGAGATTTTAGTGATTCTCAAAACTATTATTCAAATGGATCATTATCTAATTCTGAATATATAAATCAAGCTGAAGTTGAAGCAGAGTTACTCTTCGAATCCGGAGTAATAGGTGATGGATCGGATGACTTTGTTCCTAGCTCGGAAAGAATTGACTTAACTCTATTAGATTCTCTTGGTGAAAGCTATGTTTCTAGTAGTATAGCACCAGCAATTAGATTAAAATTAAATAACCCAAATGATAATTTTTGGCAAAGCATATTTTTTGAAAATGAAGGTAATCCTGAGCTAGTTAATCCAAATACATTCAAAGAGTTTTTTAGAGGGCTTTACATCAAGGCAGATGGTATTAATTCTGAAGGCTCAATGATGATGTTAAATTTTGCTTCATCTAATACTAAACTTACAATTCATTACACCTCTGACACTAGTACAGACAGCGATACAGATTCTGGTGGAACTACAACTGAAACTATATCGAGTCAAAATGAATATGTCTTGAACTTTACCGATAATTTGATAAATGTTTATGAAAATAATTTCCAAATAGATGTTTCAAACTCGAATACAGTAGAAGGGGATGAAAGACTGTATTTAAAAGGTGGTGAAGGATACATGTCAACAATAGATTTATTTAATGGAGAAATTCAAGATGAGAATGGTGAAATGGTAGATGCTTTTGACCATTTTAAAAATTCCTTTTATGATGAGGAAAACGAAATCGCTAATAAAATAATCAATGAAGCATACATTGAGTTTTTTGTAGATCAGACACAAAATATTCAAGATGAACCAGATAGGATTTATCTATACAATTTTGAACAAAATACTGCACTTATTGATTATTTTCTAGACCAGTCAGTAAGCTCTACTACTATTAATGCTAAAATCAATCATCTAGAACCCCTAACTAGAGATGGAGATTCTCTTAATGGCGAAGGTGTTAAGTATAAAATTAGAATAACAGAACACCTAAATAATTTAATTCTTAGAGATTCAACCAATGCTAAGCTTGCACTTGTTGTTACTGCAAATGTAGGCTCAATAGATAACTTTTCTATTTTAAATAGTGGTGAAGAAAACCGTGACTTTCCTTCGGGTGCAATTTTAACTCCTAACGGAACGGTACTGCATGGAAGTCAATCTGAAAATATAGATAAAAGACCTAGAATTAAAATATATTATACTGACCCTGATGATTAATGCGAGTAATTTTTATTTGAGTTAATAGTTTTTATTTATAAATTTAATAATTGATAGAATTTTAGAATATGTGTGGAATAGTAGGTTATATTGGCAATAAAGATGCTTATGAAATTATTATCAATGGTTTAAGAAGACTAGAATATAGAGGTTATGACAGTTCTGGAGTAGCATTATATAATTCAGAATTGAATGTTTGTAAAACTAAAGGTAAAGTAGAGAAATTAGTTAAAAAAGCTAAAAAAAGAATTTCTCTAGACGGAAATATTGGAATAGGTCACACAAGATGGGCTACTCACGGAGAACCTAATGATGTAAATGCTCATCCAATTCTATCTAATAATGAATCTCTGGTAATTGTTCATAATGGTATCATAGAAAATTATGCTACAATAAAAAATGAACTAATTTCTAAAGGTTACAAGTTTGAATCTGAAACTGACACAGAAGTGCTAGTTAATTTAATTGAATATGTTCAACTAACTGAAAAAGTAAAACTAGGTAAGGCGGTGCAGTTAGCGTTATCTCAAGTAGTTGGCGCATATGCAATAGCAGTATTTGACAAAAAGAAACCAGACGAAATTGTTGTGGCTAGACTAGGAAGTCCATTAGCTATAGGAATTGGTGATGGTGAAATGTTTATTGGTAGTGATGTTACTCCGTTTTTAGATTTCACTAGAAAAGTAATTTATCTTGAAGAAGGTCAAGTTGGAGTTTTAAGAACTCATAAAGAGACAAAATTTTACGATATTTCTAATGATTCTATTATCTCTCCAACTATTGAAACTTTAGAGCTAGAATTATCTGAAATTGAAAAAGGTGGATTTGATCATTTTATGCTCAAAGAAATTCACGAACAACCAAAGGCTATAATTGATACTCTTCGTGGAAGGTTAAAATTAAATAAGGGAATAATTAAACTTTCTGGAATTGACAACAATTTAAATAAATTTACTTCTGCAAATAAAATAACTATTATTGGCTGTGGTACTTCTTGGCATGCAGGATTGGTGGGTGAATATATATTTGAGAAAATTTCAAGAATCCCTGTTGAAGTTGAATATGCTTCAGAATTTAGATACAGAGATCCTATAATTAATCCTAACGATATTGTAATTGCTATTTCTCAGTCGGGTGAGACAGCTGACACTTTAGCAGCAATGAAATTGGCTAAGACAAAAGGAGCGTTTGTATTTGGTATTTGCAATGTTGTAGGTTCATCTATTACTAGGGAATCTCACTCAGGAACTTATACTCACGCAGGACCTGAAATTGGTGTAGCTTCAACTAAAGCTTTTACAACTCAAATTACTGTATTGTATTTAATGGCATTAAAGTTAGGTAAAGCGAAAGGAATCATTTCATCAACTTTATTTAATAAATATCTAACAGAGCTAAATCTCATCCCTGAAAAAATAGAAAAATCACTTAGTATTAACAATAAAATTGAAGAAATAGCAGAACAAATCAAAGACTCTTCAAACTGCCTTTATTTAGGTAGAGGTTTTAATTTTCCGGTAGCTTTAGAAGGTGCTTTAAAACTTAAAGAAATTTCCTACATACATGCAGAAGGTTATCCTGCTGCCGAAATGAAACATGGACCAATTGCTTTAATTGATGAAAATATGCCAACCGTTGTTATAGCAACTTCAAAAGGTCATTATGATAAAGTGGTAAGTAATATTAGAGAAATTCAATCTAGAAAAGGAAAAATTATAGCAATTATCTCTGAGGGAGATAAAGATGTAAAAGAGATCGCTGATTACTACATTGAGATTCCTGAAACAATTGAATCGTTAACTCCTTTAATTACTACGATTCCGTTACAACTATTATCATACCATATAGCTGTGAAGCTTGGAAAGAATGTAGACCAGCCAAGAAATCTAGCAAAATCTGTTACGGTGGAGTAATTTGTAGAGGAGATCCACAGATTAGAATTCCTCCCAAAAATTGGATGTAAATTCATCTAAAAACTCTGGGAGAACCTTGTTTGTCTGTTCAATTTTTTCAAATTCATCCATACTAATTGTTGAAGATTCAAATACCTGAATTTCGGTTTTATTTTCTTGATCAAAAGCCATATCTATTCTAAAAGAAATTTCATTTTGCTTACGACGACCTTTAACATTTTTATTTTTTTCAATAAGTCTAATTGGCCTATCGATTGAAAAGGTTTGTTTAGATGTAATTTGGGCATAAGATAAATTATACTTTTCATTATCAAATTTTGATAAAAGTAATTTTCCCGATCTTAAATATTGATTAAATGCAACTCCAAGTAATTTAAATTTAAATAAGGGTTTAGTATTTTCAAAATCCAATCTTATTAATGCAAAATCCTCAGAATTAATATATAAAGTACCTTTATACTTAGAGCTTCCTTTAGGGTTACACTCAATTACATAAATCAAGTCCTCACCAATAAAATTAAGTTTAGGCTCAGAAAAAGTGTATTTATTAGGTTTTAAAATAAAATTAAAATCAGAATCTTCATTAAAAAAAAGAGTCGAATAAAAATTATTGATAGTATTTTTTTGATTCCCTGCAAAGTTCTTTTTTCGTTTTAAATCCTCTTCCATTTTTTTGCTTAACACTTCTAAATCTGTACTGTCAATATCATGTAAACCATCAATTTCAAGGTCACCCCCAAAAAAACCAGATTTAATTTTAAAATAAGAATCAGACTTGATATTTTTCTTTAAATACATCTCTAGCTTAGTATTTAAAGATTCTAATATTTCATCCTCTTTGTTGTATGTTTCTCTAGCCTTAATTAAACTAATTTTTTGCATGTCTTCTTCAATACTTCCAAATTGATAACACAATGTTTCTAAAGCGTTTTTATTCTCTTTTGAAAGATTATTTGAAATACTATCTAGTAATGATCTATTTATTTCTTTAATAGATGATTTAAATTTGCTAGTGTTAAATCTTTTTGTTTTTGAGTTAGATCTCTTGCTTAAAAATATTTTATTTTTGGTAAGACCCTTTTCATAATTTTTATCAATATTTTTATAAACCTCTTGAACTATTTCAATAGAGCTAAGCCTTTTATTTGTTAAAATCACATCATTTAATACAACAGGCTTGGGAATTAGGTAAATAATACTATCTCTAAATTTTAATAATGGGTAGGATAATTTTTCATAACCCATTGATGAAACAAATAAAGAATCTTGATTAATTAATTCTGATGTAATTAATTGAAAGATTCCATTTTCGTCTGAAATTAATCCCTTGTTATTAGAAAAAGAAACTGTTGAGAATGGAATCGGAGATAAAGAAAGTGAATCTTTAACTTGAACAGAAATAGACTGTGAACTAACACTAGAGCTTACTATAAATATTAATATAATTAATGATTTTTTCATCTAATAAATAATGCTGCAAATATATTGTTTTACTATATTCATTGAAAATTAAATTCACAGAATATGCCTTTTACAAATGATGCTATTGTTTTCGGAATTTTAATGATTTCACTTGGTTTTGTTTTTTTTACAGAATCCAAAAAAAATGGGTTTTGGAATAAATTTTACAAAGTTGTTCCAGGACTACTTATGTGCTATTTCATCCCAGCAATCTTTAATTCCTTAGGCGTTATTTCTTCTGAGGATTCTCAAACCTATTACATTGCTAGTAGATACTTACTTCCTGCTTCATTAGTACTTATGACTTTAAGTATTGATTTAAAAGCAATTTACAATCTTGGCTACAAAGCATTAATAATGTTTTTTACAGGAACAATAGGAATAATTATTGGTGGACCCATAGCTATATTGATATTATCAAGTTTTTTTCCTGAACTTTTTAACGGAGCTGGACCAGACGCAATATGGAGGGGTCTTTCTACACTTGCTGGAAGCTGGATAGGCGGTGGGGCAAATCAAGCAGCAATGTTAGAAATTTTTGAATATAATCCCCAAAAATATGGAGGTATGGTACTTGTTGATATTGTTGTGGCTAATATTTGGATGGCTATTATACTACTTGGAATTGGTAAGAAAGACGCTATTAACAAATGGCTAAAAGCAGATACAACAGCGATTGAAAAATTAAAAGAAAAAGTGATATCATTCACTAATAATAACCAAAGAAATCCATCTTTAACTGATTACATGGTTTTGCTATCTATAGGATTTGGAACGGTTGGACTATCTCATTTAGGTGCAGAAATTATATCAAATTTTTTAATTAACAACTTTGATTCAGTAGCAGATAAATCTTCAGGTCTATCATCATTTGGATCTAAATTCTTTTGGATGATTACTATTGCAACATTTGTAGGGATAGGACTCTCTTTCACTAAAGCACGAAATTTTGAAGGAGTTGGAGCTAGTAAAATAGGAAGTGTATTTATCTATATTCTTGTTGCTACAATTGGAATGAAAATGGATTTAGGATCAATTCTTGATGAGCCAAAATTAATATTGATTGGTTTAATATGGATGACTATTCATGCTTTACTATTAATTATTACTGCAAAGATTATTAAAGCACCATATTTCTTTCTTGCAGTGGGAAGTCAAGCAAATGTTGGAGGCGCAGCATCTGCTCCTGTAGTTGCAGCTGCTTTTCACCCATCCTTGGCTACAGTAGGAGTTCTATTGGCTGTTTTTGGTTATGTTGTCGGAACATATGGAGCAATGATTTGTACATATTTAATGGAATACACATCTAACTTATAATAATGGAAAGAAAACTACCACGTATTTACAGAAAGGATAAAGGGCAAATAGTTGTAGAGGGTGAGGTAGATTTAACAGACTTAGACGGCAATAAAATTAAGCATAGAGGTAAATTTACCTTATGTGGATGTACAAAATCAAAGACATTACCATTTTGTGACGGCTCACATAAAGACTAACTCATGGAAGAAACAAAAGAAGAAGAGTATTGGAATACTCTAACTCATTTTATTGGACTGATTCTTAGTATAATTGGATTACCTATTCTACTATACTACAACAAAAACCTTACGGATTTTAGTTTTGAAAGTATCTTACTTTTTGAATTTGGAATGATATGTCTTTATACTGCATCAACTCTATATCACTATTCCACTAATTTAAATTTAAAACGAAAATTTAGAATATTTGATCACATAAGTATTTTCTATTTGATAGCAGGTTCCTATGCTCCTGTTTGTTTAATAACATTATACGCAGATTCTGGAATAAAAATTTTTACTGCAGTTTTAATAATTGCTTTAATTGGAACTGTATTTAAACTACTTTTTACTGGAAAGTTTGAAAAATTTTCACTGTTTTTATATTTAGCAATGGGCTGGTTAGTAGTTTTAGACTTTAAAAGCATTATTGAGTCCTTAGAAACTAATGCAATAACTCTACTAATTATAAG
>Ga0209196_1000356_pt1 | contig 37610 bp, 36 predicted proteins | sample COGITO_mtgs_1105_5_FD_184801 | JGI IMG/M metagenome (GOLD analysis project Ga0209196, IMG submission 184801) | Pelagic marine microbial communities from North Sea - COGITO_mtgs_110509 (SPAdes) (version 2) | ecosystem: Environmental > Aquatic > Marine > Epipelagic ... | reverse complement strand
GCTCTTCGGTCAGTGATAAGTTTACTCGGGTCGGTGCCAAATAAGTCAGGTGGCCACCCCCATCAACTGCCAGATTATCCTGAGTCTTGTTTTTAAAAGACTCCATCTGCTTGCTGTCCTCAGCTTCAGTCCAACGCGCGGAATGCACATTTACTGATTCATAGATTGCTTCTACACCGTATTCTTCTTTCAGGCGATAGGCGACAACATCAAACTGAAGTTGACCCACAGCACCAACAATCACATCGTTGTTGCGAAACGGGAAAAACACCTGAGTACTGCCCTCTTCCGACAGCTGGCGAATACCATTATGCAACTGCTTGGCTCTGAGCGGATCGGCTAACCGAATACGCTTAAACAGTTCTGGCGCAAAGTGCGGAATACCGCTGAATTTTAAATCTTCACCCTCAGTAAAGGCATCGCCAATCTGAATTGAACCGTGATTGTGCAGCCCGATAATATCGCCGGCCTGAGCCTCTTCAAGAGAGATACGCTCACCCGCCTTAAAACTAAAAGCATCGGCAATACGCACTGTCTTACCGGTGCGCACATGTTTCATCTTCATGCCCTTGGTGTATTTGCCCGAGCAGATACGCAGAAAGGCAATGCGGTCGCGGTGTTTGGGATCCATATTGGCCTGAATCTTAAACACAAACCCGCTGAATTTTTTCTCATCGGCAACCACCTCACGCTCTTTGGTCGCTCGCGGCTGTGGTGGCGGTGCCCAACGAACAAAATCATCCAACATCTCGCGGACACCAAAGTTGCCCATAGCTGTGCCAAAGAACACCGGTGCCAGACGACCGGCCAAAAAATCGTCCATAGCAAACTCGTGAGTTGCGCCTTTGACCAGCTCCAACTCTTCAAGCACATCATCGGCATAGTCACCGAGCGCGGCATAGGCTTCAGGGGAATCCAGACCTTTAATCTGGATATCATCCGCCAGGGTGTGGCCCTTGCCCTGAGTGTAAACATGAATGGTATCTGTATAGAGGTTGTAGACACCGCGGAAGCCACGGCCCATACCAATTGGCCAATTGATCGGCGCCGCTTTAATTTTAAGTACGCTCTCGATCTCATCCAACAGCTCGATAGGATCGCGAATCTCGCGGTCCATCTTGTTTACAAAGGCAAGGATCGGCGTATCGCGCAGACGGCAGACATCCATCAGCTTAATGGTGCGATCTTCCACGCCTTTGGCGCCATCAATCACCATCAGCGATGAATCCACAGCAGTCAAAGTGCGATAAGTATCCTCAGAGAAATCTTCGTGACCGGGAGTATCGAGCAGATTGACCATACAGTCGCGATAGGGAAACTGCATCACCGATGAAGTCACCGAGATACCACGCTCTTTCTCCATCGACATCCAATCCGAGGTCGCATGGCGATCGCTTTTGCGACCCTTTACCGTACCCGCCACCTGAATCAGATTACCGAGTAGCAATAGTTTTTCGGTGATGGTGGTCTTACCCGCATCCGGGTGCGAGATAATAGCGAAGGTGCGGCGATCTGAAGCTGAATCGGTCATTGGGTTTTCTGGTTACCAGTACACTGTATGTGAAAGGCGGGCATTATAGCCTTGAAGGGGTTGGGGGTCAGCTTTTAAAAATCGATCACTAAAAGCAATTTAATCCTCTATACCAAATCCAGCCACAGGCCTGGCACGTACACCAGCGTGAATAATTAGTCGATAATATTTGGCGATCCGCGACTCATGCAGTATGGTTTCCGCATATCGCACTAACAGAACAACAGCCAGAATAACAACAGCGCATTGGGAGCACAGATGAAGTATCAGGGCCAGACCGAGTACGACCACAAAGGGCCTTCGCCAAAACGTGGCGTATTGCTATGCAATCTGGGCACCCCGGATGCACCGAAAACTCCTGAACTGCGTCGCTATCTAAAAGAGTTTCTCAGCGATCCCCGAGTTGTCGAGGTTCCGCGACTGCTGTGGTGGATGATTCTCAATCTAATTATTCTGCGTATTCGTCCGCGACGTTCGGCCAAGCTCTACCAGACTGTCTGGTCTGAGGGCGGCTCTCCGCTGCTGGTTCACAGCAAGGCTCAGGTGGCTGGGGTGAAAAAGATTCTCGATGAAAAATTTAATGCGGATGTGCCGGTGGTACTGGGTATGCGCTATGGCAACCCCTCTATGGAATCGGCGATTGCCGAGCTGACTGCGCAGAATGTTCGCGATATTACTGTGCTGCCTCTCTACCCCCAGTACTCCGGTGCAACCACTGGCTCAACCTTTGATGCTGTGGCGCAAACGTTCACTAAAACCCGCTGGGTTCCAGAGTTGCATTTTATTGGTAGCTATCACCAGACGCCGGCTTATATTCATGCACTCTGCGAAAGCATTCAGGCGCACATTGATGAACATGGGATGCCCGACAAGTTGATGTTCTCCTACCATGGCACGCCTGAGCGCTACTTACATAATGGCGATCCATACCACTGCCTCTGTCATCAGACGACCAGATTGGTGCGTGAGAAGATGGGTCTGGATGAGGATAAGATTATGACCACTTTCCAGTCGCGCTTTGGTCGCGAGCCCTGGTTGCAGCCCTATACAGACAAGACCCTTGAGGCTATGCCCGATCAGGGTATAAAGCATCTGGCAGTGATCTGCCCGGGCTTTTCCTCTGACTGTCTCGAAACCATCGAAGAGATTGATGGCGAGGGTCGTGAAATTTTCACCGAGCACGGTGGCGAGACTTTTCACTATATCCCCTGCCTGAATTCACAGCCGCTGCATCTTGATGCGCTGGCGGGGATTGTTAGCAAGTACCTATAGAACACCGATAGAACCAATAGTCTTCTAGCTAAAAGAACACCGGCTTTTTTCAGCAAAGGCTTTAATTTAAAATCAGACATTAATGACAAGCAAAACGTATAATGGCGTCTTTGCCTTCTATTGATTCTATCTGATTGAAAATTATGACTATTAAAAGCTATATGCAGTCTGTCGGCACACAGGCGCGGGAAGCGTCGAGAGTAATTGCCGCGGCTAAAACATCCCTTAAAAATCAGGCCCTGCTGGCCATTGCCGACGCGCTGAACCATGACCGCGCCAACCTTCTCGCAGCTAATGCAGTGGATATGCAAAATGGTCGCAGCAATGGTCTGGATGCAGCCCTTCTCGACCGTCTTGAACTCAATGCGGAGCGTATTGATGGCATGATTGAGGGACTACAGCAGGTCTCAGAACTGCCTGACCCGATTGGCGAAGTCACCGACCTGCAAGATCGTCCCAGCGGCATCAAGCTCGGCAAGATGCGTGTGCCTCTGGGTGTGGTTGGCATTATTTATGAATCGCGCCCCAACGTCACTATTGATGCGGCGAGCCTCTGCCTAAAGTCGGGTAATGCGACTATTTTGCGTGGCGGCAGTGAGGCTATTGCCTCTAATCAGGCGATTGCAGCCTGTATCAGCCGCGGCCTGCAAGCGGTGGGTCTGCCAGAGAATGTGGTGCAGGTTATCAATACCACTGACCGCGCTGCGGTAGGTGAGCTAATTACCATGCCTGAGCATGTGGATGTGATTGTGCCCCGCGGCGGCAAAGGCTTGATTGAGCGCATTAGCGCCGATGCCCGAGTACCAGTTATCAAACACTTGGATGGCAACTGTCATGTCTATATTGACGAGGATGCCGATCTGCAGAAAGCGATTGCGATTGCGCTGAATGCCAAGACCCACAGGTACGGTGTTTGCAATGCACTGGAATCCTTATTGGTCGCCGAATCAGTTGCTAACAAAGTACTGCCTGAACTGGCGGTTCTCTACGCTGAAAAAGGCGTGGAACTGCGCGGCTGTGAAAAAACCTGCGGCATTATTACAGAGGCCAAACAAGCCACTGAGCAGGATTGGTACGAAGAGTATCTGGCCCCTATTCTGGCCATCAAAATAGTTGCCGGCCTCGATCAGGCGATTGAACATATTAATCACTACAGTTCACAGCACACTGAATCCATTGTCACTGAAAATAGCGCTTCTGCTGAACGCTTTATGCGTGAAGTAGATTCCAGTTCGGTGATGGTTAATGCTTCGACAAGATTTGCCGATGGTTTTGAATATGGCCTCGGCGCCGAGATCGGTATCTCCACCGACAAGATTCACGCTCGTGGCCCTGTCGGTCTCGAGGGACTCACCAGTCAGAAATGGGTGGTTTATGGCGACGGGCAGATCCGTCAATAATATGTCGGTTGCTATCTTTGGAGGCACATTTAACCCGGTTCACAATGGCCATCTGCGGATTGCCATCGAACTTGCCGAGCTACTTGAAGTCGATAGCCTGCGAATGATTCCCTGCGCGCTCCCTGCTCATAGCGATGTACCCAGTGCTTCGCCGCCGCAGCGTTTGGAGATGCTCAAGCTAGGTATTGGCGAACAGGCTCAACGGTTGTTAGCCGACGATATTGAACTCTGCCGAGAGGGTCCCAGTTACACCATTGATACCCTGCGCGAGATCAGGCAGCAGATTGGCAGCCAGACACCGCTGTTTCTCTGTGTCGGTATGGACGTACTAACCACATTGGACAGTTGGCAAGATTGGCAGCAGCTGACCGATTATTGTCACCTGATAGTCTCTTCCCGACCCGGATACCAAATACCAAAATCCGGGCCACTAGCCGATTGGATAAGACAGCGGCTCTGTGATGATTTACACGAACTAAAACAATCCAGCACTGGTAGACTGCACTTCTGTAATCTGACCATGCTGGCGATTTCATCCACTGCAATACGCAACAAAGTCAGTGCGGGAGAAAAGATCGACTATCTGACCCCGGCAGCAGTGGTTAACTGTATTCAACAACAACATTTATATGAGTAATTTGTTTCTATGACACAAGCATTAAAAGATATTGTTATCTCGGCGCTGGAAGAAGTTAAGGCGCAAAATATTAGTTCACTGGACGTTCGTGAGTTGACCGGCGTGATGGACACCATGATTGTCGCCAGCGGTAATTCAAATCGTCAGGTGAAATCACTGGCGACCAATGTCGCTGTCGAAGGCAAAAAGGCCGGCTTTGAAATTATTGGCGTTGAAGGCGACGACACTTCCGAGTGGATTTTGGTCGATTTTGGCGATGTAATTGTGCATGTCATGTTGCCCGCAACACGCGCATTTTATGACCTCGAAAAACTCTGGTCAGTCCGCCCCGGCGATATGTCCGAGAACGGTGATGACGAGCAAAACCTGCTCGGCGACCTGACTTAGAAATAAGAAATAGTTACATGAAACTTAAGCTTCTCGCCGTAGGTACGCGTATGCCCAGCTGGGTAGAAGCTGGCTGCACTGAATACGGCAAACGTATGCCACCAGAGCTGCGTATCGAAACCATTGAAATAGCACTGGGTGCGCGAGGCAAAAATCAGCCCGCCAGCAAGGCTATTGAGAAGGAGAGTCAGGCTCTACTAAAAGCCATAGGCTCCCAGGACTTTGTGGTTGCTCTGGATGTGATCGGGCGAACCCTAAGCACCGAAAAACTGGCGAGTAAATTGGCCGACTGGCAGATGAATGGCCGCGATGTCTGTCTGATTATCGGCGGTCCCGACGGCCTCTCGGCAGAATGTCTGGCCCGCGCCGATATGCGCTGGTCGCTGTCGGATCTGACCCTGCCTCATCCACTGGTGCGCATAGTGTTGATGGAACAGATGTACAGGGCGTGGACGATCAATGCCAATCACCCCTATCATAGAAGTTAATTAGTAAGGCGCTACCGGCTTTTAATAAGCAGCGGCTTTGAAACAAAGCCCTGAAAATGGTGAAAAGATTATATGAGGGATGGTGCAGCTTTTTCAGATCCAGCGCGCGAACGCTTTATGTTCGCTCGCAGGCTGCTGTTCACCGCAGTTATCACAGTGCTGCTAACTGCCCTGCTTATCGCCCGCTACTTTGATTTACAAATTTCCCGCTACGAAGATTTTGCCACCCAGTCCAATAACAACCGGGTACTGGTTCGGCCTGTCGCGCCCTCCCGCGGACTGATCTACGATCGCAACAGCAAACTAATTGCCGATAATCGACCCAGCTATAACCTCACCATTGTTCCCGAGCGCAGCTCTGATGTGGATAAATTACTTGCCGATCTCGGCGAAGTGATCAGTATTTCCGAGCGTGATATCCAACGCTTTCGCAAACGGTTAAAGCAGCGCCGACCCTTCGAAAAAACCAACCTGAGATTCAATCTCAGCGAAGAAGAGCGCGCCACTCTCGCAGTTAATGGTCACCGATTGGTCGGCGCAGAGACCTCTGCACGTTTAAAGCGCTTCTATCCTGATGGCGAATTATTCTCCCATGTGGTCGGCTATGTTGGACGCATAAATGAACGAGAGACTCAAACCATTGAAGCGGTTAAATACCGCGGCACGGATTCAATTGGCAAAATTGGTCTAGAAAAGTTCTATGAGCAAAAGCTCCTGGGGGACGTTGGCAGCGAGCAGGTTGAGACCAATGCTCTGGGTCGAGTCACCCGAGTTCTAGATAAAACTGGCGCTGTCTCTGGGGATAACCTAACCCTTTATCTCGACAGTCAAATACAGCAGGTCGGCCATGAGGCGTTTAAAGACAAACGTGGCGCACTAGTCGCCATTGAAATAGAGACTGGCGGTGTTCTGGCGATGATCAGCGCGCCCAGTTACGACCCCAATCTATTTGTCTCCGGCATCAGCCAAAAAAATTATGACAGCCTGCTCTACTCGCCAGACCGACCCCTATTTGATCGCGCTGTGCGCGGCCAGTATCCGCCCGGCTCGACGATTAAACCGCTGTTTGGACTTACCGCCCTGCAACATAATATTGTCACCCCCAGTTATAAAATCAAAGACAACGGTTACTTCTACTTTAAGGGTATTGAACGGCCATGGCGCGATCACAACTTTGCCCGGGGCGGTCACGGCGATGGCGTTGATATGGCCAAGGCCATTATCGAGTCCTGCAATATCTATTTTTATGGCCTCGGGGTTAAAACCGGCATCGACCTGCTCTCCGACTATGGCACCCAGTTTGGTCTCGGCGCTACCACAGGTATCGACCTGCCCGGTGAAAGACCCGGCATTATGCCGAGCAGAGCTTGGAAGAAAGGCGCCCGAGGACAGAGCTGGTTTAATGGCGACACCATCAATACCAGTATTGGCCAGGGCTTTATGCTTGCCACACCGCTGCAACTGGCAGTGATGTCGGCACGTATCGCCAGCCGCGGCGAAGTACTCACTCCGCAGCTGGTCAAGGCGATTAATGGTCAGGAACAGTCCCTGCTAAAAACTCAGAGCGATATTAATATCAGTAAAAAACACTGGGACTATATGCACAAAGCCATGCAAGATGTTGTCCACAGTAATCGCGGCACGGCGCGCAGTATCAGCAAAGGATTGACCTACAGGATTGCGGGCAAAACCGGTACCGCACAGGCAATCAGTATTGATGCCGAAGACAAATATGACAGCAGCAAGATCGCAGAGCGGCAGTGGGATCACGCGCTGTTTATCGCCTTTGCACCCGCCGATGATCCAAAGATAGCGATCGGGTTAATTGTGGAAAATGGCGAACATGGCGGCTCTGCTGCTGCACCTATTGCACGGGCTGTGATTGATGCCTATATGCAATCAACCTCATCGACAACTGAAATCAACCGGTGATGAGCTATGTATAGAAATGATTTTGTCAGACAGCTAAATAGCCCGGGGGGTGATCGCAGGCCATCGCGCATTATGCATATAGATATCCCGCTGCTACTTATCTTAATCGCGCTGTGCGGCATAGGTCTGGCAGTGCTCTACAGTGCCAGTGCTGAAAGTATTTTCTATGTCAAACGTCAGGCGACATTTATGTTGATCGGCCTGTTCGCCATGATCGGCATCGCCCAGTTTCAACCGCGACTCTGGGAGCGCTGGTCAATTTTTATTTATATCTGCGGGCTGTTATCACTGGTCGCCGTACTGTTTTTTGGCGTTGGTGCCAAAGGTGCCCAGCGCTGGCTAGACTTAGGTGTAACAAGATTCCAGCCCTCCGAATTAATGAAAATTGCCGTGCCTATGACTCTTGCCTCCTACCTCGGCAAGCGCCATCTACCACCGCGGTTTAAACATGTTTCCATTGGTGTTATCGCCACTTTGATTCCGGTCTTATTAGTAGCCAGACAGCCTGACCTAGGAACCTCTTTAATTATTTTCTCATCCGGATTTTTTGCTCTGTTTCTGGCTGGGCTCGGCAAACGTTATCTACTATCCACTGCCCTGTTGGCCATGGCAGCGGTACCCACCATGTGGTTCTATGTAATGTACGACTACCAGAAACAGCGAGTCTTAACGCTGCTATCGCCGGAGCAGGATAAGCTTGGTGCGGGCTGGAATATTATGCAGTCAACCACAGCTATTGGTTCTGGAGGCCTTAGCGGTAAAGGCTGGACTCAGGGCACTCAGTCGCAGCTTAACTTTCTGCCCGAGAGCCATACAGACTTTATTATTGCCGTACTGGCAGAGGAGTTTGGACTGATCGGCGTGCTCGGTATGCTGGCGCTGTATCTACTGCTGATCGGACGCTGCATGATTATCGCCCTGAATGCACAGTCGATGTTTGGCCGGATTATGGCCGGCACTATAAGCCTGACATTTTTTGTCTATATTTTTGTCAATATGGGCATGGTTTCAGGTATCTTGCCGGTAGTTGGAGCACCCCTACCATTTATCAGTTATGGCGGCACAGCAATTGTGACTCTGTTTCTCGGATTTGGTATTCTGATGGCCATCAGCACTGAGCCGAAACGAATCTAGGAATAAAACTTTGAACATACTTCTTAAACAAAGCCTTAATAAATTTTTTGCCGCGCCCTTATTGGCGCTGTCAATCTTTGCTATTGGCGTTTCCTCTAGCAGTTATGGGGACTACTCAACACATCCTGAAGCCGCCAGCTTTATCGACACTATGGTGGAAAAACACCAGTTTAAGCGCGAAGAGATTATCGCCTGGCTAAAGGTCGCCGAGCACCAGACATCGATCGTAAAAGCGATGAGTCGCCCCGCCGAAAAAGTTAAGCCCTGGTACGAATACCGCAAACATTTTATCTCTGAAGCGCGAATTAAAGGCGGCGTAAAATTCTGGCAGGAGAATAAAGCAACTCTGGAGAGAGCCCAGCGAGAGCTAGGCGTGGAACCGGCGATTATCGTCAGTATTATTGGTGTCGAAACCAATTATGGCAGCAACACTGGCAGCTATAAGGTGGTTGATGCCTTGGCAACACTGGCCTTTGACTACTACACCTACACCAATAAACGCGCCTCCCGTAAACGCTTTTTCACCGCTGAACTGGAGAATTTGTTTCTGCTCGCTCGCGAGCAAAATCAAAACCCCATTGAACTAAAAGGCTCCTATGCCGGCGCTATGGGGCTAGGTCAGTTTATGCCTAGCAGTTACCGCAACTACGCGGTTGATTTTGACGATGATCAGTTTGCCGATATCTGGACCAATCCCACCGACGCTATTGGCAGCGTCGCCAATTACTTCTCAAGACATGGCTGGAGAGAGGGTGAAGCCGTGGCTATGCGAGCCAATAACAGCACCGACCCCGCTGAAGAGAGCCTCAATAACCTTCATCGCCCCAAGGCGACGCTGGCAGAATTAAACGGTCTGGGCTATAAAATCATTGAGCAACTACCCGCCGACACCAAGGCCTTGCCGATGCGTTTTGAGGCCAAATATGGCAGTGAATACTGGTTGGGGTTGCACAACTTTTATGTGATTAGCCGCTATAACCCACGCACCAAATACGCCATGGCGGTCTATCAACTCAGTGAACTGATTCGGGAACGCAACTGTGCACAATCTTCTACGCAACCTACTGATTGTTAAAACATTAACAGTTGAAAGATTACCAAGATATGCCAGCCGACTCATATTTGCGCTGGCACTATCGGCTCTGGCTGGCTGTAGTTCCTCAGGGTTTATGGTCGAGAAAGATGGCGCGGGCAAACGTATAGATACCAGCGCGATCCCAAATGCAGTACCCAAGCCAGAACCGATCACTAGAGCTGGCAACAAAAGTCCCTACGAAGTCTTCGGTAAAACCTACTGGGTACTGCCCAGCAACAAAGGTTACAAAGAGTCTGGTGTCGCCTCCTGGTACGGCACCAAGTTTCACGGCAGGCTGACCTCCAACGGCGAAATTTACAATATGTATGGGATGACAGCAGCCCACAAAAGCCTGCCGATACCCTCTTATGCCAAAGTCACCAATACTGAAAACGGTCGCTCAATTGTGGTCAGAATTAATGATCGCGGCCCATTTCACGATGAGCGGCTGATTGACCTCTCCTTTGTCGGTGCCATGAAACTGGGCTATGCGGATAAGGGAACCGCCTCAGTTCTTATTGAGGCTATAGATACAGATCCCAAGCCTAAACCAGCTCCAAAGCCCGCACCTCAACAGATAGCCAAAGCAGAAATCACCAAAACTGAAACTGCCGCCTCTGGCCAGTATCTGCAGGTCGGCGCATTCACCGATATGGCCACTGCCCAGCAGCTTAAAGACAAAGTACGCAGCCTCACCAGCCAGCCGATTGTTCTGCGCACCCAGGATAAGCTGCACAAACTATGGATCGGCCCAATTGCCAATAATCTCGAGCTGTTAAGCATTAAAGCCATGCTTAAAAAAACCGCTAACCTGAGTACTTTTTCCGTTACTCCCTAGTCAGATCAGCACAGAGAAACCGCCAGTCTCTAAATCACAAAAATTACCTCTTAGTCGGTTATCTCGGGCGGACATTTGCTCCTTTCAGGTGGTAAACTACCCTCTGTTTAAACTCATAACCAAGTCGTGAACTACTATGCTGATAAATTGGCTGAAAAAATGGATTTTACCCTGCGCTTCCTCTGCCCTGCTTCTACTGTGCCTATCTTCAGCACAGGCTCAGCAACTGATTCCAGCAGCGCCAGAGCTCGCCGCTAAATCCTGGATTCTTATCGACGCGGAAACCGGTCATGTTATTGTCGAAAATAATGCCGATCTGCAACTGCCGCCAGCCAGTCTGGTCAAGATGATGACCACCTATATAGTCTCAAACGAGATTGCTGAGGGACGAGTTAAAAAAAGCGATATGGTTTTAATCAGCGATAACGCCTGGGAAAAAGGCGGCGCCAAAACTGATGGCTCAACCATGTTTCTCAGCCCTCGAACCAGAGTATCTGTCAGCGATTTAATGCGCGGTGTGATTATCCAGTCTGGCAATGACGCCTCTATCGCACTGGCTGAACATATTAGCGGTGACGAAGATGCCTTTACCGACAGCATGAATCAACAGGCTGCGCTAATGGGTATGACTGGCACAGAGTACTTTAATGCGACCGGCCTTCCCTACGAGGGGATGGTCTCCACAGCGCGAGATCTATCGGTTTTGGCGCGGGCGATTATTCAGGAACATCCTGATCACTACAGTATTTACGCGGAAAAATATTTTAAGCACAACAATATTAATCAGCCCAACAGAAACCGTCTGCTGTGGCGCGACAGCAGTGTCGATGGCCTTAAAACCGGTCACACCGAAGAAGCCGGTTACTGCCTAGTAGCCTCAGCCAAGCGCAAAGATATGCGCCTTATTTCGGTGGTTATGGGTGCTAACAGCGATAAAACCCGTGCTAGCCAGTCGCAGAAACTACTCTCCTACGGCTTCCGCTATTTCAACACCAAGACTATCTATGCCGTCGGCGATATTATTAAAGAGAACGCCAAGGTCTGGTATGGCGAAGATGAATTCCTCAACCTAACGATCAGCGATGATGTCACTCTGACCCTGTCGCGCGGTGCCGAGAAGAAACTCGAAGCCAATATTCTTATCGACGAGCAGCTTAAGGCGCCGATTGTCATAGGTCAGGAACTGGGACGTTTGCAGGTCTCTCTGGAGGGCGAAATACTGGTTGATACACCACTGGTTGCCGCTGCAGATGTTGAGCAGTCCGGACTGTTTTCGCGCTTTATCGACTGGATTGTGCTGACGATTACGCAGCTTTTATCCTAATTTCTCCTGATATTAATCTGAGTGGTGCCTGTGAGCGAACAAGAACCCCCACAAATTGAATTCCCCTGCGAATATCCGATAAAGGTATTGGGTGCCGCACATCCCGAACTCCACGAGCACGTCCTCAGAGTGATGGACTTTCATGCGCCGGGCTTTGACCGCAGAAATATTACCATCCGCGACAGCAGCAAGGGCAGCTGGCAATCAATTACCGTGGTTATCACTGCTACAGGAAAGCCTCAGTTGGAGTTAATCTTTGCAGAGCTGAAAACCAGCGCTCGGGTCAAGATGGTGCTCTAACCATGCAGCCCATGGAAAACCGTAAGCCGCTCGTGATTCGCTATCTTGGCACTCAGGATTACAGCCATATTTTCGCTAAAATGAAAGACTTTAACGAGCAGCGTGACGAAACCACCGAAGATGAGATTTGGATGCTCGAACACCATCCGGTGTTTACCCAGGGTCAGGCAGGCAAGGAAGAATATATACTTTTACCCGGCGATATTCCGGTGGTTAAAAGTGATCGCGGCGGCCATGTCACCTATCATGGGCCCGGTCAGATAACCGCCTATGTGCTGGTCGACCTAAAACGTTTAAAGCTCGGCGTGCGCGATCTGGTCACGCTTATTGAGCAGGCTCTGGTAGATACTTTAAAGCATTGGCAGATCAGTGCGGCACCGCGCCGCGATGCCCCGGGTGTGTATACAGACAGCGGCGATAAAATAGCCTCTCTGGGGCTGCGCATCCGCAAAGGTTGCAGTTACCACGGGTTAAATTTTAATGTCGCCATGGATCTCTCACCCTGGCAGCGGATAAATCCCTGCGGTCTTGGGGTGGCAATGACTCAGGTCGCTGATCTAATTGACAGCCCGCCGAGTATTGAACAGGTAATGCACGAATTGGCCGACAATTTAACCGCAGGACTCGGCTATAATGCGCACCAGATCGGCTCTAATAGCGCTATAGTTAGTTAACTCAGCTAGTTAAACATATTTTGAAAGCTTAATTTACAAGCACAAATTAAAGGAATCTCATGTCTTCAGAATCGGTAACACCTCCACAACGCACCCGTCGCCTGCAACAGGGCGAAAAGCTGCGCAGTGCCGACAAGGTGGAGCGGATTCCAGTCAAGGTTATTCCCACCACCGAGATACAGCGCAAACCCGAGTGGATGCGCATTCGCCTGTCTGCTTCACCCAAGGTGCAGCAGATCAAAAGTATCCTTCGCGAGCACAAGATGGCAACCGTCTGCGAAGAAGCGGCCTGTCCTAACCTGCATGAATGTTTTAGCAATGGTACTGCGACATTTATGATTATGGGTGAGATCTGCACCAGACGCTGCCCATTCTGCGATGTTGGACACGGCAAACCCAACCCGCTAGATATTGAAGAGCCAAAGAATCTCGCCAAAGCTATCCATGAGATGGGGCTAAGCTATGTGGTTATCACCTCGGTGGACCGCGATGACCTGCGCGATGGCGGTGCCCAGCATTTTGCCGACTGTATTCGCGAAGCAAAGATTCTCTCCCCAGAACTTAAGGTTGAAGTGTTAGTTCCAGACTTCCGTGGCCGTATGGCACCGGCGCTGGAGATTCTTAGCGCCACGCCGCCGGATGTTTTCAATCACAATATGGAAACGATTCCGCGCCTCTATCGCGAGGCCCGCCCGGGCGCGAACTATGAGTGGTCGCTAAAGTTGCTCAAGGAATATAAAGCATTGAATCCAACTGTACCCACCAAGTCTGGTCTGATGGTAGGTCTCGGTGAAACCAAAGATGAACTATTGAGAACTCTCGATGACCTGCGTGCTCACGATGTAGATATGTTGACCGTCGGTCAGTACCTACAGCCATCGCCCAGCCACCTTGCGGTTGAGCGCTTTGTGCATCCCGACGAGTTTGCCGAGTACACTGAATATGCCGAGAGTATTGGTTTTGTTCAGGCGGCTTGTGGACCACTGGTGCGCTCTAGCTACCACGCTGACAAGCAGGCGCGGGGCGAAGAGATTAGCTAGTCTTTATCTTCCGTCCAGACTTCGCGCAGGGGCTCACCAAAATCATCATAGATAACTTTCTTGCGGCGACGTTTGGCTGCAGAAGTTGAGGCCTTAGAGGCTGTTTTGGCGGGTTTCTTTTTGCGGCTATCTATCGCAGAGACAACATCGTTGATATAAGTTCTGGTCTGGCGCGGTTGGTTACTGACAAATACTGATCTGGCTCGTGGTTTATCGGCGGGCTCACCGGTCTCGCCGCAATCGTGTTTTTTAATCTCTCCTCCACGGGAGAGAAATTCTTCAGTTTTACGCTGAATATCACCACGGATTTTATTCTTACTCGCACGCTCAACCACAGATACAACCAACTCTTAAAATAAAATTAACACCAACAACCAGTCTACCAGTGGGGCTCTAAATTGCACAGTATATTAGGGCCAAATGATGCGGCTAATCAAAAAGATCCAGCTGAATCGCCCGCCCCGGCTCTCCTTCATCAATAAAACGCACACCTATACCCAACAGCCGCACCGGTCGCGAACCCCGCTGCCAGGCCTGCTGGCAGATCGTTTCAAAACTTTCCAGCGGCAGATCTTTTGCCACCGCTCGCTCGAGCGTGGTAATGGTAAAATCATTAAACTTTATTTTTATAAATTGTTTAGTGACCAAATAATCACTGTCGACTCGTCGCAGTCGACTGCGCAGCTCCATCAGCAGTTCCGGTAATTTTTCCAAGCAGGCCTGCTGATCGGAGAGATCCCCAGAATAAGTATGTTCGACACTCAATGACTTTCGCCGGCTATTGGCATTTACCGGACGGTTATCGATACCGCGACAGAGATCGTGGAGACGCTTGCCAAACACGCCAAACTTATTAATCAGTTCTATAAGTTCAAAGCGCTGCAGATCAGCACAGGTTTTAATCCCCATACGCAACAGCTTTTCATTGGTGACCTTGCCGACACCGTTAATTCGCTTGACCGGCAGTTGCTCAATAAAAGCCGCAACATTCTGCGGGGTTATCACAAACTGGCCATTGGGTTTATTGATATCGCTGGCGACCTTAGCAAGAAATTTGTTGGGTGCAATGCCCGCCGAAACCGTCACCCCCACCTCGGCTTCGATAACCCCGCGGATCTCCTCGGCAATCAATGTAGCGCTGCCACTGCACAATTTAGACTCAGTCACATCCAGATAAGCCTCATCCAAAGACAGAGGTTCTACTTTGTCTGTATAGCGATAAAATATCTGGCGGATTTTTAGCGAAGCTTCGCGGTATTTGGCCATAGTGCCGGGAATCACTACCAGGTCGGGACAGAGTTTAAGCGCCTGCCCGGTGGGCATCGCCGATCTCACCCCGTATTCGCGGGCTTTGTAATTGCAGGTAGCAATCACCCCGCGGCGGTCGGATTTTCCGCCAATGGCAATTGGATAGGCGCACAATGAAGGGTCGTCACGCATCTCTACCGCGGCGTAAAAACAGTCGCAGTCGCAATGAATAATCTTTCTCTGCTCACTAGTTTCAGTCATGGACTTTTTAGACTTGAGGGTAAGATTTGGGGGTTAGACTTGAGGGCTTTTGTCTTGCGCCCAATAGGTATTGAGCATAAATCCGCCGATACAGGCAAACCCAAGCCAGAGTGCCAGACCCGGTTGAGGAACAGTTAGTAAAAGCCATGCGCTGCCGAGCATAACCAATAGGGAAACCACCGGCAGCTTGACCTTAGCCGGTGGGGAATCAGAAGTTGCGAACCGATCAAAACCAGTCATCAACTGCAGCAGAGGCGCCGCGGCAATAAGCGCCACGGCTAGCCAGTAGGACTGCATCTGGTAGGCGGCAAAATAACTGCTCACCAATACCACGATAAGATTTAAGCTCTGATAGAAAAAACCAAATAGATATTTCATCGCCTGCCTTTAAATTAACCCGTTAGGATTCTTCAGTTTCAAACTGATGATCGGCAACACGAACGCCCAGACGCTTGGAAATTATCTCTGGCAACAGCAACATCGCCGGTGTCAGCAGCAGCGTCAGCACTGTGGCCAACAGCAAGCCATTAACAATCGCGCTGGCCAGTGGCTGCCACCAGGAAGAAACCATACCACCGGCCTCCCAGTTGCGATTAATAATATCCACACTGTAGCCATTGGCCAGAGGCAAGAGCCCGACAACGGTTGTCACTGTGGTTAACATCACCGGACGGAAACGCGACTTGGCCGCTTTAAAGACCGCTTCTGCAGCAGTCAGAGCTCTATTTTCGCGGCGCAGATAGTTATAGGTATCGATCAGGACAATATTATTATTCACCACAATACCTGCCAGCGCGACTATGCCGACACCGGTCAGAATAGTGCTGAATACCGCCTGCGAGAGTATCAAACCAAGGAGTACACCGGCGGTCGACATCACTACCGAGAACAGAATCAGTAGGGCCTGGTAGAAGCTGTTGAACTGCATCACCAGCATAATCAGCATTAGCGACATCGCCAGAGAGAAAGCGACACTGAGGAATTCTGCCGAGTCGGCCTGCTCCTCATTGGCACCGCGAAATTTAATCTTGATCGAGTCGTCAATATCTTGGCTCTCTAACCAGTCGGCAATCTCTGTTGTCTGGTTATCGGAGAGGTAGCCATCTTCAGTATTGGCCATAATAAACACCGTCTCGACCATATCGAAACGCTGGATAGCATCGACTCGGGGTTGGGCAATTCTCTGGGTAAAGCTGCTTATAGGAACAGGCCCAGCACTGGTATTAACACGCAGCTCATCGAGCGCCGCCAACTGGCGATTTTGCTGGGGATATCTGAGGCGAATCTCCAGCTCATCATCGGCATCATCCGGGCGGTACTCACCGATCATCACCCCATTGGTGACCATCTGCACCATCTGACCTATGCTGCCGACATTGACCCCAAGCATTGCCGCCTGGGATCGATCCACCGCCATCTCCCACTGGATACCAGCGAGTGGCAAGGTATCTTCAATATCGCGCAAACCTTCAACATTGCCTGCAATCCACTGGCGAATCTCAGCGGTCTTTTGATACATTCCCTCACGATCTGTAGAGGAAATCTGAATTTGAATATCCTTGCCCACCGGAGGACCGCCTTCAACTTCCTTACCGGTTACATAAATTCCTGGCATATCCTTAGTGCGCTGACGTATCTCGGCAAATATCTCCAGACTGCCTCGCTCTCTCTCGGCGCGGGGATAGAGTTCGACCAAAAATGAGCTGATCTTGTCACGGCTGGCGCCCCTTTCGAGAACCAGTGAGTTGTTGCCACTAAATCCATAGAGCTGCTGAATACCTTCAATAGAGCTGATTTTCTGCTCTACCTCTGCGGTGATTTTCCGGCGCTCTTCCACCGAGAGATTACCCAGGGCGCGAACATTTACCATGCCATAACGATTTTCAATATCGGCAAAAAATGCCTGCCCAGCACCGAACTTTCCATAGCTGAAAAAGATACCGATCAGGAAAATCACCGCCAGACAGGAGGAGACGACTGGCCTGGCAATAATCGGCGTCAGCAGTCTTAAATAGAAATTCAGCAGCGGTTCAAACAGGGTCTTTGCCGAATCTTCTGACTCATGACTCTCGGGGAGACGCTTGCTGGCGCCGCGGCGGCGGGAAATAACGATTCCCAGTGTCGGCGCAAAAACTAATGCATAGGTAAGCGACCAGGCCAATACCGAGAACACCGTTATCGGCAGGTAGGACATAAATTCACCGGCGACCCCGGGCCAGAACAGCAGCGGCAAAAACGCCGCCAATGTTGTGCCGGTTGAGGCGATAACCGGAACCGCCATACGCCGCACTGCCTCAATATAGGCCTCGCGTGTCGAAAGTCCCTCCGATGCCTTGGTATTGGCAAATTCAACAACCACAATGGCACCATCAATCAGCATACCCAGCGACAGCAACAGGCCAAACATGACCATAAAGTTAAAGCTGAAACCGAGCATATTGACGACAATCATCGAACCCAGCAGGCAGAAGGGAATACCAAAGCCGACCAACAATCCCGAGCGCACACCCAGCGTGGCGACCACCAATACCAGCACCAGGCTCATGGCGGTGAGAATATTTCCCTGCAGCTCGCTGACCATCGACTGGGCCTGCTCGGAGCTATCAAAGATATAATCAATTTTTATCTGTTGCGAAAACTGTCCCTCGGCATTGGCAATGGCACTGCGCACAGCTGTTACAGTTTCAATGGAATTGGCCTTAAGGCGCTTGCGAACATCAATGGCGATGGTCTTTTTGCCATTGAGCGTGCTAAAGCCAAGGGGATCTTTAAAGGTGCGCCGAACCTCTGCTACATCGCCCAGGGTGATAACCCCGTCGGCAGTGAAGCGCAGGGGTAAATTGCGAATATCTTCGGTACTTTCAATTAGTGCCGGGATCTTGATACCAAAACGGCCCTGAGCTGCATCCATCTCACCGGCCGGAATCAGCAGGTTATTTGCCCTTACCGATCCCAGAAGTTCATCGGCGGTAATGTTGTATTGTTCAAGTCTGTAGGGATCCAGTATCGCCTCGACCACCTCGTCGCGATGGCCAGACATTTCCGCTTCGAGAACATCGGGGAGTATTTCGAGCTGGCGCTGGAAGTATTTTGCCGTGGTGTAGAGCTCGCGCTCGGAAATATTATCGCCGGAAAAAGTCACTACCACCGTAGGTTCTGGGCTAGGGCTCAGCTCATTAACTATCGGCTCTTTGGTCTCCTGGGGGAATTCCGCTTTGGCGCGATCGACAGCCTCGCGAACCTCGGCAACCACAGCGCCTATATCTTCACTGATATCAAATTCGGCCAGAATATAGACCGCACCCTCTCTGGCGGTGGCATTGATCTCGTCGAGACCATCCAGGGTCTTTAACTCTTTTTCAATTGGGCGAACTAATAGACGGGCACCATCTTCTGGCGATATACCATCGTGCCTGACCATAATCAGCACTACTGGCAGTGTGACATTGGGGTTCACTTCCACCGGCATGGACACTCGGGCCATGGTGCCGGCGAAGAGAATCAACAACATAACTGATAGAGTGGCTCTGGAGTGATCGATAATTCGGTTGAGAAAATTCATTTAACTAATTATTCCCGTTATTGATTTTCAGGGCTGTCTATAAGCTCAAGGCTGTTTATCAGCTCAGGGCTATCTATCAGCTCAGGGCTGTTACTAAACGAAACTTTCACCTGCTCGCCCTCAGCCACATAGTTTTGCCCCAGAGTTACCAGCGCCACTAAATCCGGAAGACCGGCTACCCAGACACCATCACTGCTCTCACCGACACTGGTAATACTCAGCGTACTAACCAGACCCTGCTTATCGACCGCGCGAACCACCAGTCGACCCTGATCATCTAGCAGCATAAGACTCGCCGATATCAGATGGGCATTGACCAGTTGACCCTCTACCTGCAAGCGACCAGACATACCGGCAAGAAACTTCAGTTGCGGATTTTGCACGGTCGCCTCGACCCGATAACTGCGGGTCACAGGATCTGCCTGATGGGAGAGGTAGGTAATTTTCCCCTTTAACCGATCACCATTGACCAGTGTCACCCGAGCATCACTGCCGAGAGAAATTTTACTGATTTCACTCTCGGTGATCACTGCAGATATTTTCAATGGGTTCAGTTCGACTATTTGAGCACAGAGCTGACCGGGCTGCACAAAGTCCCCTATCTCAACCGGACGGCGTTCAATAATCCCATCAAACGGCGCTTTTATCGATAAATTCTCAACATCCAGAGCGCTGCGCTCGACAGTCACTCGCGCCGCTTCAAGCCTAGTTTTAGCCTGAGCGATCGCCAGTTCAGACTGATAGCCATTCTGCTTGAGTCTCAGCGCACCGTTATATTCGATCTTGGCTTGGGCGAGAGCTGCTGTGGCATGCTGAATTCTTTGGGCGCGATCTTCCGCATCAATTTTGCACAGCGTATCACCGGCCACAACCTGCGCGCCCTCTTCGACAGGGACAGCAATAATTCGCCCCCCCACTTGGGCTTTTACATCAACCACTCGGCTCGCCTCAGTCTTGGCTCGCAGAGATAGCTGCGGACTGAATTTCTCAACCTCGACCCAGGTCGCTTCAATAGCAGTAAGTGTCGAATCAACGGATTGACTGGCATTGCCATCCGTTGTCGGGGAGAGAAATAAACCGCTAAATAACCACAGAAAAATAGCCGCAGCCAGTATTAGTGAAACACGCACATTTCTATTCAAAGGTACCACCCGTTTTTTATGCATTTACAACTGATTTAATACGATTTGTTAGGCCGCTTAGTTTACTCGCGCTAACCATTTAATGTTAGAGCCGAAAATCTTTCTGTAAGCCGAAAACCGCCTTTCACAGACTTAAAAGTAGTGCACTTGGTTAAGTTTTTCAGCTGAAACAGAACTTATATTCTCTGGAAGTACTAGAGATTTCCGATACTCAACTGTGATGCCAGTGGCAAAATATAGCAGTAAAAGGTGCACTGTTTGGCATTTTATAGCACTCAGCTTGAACTGGTAATTGCCATGATGACAATGGGGTGACACAAAGCCTGTCAGATCGGATAAAAGGACTAGGGACGATGTTAGGGACGATGTTAGGGACAAAGTTAGGGCCAAAATTAGGAACAGTGTTAAAAACAGTGTTTAAACAAAATTCGGATAAGCACCCTTCACATAGGGGGCGATTATTTTTTACCCGTCTGACAATCGCGATGGTCGCGGTATTGTCCTCTAGCGTAAATGCCGAATTAATTCTCAATGGCAGCACCATCTACTCCGATCTGGGCAAGGATCAATTTGTTGCAGCCCTGTATATCGAAACCGCCCATAACAACCCGCAAGTCATCCAGACTATGGACAGCAACAAGCGCATGGAAGTGCGAATGCTCAACAACTACTCCAAGCGTCGCTGGGTCAATCTATGGATGCAAAGTATTTCAATCAACAACAGCCGCGAAAACTTCTCTGACTCAGCAGAAGAGCTAATCGCCTTAATGCAGACTCCCAAGTCAGCCCCTAAAAAAGGCGATGTTCTGGAATATATATTTTCTCCGCAGCAGGGTACGTCCATGCGCTTTAATGGCACCGAATTAATTTCTGATCTCTCCGGAGACGTGTTTGGCCTGCTGTTGCGCACCTGGATTGGCGCTATTCCACCCAGCACTAGCTTTAAAGAACAGCTTCTAGGCAACCAGAGCAATAGGGAAGCGCGAGATATGTTGGAGAGCCTTAGTCCAGATAAAGAGAGAGTGGCTCTAGCCGCATCATGGATGATTCCCCAGCCGAAACCACAGCCGAAAAAAGAGCCGAAGCAGGCCGCTGCAATAGCACCAAAGGTAGCAGCGCCAACGCCAATAGCCGAGCCTGCTGCGAAACCAGTGGCCGAGGTTAAAATTGCTAAGGCTGAGAACCCCTCTACAGATGCGCCTAAAGAAGTGGCTTCTGAAGAAACAGCCAGCGAAGAGCTAGCGATCAGTGAAAACACAACAGCGGAAGCACCTGCAGCCGTCGAAGAGCAAAGCGTTGATAAAACTGAAGAAGAGGTTGATTTTAATGTTGCTGAAGCTCTGGCACAGCGCGACTACACACCCTTGGTAGTTCAGAAAATCTATCAAAATATCTCCTACCCCAGTCGCGCAGTCTCGAAAAACCAGCAGGGAACTGTGCGTGTTGCGATACAGATTGGCAGATCGGGAGAGCTGAAAAGTACTCAGACAACTCAGGAATCGAAATACAGTAGCCTTAACAGAGCAGCGCTAAAGGCTGTTGAAAAAGCCGCACCATTCCCCGAATTGCCAGAGCAGATAAGCGCTGAATTCTTTGAATTAAGTATTCCCATCACCTTCCGACTAAAGTAATAAAAGCACCGCGGTGCAGCCCAGACTGCACCGCGATCGCAACATAATCATCAGCGACTAAATTTTTAATAGCCCTCAGACTGGTCAATTTTTCATCAAGTCGCTATAATCCCGGCCACAAATTTACGATGCACTCTCTTGCAGCAAATTCACAATAAACTCTGACGGATTAAAATCATGAGCTACAACGACATTCCGGCCGGTAAAGACCTGCCCAACGATATTAATGTGATTATCGAAATTCCAGCAAATCACGACCCCATCAAATACGAAGTCGATAAAGATAGCGATGCTATTTTTGTAGACCGTTTTGTTGCTACGCCAATGTTCTACCCAGCCAACTACGGCTATGTACCCCAGACTCTGTCAGAAGACGGCGACCCACTGGACGTACTGGTAGTATCACCTTACCCAGTAGTACCGGGCGCAGTTATCCGCAGCCGTGTTGTTGGCGTACTGAAGATGAGCGATGAGTCAGGTATCGATGCCAAGCTTCTCGCTGTTCCTCACACAAAGCTGACTAAAATCTATGACCACGTTCAAGAGATCTCTGATCTGCCTGAATTGCTGCTCAACCAGATCGTTCACTACTTTGAAAACTACAAGGCGCTTGAGCCAGGTAAGTGGGTAAAAGTTGACGGTTGGGAAGATGCTGAATCTGCACGCGCTGAAGTTATCTCATCTCGCGAGCGCTATCTGGCTGAGTAATATCCAGTTGGTAGTAAAGATAAAAAAACCCAGCTAAGGCTGGGTTTTTTTATTGCTGACTATAAACGGGCTTTATATTAACGGTTCATATAAACAGCTATGCCTCTTCGAGCTCTTTGAATAACACATCGCCATTTAAGCCGTGTTTACGCAATACATCACGCAGACGTCGCAGAGCATCGACCTGAATCTGCCGCACCCGCTCGCGGGTTAAGCCGATCTCTAGCCCCACTTGCTCAAGGGTCTCTTCCTGATGATGCAACAGACCAAAGCGTCTGACTAACACTTCGCGCTGCTTTTCAGGAAGCTGAGAAAGCCACTCATTGAGCGCGGACGACAGATCCTCACCCTCTATTTGCAGCTCCGGACTAAACGATCCACCCGCAGAAATTGTCTCGACGAGACTTTTCTCATTCTCTGCCACCGGAATATCAATTGATGAGATTCGCTCACTGAGGCTTAGAATCTTCAAGACATCGGCAACCGGCTTGTCGACTTCCTCGGCAATTTCTTCAGGTGTGGGTGTGTGGTCGAGACGCTGAGCCAATTTTCGCGAGGCTCGCACATAGACATTGAGTTCCTTGACCACGTGGACTGGCAATCGAATAGTGCGGGTTTGGTTCATCAGCGCCCGCTCAATGGTCTGCCGAATCCACCAGGTGGCGTAAGTCGAGAAACGATAGCCCAGTTCCGGGTCAAATTTCTCTACGGCGCGCATTAATCCGATATTGCCCTCTTCAATTAAATCGAGCAATTCGAGCCCACGATTGACATAGCGACGGGCGATTTTAACCACTAATCGCAGGTTGCTTTCAATCATTCGCTTTCTTGCTGATTCGTCGCCCTTGAGAAATTTCCGGGCATAGAAGACTTCTTCTTTGGCCGTCAGTAACGGCGCGTAACCAATTTCTTTGAGATATAAACTGGTTGCATCAATAACTTGATGGCTTATTTCCGACGTGTCAGGTTGACTGTCGGTTGTTCCTATTTGCTGCTCAGCAGCTAACGCTTGATCCCTCACGTTTGCATCCCCTTTGCATGTTTCTCCATGTTCCAAATCACCAATCTAGTGACCTATTCTGGAACAGTACCTCTTCCTTTTTTACATCTACTTCTACAACTTGGCACCAATACTACACCGATTAATCAAATTTATATAATTTTTATTCGCATTTATTTCAAATAAGCTGCTGGGTTAACCGGATAACCATCTTTGCGTATCTCAAAATAGAGCGTTCCATTGGCCCCCAAACGGGAAATAATCTCCATTTGCTTAACCGTCTGGCCCTCTTTGACCATAATTTGCTGGTTATGCGCGTAGGCACTTAACAAAATATCACTGTGCTTGATAATAACCAGCTTGCCATAGCCGCGTAATCCCTCTCCCGAGTAGACCACCACACCGGGTCCAGCTGAGCGCACCGCAGAGCGGCTAACCGCTTTTATTTTAATCCCTTTGCGCAGATCTTTGGGGTTGTAAGACTCCACTACCTTGCCTTTAACCGGCCATTGCCACTGCCAATTACTAGAAAAATTCACCGAGGGAGACTTGCCTACTGAAGTGGGTTGTACAGTCTTTTTCGTTTGTTGAACAGTCGTCTGGCGATTAGCCGCAACAGTAGTTTTAGGCTTTGTGGCAGCTCTATCGACAGCTTTGGCTGAGCTCTTGCTGATTTTACTGGTATCCAGTGACAGCAGCTGCCCGCGACTGATGGTAAACGGCGCCCTGATACCATTGGCACGGGCTAATTTACGAAAGTCCAGATCATAGCGCCAGGCGATTGAATAGAGCGTCTCACCGCGCTCAACCTGATGCACCATAATGCGTTTTGAGGGAGGTTGGGCACGACTGCTAACCGGCGCTGGATGATTATTGGTATACGAGCTACAGCCGGTGATGACCAAAATCATCAATATAGGTAAAAGTTTCGAGGAAGCGAGTCGCAGCAAATTAGTCCACCTACAGAGGTTTATCCTGATAGCGAGAGCCAACATATTCTAAACCGAGCACCAAAATCAAGCCAAACAGCATGGCTGACACACCCAGTAAAATTTGCGGATCACTGCCTACCAGTTGCAGATATTCACTGGGCCAGAGATTTTGCGACGCCAGCACAATAGTCTTACCCGAATGGCTAATCATCGAATCGAGAACCTGTTTCCAGGGCCAGATAATATTTAGGCTGCCAACCAGAAAGCCGCACATAGTAGCAATCACCGTGGCCTCATAATGGGCCAATAACCAGGACAGCAGGCGACTGAAAAACATCAACCCAAGGATTCCACCGAGCCCGAAGACCACTAGAATATCAATCTGAAAACCGGCAATTGCCCCTATAAATACAGGGTATAGACCTAATAGAACTAAAATAAATGAACCGGATATGCCGGGTAAAATCATTGCGCAAAGGGCAATACTACCGGCAAAAAACATCGTCGTATGGGACCCCTCTAACTGCACAGCCGGTGCCACAGAGATACCCCAGGCAGCGGCTACTCCCAACGCAAATAGCAGAGCATCTCGCCACTGGGTAATGGGATGCTGACGCAATAGATAAATCACCGAACCGGCAATAAGCCCGACGAAAAAAGACCAGAGTGGCAGTGGATGTTCGGCGAGTAAAAACTGCATTACCACCGCCAGGGAAAATAGGCTGGTGAGAATTCCACTGAGAAGTACGGCGAGGAAGTTACCGTTGATATGACGCCAGGCCGCTGCCAGCCCCTGAGACTTCAAGACCTTTAAAGCAGCTATATTAAGGGATTTAATCGTGTCGATAAGCTCGATATAGATACCGCTGACAAAGGCAATAGTGCCGCCGGATACACCGGGCACTACATCTGCCGCGCCCATGGCGATGCCCTTTAAGAAAAGTAGTAAATTCTGGCTAAGGCTGCGCATGGTAACTCCGGAAATTTTCGCTTTTGTCTAATCTTTGAGGTCTTTGATACTAGCGTGACAGTCCGCCTAGCAGTGGCACAAATTTAACCCGCTCGACTACTTCTTCTTCAAACTCCGAAGAATCACCGACTCTGCGCAACACACGAAGATCCTGAATATCGCCAACACCCACCGGAATCACCAGAATGCCATTGGGTGCCAACTGATGAAGCAATTCGTCTGGAATCGCCTGCGGTGCTGCGGTGGTGATAATGCCATTGTAGGGCGCGTGCTTCTGCCAGCCAAAACTGCCATCCGAGAGTTCAGCGGTAATATTACGCAGACCCAGCTTGCGAAAACGCTCTTTGGCCTTAACTAAAAGTGGCTCAATACGTTCTACGGAATAAACTCGATTAACCAACTGAGCCAATATGGTTGCCTGAAAACCAGATCCAGTACCGATTTCGAGAACCTTATCGAGCGGCCCCTCAGCCAATAAAATCTCGGTCATTCTGGCGACTATATAGGGCTGTGAAAGGGTCTGGGAAAAGCCAATTGGCAACGCGGTATCTTCATAGGCGCGATGAGAGAGCGCTTCATCAAGGAAAATATGTCGTGGCGTAACTCTAAATACATCAAGGATTCGCTGGTTGCTGATGCCCTGATCTTTTAAACGCTGAATCAGCCGCTCTCGCGTACGCTGCGATGTCATGCCTATGCCAGCTAATTCACTTGAGTTCACTCAATATCCTCTATTCATAAGTCTGCATAAACAAGCCCTGATATGCACTGGCCGATGCAGTTTAATATTATTCTTTTAATACACGGCTACCTTATCAAAAGCCAGCTGTGCTGAAGCACGTAATACAAGCCTATCAATATATCATAGGGCTTGAATCTGAGGGCGGAATAATTCAGCGATTTCGCGCAATACAACAGTCGCATAGCCGCCTCCAGTAAGACCGAAACATAGCTCCAATTGATCTTCTGCCAACAGTTTCCAGGCTAAACCCTCTGGAACCAATACCGTGGCGCGACGCTCCTGTTTAAGCCCCGCATGCTCAAGGGCATAACACCAGTCCTGCCAATCCGCCAATATGCCCTGCTCCAACTGGGCCAGATCGCCCCCAGCGGCAGTTCGTCCACGGCCCCAGAGTGGCGCGCAGGGCTGAGTTTCAAATTCCATCGGTGCAGACCAGTTATCCCGTCGAATACGCTCAGCCAACACCAGATTAAATAACCAGGAGCGCGCCGCGGACAAAATCATCCCGGTGCCGCGACGATTGCCCTTGAGTTGGTCGCGCTCAATTAATGTCTGCGCCTGAACCAGATTGCCACCGCCATGACCAAAGCGCTGCTCACCAAAATAATTGGGCACGCCCTTATCGGCTATAGTTTCGAGGCGAGCTTCAATCTCTGAAAACTGATCTTTAAGCGCGGAAAATTCCCTGAGGATAAGCCGAAACTGATTGCCGCTATGCATACCACGACGGAGTTTTTTATTGTGGCGAGCCATAGCAAGTATTTCAAAATCATCGTGCAACAACTGGTCAGGGTTTAATTCACGACCGGGCAGATAGAGACTAAACCACTGGGTGGTGACCGCAAACCGATCTTTAAGCCCGCAGAAACTGACATCATTGCGCTTAATTCCAGCTAACTGGGAGAGCAGTCCGGCGACCCACTGAGTATTCTGATCGCGCTTTTTGATATGCACAAACAGATGCTCCCCTTCGCCACTGGGTTCAAAACCTAAAACCTCATCGACGACAAAGTCTTCCGGCTGACTGCGATAGACAGCCCGTCCAAATGACGTTGGAAAGCGTCGCGGCAGGTTCTGAAATTCAAATTCTTGAGGTTTAATAATCTTAGTCCGGAAGCTTATTTGGCGATCAGGAGAACCACTGCATGGCAGGCAATACCTTCCTTGCGACCGGCAAACCCAAGCTTTTCGGTGGTAGTGGCTTTGATATTAAGCTGATCCATCTGGCAGTGGATATCGGCACATAGATTGCTGCGCATAGCACCCAAATGGGGCAGCATCTTTGGCTGTTCAGCAACGATGGTGATATCTGCATTGCCGAGCTGATAGCCCTTATCATTCATCATCTGCACAACGGCTGTCAGCAGCTGTCGGCTATCTGCCCCTTTCCACTGCTGGTCTGTATCGGGAAAATGCTGGCCAATATCTCCCAGCGCAAGTGCGCCGAGAATAGCGTCGATTAAGGCGTGGATTAATACATCGCCATCGGAGTGAGCGATAAAACTCTGGTGGTAGGGAATGGATACTCCGCCGAGTATTAGCTTGTCGCCGTCGCCAAATGCATGAACATCGTAACCATGACCTATGCGCATTGTTCCGTCTCCTGATAACCCATAATCGCCTGAGCAATAATCAGATCTTCACGATGGGTGATTTTAATATTGTCGCGACGACCTTCAACAATCATCGCCTGCTCACCGATAAATTCAATGGCCGAGGCTTCATCTGTTGGCATCTGCTGCGCTTGCAACATAGTTTCAAGCGCTCTGACCAAGAGCCCGTAGCGAAACATCTGCGGGGTTTGTGCGCCGCGATAATCGCTGCGATCGAGGGTCTGTTGAATAGCTATGCCAGACGTCGTTTTCTCTGCCTGTATCTTTTTAAGAGTATCGCTAATCGGCGTGGCGAGAATACCGCCCACTAGATGACCGTCCAGCTGGTTAATCAGTTTATTGATATCGGCACTGGTCACGCAGGGCCGCGCCATATCATGAACCAGAACCCAGTCTTCGCTGGCAGCCAGATTACTCAGAGCTTGAAGACCTTTTAAAACCGAATGGACGCGCTCAGTGCCACCGGCAATAAGTTCTACCCGTGAATCTTCAATGGCGGAAACCTTAGTCCAGCACTCAGAACTGATATCACAGGGCACAAGAATTTTTTTGACCTTAGGGATTTTTAACAGCCGACCCAACGTATGGTCTGCAACCAACCTGTCGCCGATACAGTGGAATTGTTTGGCTAACTCAGCACCAAATCTCTGGCCGGTTCCAGCAGCGGGAACAATAACCCAGTAGTTAGGGGCGCTCACTGACTGCTGTCCTTGCCGGTTGAAGCGGAGGAATTTTTATCAATCACCAGATAAAAGGTTTCACCCTTTTTGATCATGCCGAGATCGGCGCGGGCTTTTTCTTCAATGGCACTGAGGTTGGTCTTTAAACTTTCGACATCGGTGGCAATAAGCGCGTTGCGCTCACGGAGGCTCTGATTGTCCAGTTCCTGCTGTTCGAGCTGGCGATTGAGCTCGGCGCGATGGGCGAGGCTGCCCTCACCGACCCACAAACGAAATTGTAGGCCAGCAAAAAGAACAAGCAAGATAACTAATAACCAACGCATAAATGCATTCTATTCGCTTTTGCGGGGTTTGCACATAATCCTGACGGCGAGCCGCCAGGATTAACTTTTTCGCTCTTATCTTACTGAGCGCTTTATTCTGAGCGCTTTATTCTGAGCTCTTTATTTCTGAGCTTTAAACTCAGCCAGACCTCGGTATTTAGCCTGCTCACCTAACTCAGCTTCGATACGCAGCAGTCGGTTGTATTTAGCAACACGGTCTGAGCGACACAGAGAACCGGTTTTAATCTGGCCCGCTGCAGTAGCGACAGCAAGATCGGCAATGGTTGTATCTTCAGTTTCACCCGAACGGTGAGAGATAACCGCGGTGTAACCCGCTTCTTTAGCCATCGCGATAGCGTCGAGAGTTTCTGACAGCGTACCGATCTGGTTAAACTTAATCAGAATAGAGTTGGCGACACCGAGCTCAATACCACGGCTCAAAATGCTGGTGTTGGTTACAAATAGATCGTCACCAACCAACTGGATTTTCTTGCCGAGCTTTTCAGTCTGGTACTTCCAGCCATCCCAGTCAGACTCGTCGAGTCCATCTTCGATGGAGATAATTGGGTAGACTTCACAGAGCTCAGCCAGGTAGTCACTAAATCCTTCCGAGCTAAACACAACGCCTTCGCCGGATAGATCGTAATGACCGTCTTTATAGAATTCTGAGGCCGCGCAATCCAGAGCCAGAGTGACATCTGTACCCAGAACATAGCCAGCGGCTTCAACAGCCTGCTTAATCACTGCCAGAGCTTCAGCATTGGACGCCAGGTTAGGGGCAAAACCACCCTCATCACCGACAGCAGTATTTAAGCCTTTGCTACTCAGTACTTTTCTTAACTGGTGGAAAATTTCAGCACCCACCTGCAGCGCTTCAGCAAAGCTTTTCGCCGCAACGGGCTGAACCATAAATTCCTGAATATCAACATTGTTGTCGGCGTGCTCGCCACCGTTAATAATATTCATCATAGGTACCGGCATGCTGTACTGACCTGAGGTGCCATTTAAATTAGCGATATGAGCGTAGAGGGGAATACCCTGATCCTGAGCTGCCGCTTTGGCTGCTGCCAGTGATACGGCCAGAATAGCGTTGGCGCCAAAGTTAGCTTTATTCTCAGTGCCGTCGGCATCGATCATCATCTGATCCAGTTGACGCTGCTGGGATACATCCTGACCCACCAGTAATGTCTTAATAGTGGTATTGATATTGTTAACTGCAGTCAAAACACCCTTACCCAAATAGCGGCTCTTGTCGCCATCTCTCAACTCAAGCGCTTCGCGAGACCCGGTTGAGGCGCCAGACGGAGCACAGGCAGTTCCAACAATGCCGTTCTCTAAAATTACATCTGCCTGCACAGTGGGGTTGCCACGAGAGTCCAAGATTTCAAACGCCTGAATATCTACAATGCTACTCATTTACTATTTTCTCCAATTAAAATGGTTAAATTTATTATTTAATTAATTCTTAAAAATCTTTACACAATACCCAGATCAGCCTGCGACTTGATCAAGTCATCAAAGGCTTTCATCTGTGCAAGGAAGGGCTCCAACTTATCCAGCGGCAGTGCACTGGGGCCATCACAACGCGCCTTTTGCGGGTCTGGATGGGCTTCTAAAAATAATCCGCCGATACCCACCGCGATACCAGCTCGACCCAACTCGGCGACCTGATGACGGCGACCGCCTGAAGCTGCACCCAATGGATCGCGACACTGTAATGCATGGGTAACATCAAAGATTAACGGCAATCCACCGCTAACTTCTTTCATGGTGCGAAAGCCGAGCATATCGACAACCAGATTGTCGTAGCCCATGCAGGTGCCACGCTCACAGAGCATCACCTGATCGTTGCCGCACTCGCGAAACTTATCGACTATATTGCCCATCTGTCCCGGGCTTAAAAACTGTGGCTTCTTAACATTGATCACTGCACCGGTCTCAGCCATGGCTTTAACCAGATCAGTCTGTCGCGCCAAAAAGGCTGGCAGCTGAATCACATCACAGACTTCGGCTACGGATTTGGCCTGTTCTATTTCGTGAACATCGGTGATCAACGGAATATTAAACGTGCTTTTAATCTCTTGAAAAATCTTCAGACCCTCATCGATACCGGGGCCGCGAAACGAATGGATCGAAGAGCGATTGGCTTTATCAAATGAAGCCTTAAACACATAGGGTATACCGAGCTTTTCAGTCACCGTGACATAGGCCTCTGCAATCTGCATGGCCATATCCCGAGACTCAAGAACATTCATGCCGCCAAACAGAGCCATGGGGGCATCATTGCTGACACTGATATTCGCTACCTTAATTGCTGTGGCCTGCACTTTTATGACTCCTGCTTGTTCGATTGTCTTGCATGGTAATCTACCGCCGCGACAACAAAGCCCTGAAAGACTGGGTGTCCATCCCTTGGGGTAGAGTTAAATTCCGGGTGGAACTGGCTGGCAAAGAACCAAGGGTGATCTGGCAGCTCAATGGTTTCGACCAGAGTCTTATCATGGGACAGACCACCGATCACCAGACCCGCCTCTTTAAGCACAGGTAAGAAATTATTATTAACCTCAAAGCGATGTCTGTGACGCTCTTCAACCTCATCGGCGGCATAGATTTCCTGCGCCTTGGAACCCGGCAGTAAGTGACAGACCTGAGAGCCTAAACGCATAGTGCCACCCAGATCTGAGTCTTCACTGCGCAGCTCTTTCTTGCCCTGAGCATCAATCCACTCGGAGATAAGCCCGACCACCGGATTGGTTGTCCCGGCATCAAATTCGGTGCTGTTGGCATCTGTTAAGCCACAGACATTGCGCGCATATTCAATAATCGCCATCTGCATACCCAAGCAGATACCCAGATAGGGAATATTCTTCTCACGGGCAGTTTTCACTGCGTATATCTTGCCTTCAGTGCCTCGGCTACCAAAGCCACCGGGGACCAGAATAGCGTCAACGCCATCCAGCAGAGAGTGATCCTGCTCCAATAGCTCGGAGTCGATATAGCGAATTTTTACTTTGGTTTTCTCATGAATACCGGCGTGAATCAGCGCCTCAGTCACGGACTTATAGGCATCCAGCAATTCCATATACTTGCCGACCATGGCGATGGTTACCAGACCCTCGGCATTCATATGACTGTCGACGACAAAATCCCACTCACTGAGATCCGCCTGAGGCAGATCCATACCGAAACGGTCGAGTACAAACTGGTCCAGACCCTGCTCGTGGAGCATACGCGGAATCATATAGATAGACGGAGCATCGATAACCGGAATAACCGCTCGCGCTTCTACGTTGGTAAATAGCGAAATTTTCTGGCGCTGGCTTTCTTCAATTTGAACTTCAGAGCGACACAGCAACATATCTGGCTGCAGACCAATCGAACGCATCTCTTTAACCGAGTGCTGAGTCGGCTTGGTCTTGGTTTCACCGGCTGATGCAATATAGGGCACCAGCGTCAGGTGCAACAACAGCGCGCGCTGATGGCCGAGCTCAACTTTTAACTGGCGAACCGCTTCAAGGAACGGCTGCGATTCGATATCACCCACCGTGCCGCCAATCTCGACGACGGCAATATCTGCATCACCGGCACCGGCATAAACGCGACGCTTAATTTCGTCGGTCAGATGCGGAATAACCTGCACCGTACCGCCCAGATAATCACCGCGACGCTCACGACGCAAAATCGTTTCGTAGACCTGACCACTGGTAAAGTTGTTGTTTTTGGTCATCTTAGAGCGCAGGAAACGCTCGTAGTGGCCAAGATCCAAATCCGTCTCTGCACCGTCCTCAGTCACGTAAACTTCACCGTGCTGGTAAGGGCTCATGGTGCCGGGATCGACATTCAGATAGGGGTCAAGCTTGAGGATAGTAACGCTGAGTCCCCGGGATTCAAGAATAGCAGCCAACGAAGCAGCTGAAATGCCTTTACCCAAAGAAGAGACCACACCGCCGGTAACAAAAATAAAACGTGTCATAGAGACCCTGTAAAATCACGACCCTGTAACCCTTAAATCAATGAATATGAATTCATTTTTTAAAGAGTTGAATCTAAAAAATTTGTAATTGTGAAAGGCTTGTTTGACCGTGAAAATGGTCGAGACCCACCCTACCCAAGATGGGAGAGTAGATTAACAGAAAGGGGTCGCGGATACTACAGAGAGTTTGTCTCCCAAGTGATTTTTAAGCCCTCTTCATCAGCGCCACACTGCCAACCCTGACAAACCCATAAATCACCCACAGCGACCAGCTGCTCGTCAATATAAAAAAGTGGGATTCGCTCTCGCCACCAAGGCTCAAGGGCATATTCCTGAAGTAATTTTTTAAGGCTATTAGAGCGATCTCGGCCGGCCGGCTGACAGCGCTCACCACCCTGCCGAAAGCGCAGACTCAGAGCGCTGACATCATCGACCCGCAAGCCTCCACCGCGCACCCGCTCGGCGCTCAATTGAGTACCATCGGGCAGCACCAACAGCTCATCTGAATGCCAGTGCAGGCAGACATCATCAGCCACCTTGGGTCGGCCACTTAAATTCAGCAAGTAGAGTCGATCGCGGTAGCGACACAGCTGAATATTACCGCGCACCACTCTCGGCCCGCTATCTTCTCGGGCACTGATCACTGAGTTTAAGGTTTCCTCGACAAGGTTCTGGCTGAGCGGGGCAAGCATGTAGAAGCTCGGCCAGTAACGCAGCAGGTTTCTCTGCCGCAGGGGTTCGAGCTGATTAAAGTGCTCCAGCGACAGTGACAGACCGGCGCGTTCGGGTCTAACATCCAGACCTTCCAGATCAGTCCATGCCACAGATTCCGCAAGCTGATCAGCCTCAAGACTGTGTTGAGCCGAGCGGGTAATGCCCTGAATATAGTCGGGCCAACGTTCGGCCAGAGCCGGAACCACTCGGTGGCGCAGATAATTGCGATCAAACTGCTCCTGCTGATTGCTCTCATCTTCAATCCAGCGCAGCTGTTTTTCTGCAGCCCAGAATTGCAGTGAAGCTTTCGGCCAGCTCAACAGAGGCCTTAATAATTTCCCCGAACCCAGCGGCCGAGTCAGCGGAATACCAGCCAGACCTTTGGGGCCAGAGCCGCGCATTAATCGGTAGAGCACAGTCTCAACCTGATCATCCGCATGATGACCGAGCAGCAGAATACCCTCTTCGACCATAAGCTTTTCAAATACCAGATAACGGGCATCTCGAGCCGCCGACTCAAGGCCACCGCCAACTTCAAGAACTGCTACCGACTCCGCGTGCAGGCGCACCCCCAGCGACTGACAGAACTCAGCGCTGTGCTGTTGCCAGTGATCCGCATTGGCCGACAAACCATGATTGATATGCACCGCGGTAATTTTCTCCGGGGCGATCACCTCGCAGAGCAGGCTCAATAAAACCGTGGAATCAAGACCACCGCTAAGGCCCACTAAAATCTGCGGGGCAACATTGAGCTCTTGCCGGTAATCGGCAAATACTGCGCTGGCGGAAATATCGCCGGTTGCTGTTGACCGACTCAAGAGTCCGACTCCGATTGCTGCTGCTCTGATAGATATTGGCGAAACTGATTGCGGGTTAATAAATTGCAGTTTTCCGTCGCCGGATCGAAGGTAATCAACACATCCCCTCTTTTCAACTGACCTTTGACCTGATCGATTTTATCCTCCAGACCGACTTCATAGGAACCATAGTCGGTGCCCTCACGAAGAATAAATTCTTCGATTACCGCACGCAGCACCTCAGCACTCAATCTCTCAGCAGGAATTTCAATCACTTAATCTTATCCATTAGTCTAATTACTATTAATCACTATAAAGCCCAGACAGAAGTCTCCGCTAACCATCCATTAACTATCCACTAACTATGCTGCGCATAATAGTGCCATAATCCTTTGTAGTTAAGACTCGGAGTCAAAAATGAGCAATTATTTAGTATTAACCATTGTCTCTGACGATCGCGCCGGTATTGTCGAGCAGGTCGCCCAGACTATCAGCAAGTACCATGGCAACTGGATGGAAAGCAGCATGGCTCGTCTGGCGGGCAAGTTTGCCGGCATTCTGTTAGTTGAAATTGAAGCCTCTGCACAGCAGTCTCTGGAGCAGGATCTAGCGGCACTCTCCAGTCAGGGCATTAAGGTCACCGTCGAGAAAAGCGGTCCACAGACCGATGACGAAGCTCATATTAGCTGTCTGGAAATTGTTGCCAACGACCGCTCTGGCATTGTTGGCGAGATATCCTCTCTGCTAGCCAAAAATCAGGTCAATCTGGTCTCACTGGAAACCTTTTGTGAAAGCGCGCCAATGTCTGCAGGGATGATGTTCTACGCCCATGCCTACACCCAGCTGCCGGCGGGTATGAACGAGGAACAGCTCACCCAGTTACTGGAGAGTCTCTCCGACGATCTGATGGTGGAGGTTGTCGAGGCTTAACCCGCCCTTTCAGGAAAACCCTGATCCGACTCATTCACCTATGCTAGATATTGTTCTCTACCAACCAGAAATTCCACCGAACACCGGAAATATTATTCGCCTCTGCGCCAATACCGGTTTTCGACTGCATTTAATTGAGCCTCTGGGGTTTGATCTCGACGACAAAAAATTGCGTCGCGCCGGACTCGACTATCAGGAATTTCAGTCATTAAAAGTTCACCCAAACTGGGACGCCTATATTAATAGCTGCGCACCAAAAAATATCTATGCGCTGAGCACCAAAGGCACAGTCTGTTATTCATCGGTCAGCTATCAGCCCGGCGATGCACTGCTCTTTGGCCCGGAAACTCGCGGCTTGCCAGAGGATATTCGCACAGAGATCGGTGTTAGCAATGTCTTGCGTCTGCCAATGCAGGAAAACAGCCGCAGTCTCAACCTCTCAAATACCGTATCGATTATGGTTTACGAGGCTTGGCGACAGCTGGGCTTTTCTGGCGGCGGATAACCATCACAGGTAATATATCGGCTTATTCCTTCGAGTCGAGAATGTAGACCACATCAGCATTCAATCTTCAGACTAAATACCACCATTAATGAAAGCGAAATAATGACAGCAAAAATTGGCTTATTTTACGGCAGCTCGACCTGCTACACCGAAATGGCAGGGGAAAAGATTTGCGAGCAGATCAATAGCAACTTTAAAAACAACAGCGTCAGTCTGCACAATATTGCCGATGTGCCTCTCAACCTAATGGCGGATTTCGACTACCTGATTCTCGGCATACCCACTTGGGATTACGGCGAGCTCCAAGAGGATTGGGAGACCCACTGGGATCAACTGGACAATATCGATTTTTCCGGCAAGAAAGTCGCGGTCTACGGCCTCGGCGATCAGATTGGCTATCCAGAATGGTTTCAGGATGCCCTCGGTTATCTGTGGGCCAAGGTCAAAAATCAGGGAGCCAGCATGGTTGGTGAATGGCCTAATCAGGGTTATGAATTTGAAGAGTCAAAAGCCCTTACCGAGGACAAACAGCATTTTGTCGGCCTGCCACTGGACGATGAAAATCAGCTCGACTTAACCGATAAATTTATCGCCAGCTGGTGCAGGCAGATTATCACGGAGTTTGGTACTCTTTGATTACTGCTATTTATAAAGATCCGTCGAATGAGTGAAGCCCCTTTAACCGAACTGCCCTGGTATCTGGCAAAACAGCCAGCCCTAACAAACACCAGAGAAATCACCATTATCGGTGCCGGAATCGCAGGCTGCACTGCGGCAGTAGCACTTCAGCGCCGCGGCTTTAAGGTTACTGTTGTCGATCGCCACCCTCAGGCCGGCTCAGAGGCATCGGGCAATTCTCAGGGAATTGTTTACCCGAAATTATCACCACGGGATGATCTCCTACCGCGAGCGAACCTCGCCGCAATACAATTTTGTAGAGACTACTACCAACCTTTTTGGGATCGCGGACTGGGTGCCCAGTGCGGCATTCTAGTGGTGCCGGAAAATCCCAAGAAAGCCGCTGATTTTGCACTGATTAGCCAGCGCTTTGCCGACCGCCCAGAGATAGTTCAGTCAGTCGATAACCAACAGCTCTGCGAACTGGCGGGTATTCCTCTAAGCGCCGAAACCGCGCTCTATTTCCCACAGCTCGGCTGGCTGCCGCCGGCACTGGTCTGTCAGCAACTGTTGCAGACCAATAATATTCCCCTATTACAGGCGGATATTCACAGTCTTGAGCGCGATGAAGATACCAGCAGCTGGGAGCTCGTGGATGGCGATGGGCTCACTGTTCTGAATAGCGAATCGGTGGTGATTGCCAGTGCCTTTGACTGCAAAAATTTTGTCCAGAGCGAACATCTACCGCTGCGCAAAATACGTGGGCAGATCACGCAACTGCCGAGCACTGTCGAGAGCCAAGCCTTAAAAACGGTTATCTGTGGTGAGGGCTATTTCACCCCCGCTGAAGATGGCTTACATAGCTGTGGCGCGACTTATAACAAAGATATTTTCACCCGCGACGTTCGCGACGAAGATCATCTCACCAATATTACCCAGATCAGCGCCACCGACCCGGGGCTAGCGGCAGTAGTCGGCCAACCAAAGATTAAAAACCTCAGCGGTCGCGCCAATTTTCGCTGTACCACGCCGGACTATTTGCCAATTGTCGGCGCTCTGCCAAATATGCCAGAGATGCTTGAGGACTATGCCATTTTACGCAAGGATGCCAAGACGCTGTTGCCGACTCGCGGCAGCTACCTGGCAAACTTGTATGTTAATTGCGGGATGGGCTCGCGGGGTTTAAGTTATGCACCGCTGACCGCCGAAATACTCGCGGCGCAAATTGG
>Ga0209196_1000335_pt1 | contig 38850 bp, 31 predicted proteins | sample COGITO_mtgs_1105_5_FD_184801 | JGI IMG/M metagenome (GOLD analysis project Ga0209196, IMG submission 184801) | Pelagic marine microbial communities from North Sea - COGITO_mtgs_110509 (SPAdes) (version 2) | ecosystem: Environmental > Aquatic > Marine > Epipelagic ... | reverse complement strand
ATCGATTTCAAAGCCCTTTGAGGCGCCTTCATCAATATCATTTATATGGCATAAACGTGTCATTGCTTTGTGAGTCTCTTTATTTGTAGTTGCGATTTGTAGTTGCGATATGTAGTTGCGACTTGTAGTTGCAATATGTAGTTGGGATATGTAGTTGCGTTGATTTATTTTGACTTATGAATGGTCGAGCAATAAAGCCCTAAGAGCGAGCTGATGGACTAAAATAGTGATTATACCTTTTGAATGAATAAAATGAATGATTAAAAGAGGCGCTATTTCATTAGTGAAGTGGCTTTTCTTTTTGCACAGGCTTGGCTTATGATCAACATCACAGCTGATTTTGACTACCCACTTTTCTAAGGAATGAGGTTTTTTTGATATCTTTAGCGCAACTTGTAGGAAAAGAAGAGAGCTTTTTGGACAAAAAGGACCGCGCGCTAGTGTCCGTACCTCCGCATTTTTTGCATCGCGATATCGTTGATGATTGGTCTGCTCTGCAATTAGCTTCTAAAGAGGCAGGTTTTGATTTGTCGATAGTCAGCGCCTATCGCAGCTTTGAAAGACAGTTGTTGATTTGGAATGAAAAAGCAGAGGGTAAGCGTCCTTTGTTGGATGCCAGCGGAGATGTTTTGGACGTTAGCCGTCTAGATGATAAATCGATGGTTTTTGCCATTCTGCGTTGGTCAGCGTTGCCTGGTGGTTCTCGTCATCATTGGGGTACTGATATTGATGTTTTTGACCGTGCAGCGGTAGCATCGGATTATTGTGTGCAGCTAGTGGCAGATGAAGTCGATCAAGGCGGTGTATTTGCCCCTTTACATAATTGGTTAGATGCGCGCATTAAGGCCTCGAGTGCTTATGGATTTTATCGTCCTTATCAAGGTGGCGCGTCTCAGGGGGTTGCTGCGGAGCGATGGCATTTGAGTCATCAGCTCACAGCCGAACATTTTCGTCGACTGCTGACAGCCGAAACACTCTATGGTTTATTGGCGCAAGAAACGGATATGCGATTGCGTGATACAGTATTAGCTCATTTTGATGAAATTTTTACCCGATACATTGATTGTTAGTTTGGACTCTTATTGCAAATAGGTTGAAAGCGTTAGTAAATAGCGCGCTTAAGTGAAGTGAAAAGGTAATCAGTTAGTGAAAAATATGCAGTCCATATGGCCAGAAATGTATAGCCAAGCAATAAGTTTGGCCAGCAATGAACCCATGCTGAGCAGTTATTACCACAATCATGTCATCAATCATGAAAGTTTTGATTCGGCATTAGCATTCCACATGGCAGCCCAGTTAGGCAGCGAAACGGTATCAGAGCAGATGTTAAACACCCTTTTTGTTGAGGTGTTGCAAGCCGAGCCGAGTTTGGCCGATGCCGCCTTGATCGATATCGATGCCTATTTTGAGCGTGATCCCGCCTGTGATAATTATTGCCGTCCGTTCTTGTTTTTTAAAGGTTATTTAGCCATTCAGGCACAACGCTTTGCTCACTATTTGTGGAGCAATCAGCGTCAATCAATGGCGCGTTATATCCACCACAGCGTGAGCGTTTTATGTGATGTCGATATTCATCCAGCCGCTCAGTTGGGGCTAGGTCTTATGGTTGATCATGCCACCGGATTAGTGATTGGCGAAACCGCAGTCGTTGGTAATAACGTCTCGTTACTTCATGGTGTCACGTTGGGTGGAACCGGTAACGGTGTAGGTAAGCGGCACCCCAGTATCGGTGATGGCGTATTGGTAAGCGCTGGCGCGAAAATATTAGGTAACATTGTTGTGGGTGATGGTGCCAAAGTGGGGGCGGGGAGTGTCGTGCTTGAGTCCGTACCCGCCCATGTGACCGTTGCTGGCGTACCTGCAAAAGTGGTGGGCCGTCCTATAGAAAAAAGTCCTTCGCTATCGATGGATCAATACCTTGATGACTAACGATAAATTATTGTCTTAACTGTCGTATTTTTTTACGCTTTCTCCTTCTTAACGGCAAGCGCTAGCTCTATCTCTGCCAATAAACCTCATAACACTCTCTTCCTTTCGTTACCTATCTTAAATTAATACTGCCGCGCACCACGGTAGTATGGTTTTTTATAGGATTAATTCCTTCCATAGTTGAACGATTAGCCAGCAGTAATTGTCCTAGTTTTGATTTTGCAAATGAATTAACGGGCAGTTGATGGGTTTTATGCTCATTATTTTTCGCATTTTTAATGGGCGAATAAGCCAACGGGATAAAAAATAAATAAATAAGGACACAAGGGATGTTGGCAAGGCTGACGATACGCTACTCAATACACCGAGCGGTTTATCAAAACGACGCAGTGTTCAACAATTAATGAGTACTTATCGATAATCAGTTATGGAGAATAGCAGTGAGTGTAAAACTTTTAGATAACAATGCGTTTTATGGTTATAGGGTACGCCGAACCGTCAATGCTGAATTATTCCAAGAATATTTTAGTTTAAAAAAAGGCGGTAAACGGCTTAACGGCAATACGAGAAAGAAAATAGAGCAAGAAGCGGTTAATCGTGATGATGAATTAGCGGTTTCGCAGGCTAAAGCTAAGCGGGCCAATAAAGCAGCACGTTGTTTTAATGCTAATGGTTCTGTGCGAGGTATTAGCTATTTGGTGAAAACTGAAAAAAGCGGCACTAAAACGCCAATATTTCAGGTGGGAATTGCTTCAGAGGCCGATGGTAAAATTATTTGCACAAGCTATTCGATTAATGCCCACGGCAAAGATCTTGCTTGGAAAATGGCTGTTGATACTTTTTCAAAACATAAAAGTATTGGTAAAGCGACTAAACTTTATAAAGAGCTTATAGCGGCCATGCCTGCGCGTGCCGTGAAGAAAGCTGTGAAGAAGGCTGTGAAGAAAGTAGCGAAAAAGCCTTTAAAGAAAGCTGTTAAGAAAGTAGTGAAGAAAGCCGTTAAGAAAAAATCGTTAAAAAAGAAATAGCCGTTTTAAATAAGTATTATTGATGGCGTAAAGTTAAGGAATAGCGATTAGCTATATTTGGAGTAATAAAAAGGCCAGCTTTTGCTGGCCTTTTTATTACAGATTATTACTGAGTTTACTACAAAGCCTAAGCGTTTATTTAACCGCTTCTACTGCTTTAATGATTTCGGCTTTTGCTTCAGCGGCATCAGCCCATCCTTGTACCTTAACCCACTTACCTTTTTCAAGATCTTTATAGTGCTCAAAGAAGTGCTCAATTTGTTGAAGCAATAAAGGTGATAGATCAGTCGCTTCATTCACGTCACGATAAATTACTGATAATTTATCAACAGGAACAGCGATAAGTTTGGCATCAATGCCAGATTCATCTTCCATTTTTAAAACGCCAACCGGACGACATTTAATGACCGCGCCATTAATTAATGGGTAAGGGGTAGGCACTAACACATCTAATGGATCGCCATCTTCTGACAAAGTGTTAGGAATGTAACCATAGTTACAAGGATAAAACATTGCTGTCGCCATAAAGCGATCAACCATTAATGCGCCAGTGTCTTTGTCGACTTCGTACTTAACCGGATCGCTATTGGCTGGGATTTCAATGATGACGTTGATTTCGTCAGGGAGATTTTTACCTGCTGGGATATCGTTAATGCTCATGCTTTTAGCTACCTATTTATTCAGTGAAAAGTGTATTCTTATCAGTGCTGGCAACGTCATTAGGCGATGCCGTTATTAATGTGTTGTTTACGATCTACCTTATTTCAGCAGCTTTGGCTTTGGCTGTGAATTAGGTGCCTGATTAAGTCGGGTTTGCCCAGCTTTGATCTTGGCATAAGCCCTTAGGGTGTGTTTTGCTTTGTAGGCGCTCATACACCAGTAGAATCGGGCGCGGATGATACCAGACCCGCAGTCATTAAGCCAAAATTGAGGGTTTAAATGAGCCTAGATAAGTTAGCTTTTTGATGGGCTTTTGCGACGTTTTGGCCGTTTTTTCTCGGCAAGCACCTTTTTAAGGCGGGCATATACTGGAAGCCCGTCCTTATAAGGAGGGTAATCTTCGCCAACAATTAAGGGTGCTAAGTAGTCTCTAGCGGCATCGGTAATGCTCCAGCCATCGCGACTAATAAAGTTGCGTGGCAGCATTTTTTCAATATTGGCTACCTTTGCCACCGGTGCTTCACCTACTGTCCAACTGTATTTTTTGCCTTTGCCGCGCACAATGGTGGGCATGACGGCGGTTTTTCCTGCCAAAGAGAGATGAACGGCGGCTTCACCTAAGGCATAAGCTTGGTCGACATCGGTTTTGGAGGCGATATGGCGAGCAGAGCGTTGCAGGTAATCGGCCATTGCCCAATGATACTTATAGCCAAACTTGCGTTTAATCATTTCGGCAAGCGTTGGGGCAACGCCGCCCAATTGAATATGGCCAAAGGCATCGGTACTGCTACTGCCCGACAGGTATTGTCCCGCGGCATCTTGGGCGCCTTCGGAGGCAACAATAACGCAGTAACCGTGTTTTTTAACGGTTTTATCGACGCGTTGCAAAAATTTTTCACGCTCAAAAGGAATTTCTGGAAAGATAATCATGTGCGGAGCATCGCCGTCTTGCTGCACGGCTAGGCCGCCTGCTGCCGCTATCCAGCCTGCATTCCTACCCATAACTTCAAGAATAAATACCTTAGTGGACGATTCGCACATTGAAGCGATATCCAGAGCAGCTTCTTTGGTCGAGATGGCAACATATTTAGCGACCGAGCCAAAACCAGGACAATTGTCGGTTAGCGGCAAATCGTTATCGATGGTTTTTGGGATGCCAATACAGTTGATTGGGTAGCCAACTTCATCGCTGAATTGAGCGAGTTTATGCGTGGTGTCTTGTGAGTCACCGCCGCCATTGTAAAAAAAGTGGCCTATATTGTGAGCTTTAAAAACTTCAATTAGCCTTTCATATTCGGCGCGACTTTCGTCAATACCTTTAAGTTTATAGCGGCATGAGCCAAAGGCGCCGCTGGGTGTATGGCGCAATTGTCGAATAGTTGCGGCCGACTCTTTACTGGTATCAATTAACTCTTCATTGAGCGCACCGAGAATACCGTTTTGGCCGGCATAAACTGTGCCGATATCTTTGCTGGCTTTAGCGGCTTCAATAACACCGCAAGCTGAGGCGTTGATAACAGCGGTAACGCCGCCGGATTGTGCGTAGAATGCATTTCTTTTTGGCATAAATAGGTCTGACGGAAAGTTGAGAGGCTAATGATGGGCCCAAGGGCCTAATGTTTGGTAAGCATTATCGTAAAATTTTTTGCAAAGTGCTGTGATAAAATGTTTGTAATTGTTGCCCAATTTATTGGGAACTACTTTTGTGGTGCTAAATATTCGTCATCGATTGGTATCTACGGGCTTTGGAAGTGTTGGTTTTTAAAAATAGTTTAGCAATAAAAAATTGTAAATAGGTAAAATGATTTAATGCATATTCATATACTCGGTATTTGCGGCACTTTTATGGGTAGCCTTGCGCTGTTGGCGCGAGAGGCTGGACATATTGTTACTGGCGCAGATCAAAACGTCTATCCGCCGATGAGTGATCAACTTGAAGCGGCAGGCATTGAGCTTTATCAAGGTTACGATGCAGAACATATTGCTGCCTTGTCGCCCGATAGCGTCATTATTGGTAATGCACTCTCGCGCGGTAATCCCTCGGTCGAATATGTGTTGAATGAAGGGCTGCATTATCAGTCTGGCCCTGAATGGTTGTCTGAGCATGTGCTGCGTGATAAATGGGTATTGGCAGTTGCGGGCACCCACGGTAAAACGACAACAGCCAGTATGTTAGCGTGGATTTTATCTTATGCGGGTTTAGAGCCGGGTTATTTAATTGGGGGCGTGCCCAGTAATTTTGGTCAGTCGGCGCGTTTAGGCAGTGCGCCTTATTTTGTTATTGAGGCCGATGAATACGATACAGCGTTTTTTGATAAGCGTTCTAAGTTTGTTCACTACCACCCAAAAACTTTAGTCATTAATAATTTAGAATTTGATCACGCTGATATTTTTGATGACCTAGCCGCGATTCAGCGTCAGATGCATCATTTGGTTCGCACCGTTCCTGCCAAGGGACAAATCATGATTCCTAACGTGACTGCATTAAATTCGGTTATCGATATGGGTTGTTGGTCGACATTAGAATATCTTTCTGGCACGCAGAGCCCTTGGGAAATTAGTTTAGAGACGGCTGATCAGTCGACGTTTAATGTGGCAAAGGGCGAAGACTGCGGGCAAGTAGAATGGGCATTATGTGGAGTGCATAATCGTGATAATGCGCTTGCAGCTATTGCGGCGGCACACCATATTGGTGTGAGTGTTAATACGGCAACAGCGGCGTTGTGTGAATTTACTAGCGTGAAGCGACGTATGGAGCGTTTGGCTTGTATTGATGGCGTAACGGTATATGACGATTTCGCGCATCATCCTAGCGCTATAAAAACCACTTTGGCGGGTATGCGAGCACGCTGTAAAAGCGGTCGTGTTATCGCCATTATTGAGCCTCGATCAAATACCATGCGTATGGGGTGTCATAGTGATGACCTCCCTGCTGCGATTGCCGATGCTGATTACGTGTGGTGGTATGAATTGGAAGTAAATGGTAGCGTGCTTGAAACGTTGTTTACTGCTAACGATAAAGTAGCAGTGAGAAATAGCATCCCTTTAATTATTGAACAAGTCGTTGCGCAGGCGCAGGCCGGTGATGAAATTGTCATTATGAGTAATGGTGGTTTTGGCGGTATACATACTACGTTAATTAATTCCTTAGGCATGCGTGAAGAGTCTTAGCAATTAAATATTATTTATGAATTAAATATTGAAAAAAACTGAAGAAAAAAATATGAAAAGAATAACCTTAGCGATTACAGGTGCCTCGGGTGCGCAATATGGATTGCGATTATTAGAGGTGTTGCTGGCGGCTAAAGTGGAAGTGCATTTTTTAATTTCAGATGCGGCGCGGCAAGTCATGGCCTTGGAGATGGGTGTTAATTTACCGAGTGATGATGCCGAATTGGTTGAGTATTTTACTGAGCAGTATCAAGCGAGTGCCGAACAGATTCATGTTTATGGGCGTAAGCAGTGGGGAGCATCGGTAGCATCGGGTTCTAATGCGCCAGATGCAATGGTTATTTGTCCTTGTAGTTCAGGCACTTTGTCGGCGGTGGCTACGGGTGCTAGCAATAATTTAATTGAGCGCGCCGCTGATGTAATGTTAAAAGAGCGAAAGCCATTAATTATTTTACATCGAGAGATGCCTTTATCAACCATTCATCTTGAGCACTTATTGAGTTTGTCGAAGTTAGGTGTGGTAGTTATGCCGGCATCACCGGGGTTTTATCATAAGCCGACAAGCGTTGAAGATATGATAGATTTTGTTGTGGCGCGCATATTGGATCATCTTGGTGTTGAGCAAACTTTAATGGCGCGTTGGGGTCAATCTTAGCGGCGGTTGAATAGGTCTTTTTTATTTAAATTAAATAGCTAACAGAAAAAAGTCATTATTGATTTTATTATTATATTAATAGGGGTTCACTTTGTCAGATTCTCGTTCAATTCTATCTTCAGCGTTCGCTAAAGTTTATGACGCTATTATTTTGTCGCGCCCTTGGCTGATTATATTTTTATTGACGGTAACCACTGCGTTGGCGGGTTTTTATGCGCAGAATTATAAAGTTGATGCGTCTGCTGATGCCTTAGTGCTTGAGGGCGATAAAGACTTAGCTTTCTTTCGAGAAGTCGGCAAGCGATATGCCGCAGAAGAGTTTTTTATTGTGGCTTATCAGCCAAAAGAGGATTTATTTTCGGAGCAGTCTTTAAATAATATAAGTGAATTAGTGAGTGACCTAGAAAGAATTAAAGGTGTATCGACGGTGATGTCCATATTAGATGTGCCGTTATTATATTCACCCAAGGTTTCAATAAGCAGTTTGATGTTAGGCATTAAAACATTACGTGATAACAGTGTTGATAGAAATCTAGCCGCTAAAGAGTTTCGTGATAGTCCTATCTATAAGCAATTATTAACGAGCACTGATGCCAAGACGACAGCATTGCAAATCGGATTGCTACGGGATCAAACTTACAATAATTTGTTGGACGAGAGAGATCGTTTGCGAGTACTAAATGCAGCAGGCGCTTTACCTGAAACTGAAATCGAAGCGTTAGTTACGGCAGAGCAGGCCTTTAAAAGTTATACCGTTCAGTCCTCTGAGCGTCAGCAGCAATTGGTTAAGGATGTTAGGGCCGTCTTAGATCAGCATCGCGGCGCAGCGACAGAAATATTTCTAGGCGGTGTGCCGATGATCGCTAGCGACATGGTTTCGTTTGTTAAAAGCGATATGAAAGTGTTTGGTGTCGGTATTTTAATTTTTGTGATTGTGGTTCTCACGGTTATTTTTAGAACGCTGCGCTGGGTGTTTTTGCCGTTGCTCGTTTGCATGCTGACCAATATATTTATGCTTGGTTTGCTTGGCTTTCTCGACTGGCGCATGACAGTTATCTCTTCAAATTTTATCGCTTTGCTATTAATTATTACCTTGGCGATTGCCGTGCATCTTATTGTTCGCTACCGCGAACTGCAGCTATTAAAGCCAGAGGCTTCGCAGCATGAGCTGGCGTTAGCGACAGTGTTAGCCATGTTGAGACCTTGTGTTTATACCGGTCTTACGACTATTGTTGCCTTTATGTCATTAGTGATTAGCGGTATTCGACCCGTCATGGATTTTGGTTGGATGATGACGATTGGTGTAATGGTTGCTTTAGCGACAACCTTTATTGTTGTGCCTATTGGTATGCTTTTAGGTCGTCCTCCTGCGCCTGAAAAAAATAGTCAGTCATTGTCGAGCGAATCTGTTTTTACACTACGATTTGCGCGTATTACAGAACATCATGGTGGCAAGATTCTGTCTGTTGCGGGTTTAATTTTATTATTCTCGGTTTCGGGTGTTACACAATTAAAAGTAGAAAATCGATTTATAGATTACTTTGATGAGTCTACAGAAATTTACCGTGGTATGGAGCTAGTCGATAGCGAATTAGGTGGCACTATTCCGTTAGAGATTGTTGTCTATCCAGAAGCTTCGAATGAAAGTAATGTGGATGAATATGAAGATGACTCGTTTGATGACTTTGATGATGATTTCAGTAGCGATGAGTTTGGTGATTCGTCATCAGAAATTAGCCCTTGGTTTACATTGGCAGGACTCAATGAGCTGAATAAAATTCATCAGCATGTTGATGGCTTATCTGAAACGGGTAAGGTTTTATCATTAGCAACGGTTTATCAACTGGCTGGTGATTTGTTGGGAGATGGCTTGGATGATATTCAGCTAGCATTGGCGTATCGAAAATTACCGTCAGAAATTAAAGATGTAATGATTACGCCGTATTTGCATGATGAAACGAATGAAGCGCGCATTACCATCCGTGTTAAAGAGACGAGCCGTACACTTAATCGTGCTGAGTTATTAGAAGATCTGCATCATTTTATGCAAGAAGATATGGGCTACTCGCAAGAGCGCTACCGCTTTACGGGTATGTTAGTGTTGTATAACAATTTACTGCAAAGCTTATTTGTTTCGCAAATTCTTACTTTGGGTTTAGTCTTTATTGCTATTACCGCCATGCTTGTTGTGTTGTTTCAATCTTTTAATTTAGCGCTAATCGGAATTGTTCCCAACTTAATGGCGGCGCTGCTGGTGTTGGGTGGTATGGGCTGGGCGGGCGTACCGCTAGACATGATGACAATTACAATAGCGGCTATAAGTATTGGTATTGGTGTCGATAATACAATTCATTATGTGCATCGATTTAAGCGTGAGTTTAAGCTCGATGGTGATTATATTGCCACTATGTATCGTTGCCATGGCAGTATTGGGCGAGCGATGTATTACACCTCCATTACGATTATTTTTGGCTTTTCGATTTTGGCGTTATCAAACTTTAAGCCCAGTATTTATTTTGGTTTGCTAACCGGCGTTGCTATGTTGTCTGCGCTGTTGGGCTCGTTACTCTTATTGCCTAAATTATTATTATTGTTTAAGCCGCTTGGTAAATCGAGTTAAAACACTAAGAGTCATAACAGTAATTAAGAGGCGTTGCTATCGTGCCTAAGGTGAATGATGTGCAACGTTGTATTGCCGGTTGTGGAGCCTGCTGTATTGCGCCACATATTTCATCATCGATACCTGGCATGCCAGAGGGTAAGCCCGCTGGCGTTCGCTGTATTCAGTTAAATGCAGAAAATGCTTGTTTGTTGTTTGGCCTGCCCTCAAGGCCAAAGGTATGTTCAGCGTTTACTCCGCAAGCTGATATGTGTTCTAACGGCTCCATTAAGGCTTTACGCTGGCTAACAGTTTTAGAGCAGGACACCAAACCGGATTAATTGAACCGTCATGGTTTATAACGTATTTTGACTGAGTATTTTTTGTGCTGACTGACTATCCATTATTTCCGCTGCCCTTAGTGGCTTTTCCTGGCTGTCGCTTGCCATTACAAATCTTTGAGCCACGCTATTTAGATCTGGTTAAGACGACGCTGGCTAACGACAGTACTTTTGGTGTGGTAACGGTGGTGCCTCGGACGCCTAATATGGGATCGGAAGATGCAGGTATTGAAGCTATTGGTACAGCGGTTAAAATTGTGGATTTTAATGAGCAACCAAATGGTTTACTGGGAATAGTTTGCGAAGGCCAGCATAAATTTACCGTGAAGCAGACCTATCTTGCAGACAATAAGGTGTTTTTAGCGTCGGCAGAGCCCATAGAGGCTGAGGCTGTTATGCTTGTTCCGGAGGTGTTTGAAGAGCAGGTGTATATGCTTGCGTCCCTCATGAAGCACCCTTATGTGGCGTCATTAGGTTATATTGATCGAGAAGTTGAGGACTGGTTTACGGATGCCTCTCGCTTAGGTTGCTATCTTGCATATCTGCTGCCTTTTTCTAATGTGCAGCGCTATCGCTTATTGGCATTGGCTGATCCGATTGAGCGGTTGAATAGTATTCAGCTGTTGCTTAATGAAATGGATGATAATGGCGTTTAACGCGCCTTAGCTGGCCATTTAAGGTCGGCCGCTAAGCTATTGTGTTAGTACTGCCTATTTTCTAACACATGTTCAAAATGTGGCTACAATATAGCTAAATAAATTTAATCGCCTATTGGTACCGATTCCGGTACGTATTGTGCGGAATCACAATTTCGAGAGAACGGTATTTCATGTATAACTTTATTGACGTAGAAGCGTCTGGCTTTGGCGCGGGTAGTTATCCTATTGAGGTCGGTGTCGCTATGGCGAGCGGACAAATGCACTGTACGTTAATTCGTCCAGAAGATGATTGGGTTCACTGGAATGAAGATGCGGCAGCCATTCATGGTATACCTCGCGATATTTTGTTGGTTAAAGGTAAATCTGCGTTAAAAGTAGCCATGTTGCTTAATGAGTGGCTCGATGGAGAGACGGTTTATTCTGATGCTTGGGGTAATGATTCGTGTTGGTTAGCCATGCTTTATGAAGAGGCGAGTATTCGTCAGCGTTTTAAAATCGATTCAGTCGTCTCATTGATGTCTCAGCAGCAAATGGCGCAATGGCATCAGAAGAAAAATTCGGTCATTCAAAATATGCAGCTGCAGCGTCATCGTGCGAGTAGTGATGCCTTAATTTTACAAACCACATTGACTGAGTTGCAATCACAATAGTCCTGACGGATAAATAGTTAAGTAATTGTTATTGCTAGCTATTTATCTTTTTTCCTGAAGCGAACTTGCCTAGTTCTACCCTCCTTGTTTCCCTCCTACTTTACTTATTTGATTTAGTGCAAAAAATTGTAAAAGTATATTAAGAGCATATCTTTAGAAGCTAACTTCATTTAGTTTAAATGCTGAGCTTAAGGAATTAAGTGTAATGAATAAAACGTACTTTTTAGGCACTAATAAATAGAAAAATTGCTTTTTAATCAATGACAAACAGTTTTTTTGGACTAAGCTTAATTTCTGGGTAAAGAAAAATTTTATCTTATCGTTATACAAGAATTAGAAACGGTAAGTCACCAAAATAAAAGTATTCATAGGGATTCATCATGAGCAGGTTTTTTGCAGCCACTTGTCAGTATCGCCGTTCAAATTATTGCTTAGGATTGGCGACACTTATTGTCGCTTTATTATTCAATTCCTATGTTGCCGCAAAAGATTCAGACAGCGAGATGGAAGCTGGCAGTTATAAAATTAATGCGGGTGATGTTTTGTCGCTGCAAGTATGGAATGAGCCTTCGCTGAGCGCCGACCAATTTTCGGTAAGGCCAGATGGTTTTATTAGTATTCCTGTTGTGGGTGAATTACGCGCAAGCCAGAAAACCATTGTTGAATTGCAGGCATCAATAGCTAAAGGTTTATCGCGTTATTTAAAAGATCAGCCCACGGTTGTCGTTTCGGTACTCGCTAATAATGGCAATGTCGTTTATGTATTAGGAAAAGTAGGCCGGCCAGGTGCATTCCCACTAAATGGTCCTATGGATGTTACGCAAGCACTAGCATTTGCGGGCGGATTAAATAGTTTTGCTGCTGAAAATAAAATTAAAATTCTGCGACGCGATAATAGCGGCCAACAAAGATCGATTAGATATAAATATGGTCATATAAAAGATGGCGTTGAGCTCCAAACAAATATCCTGCTGAAAAGCGGCGATGTAGTGTTAGTGCCGTAACTGGAATAATTGAAGAGAGTTATGTTTAGTCAAGTGTCGACATTTATCTTTAGAGGGATACTTTTTGGATTATGTTTCACCAGTCATTTTCTGGCTGCTAGCGAATACAGTTTTGGGCAGCAAGTGAGTTTAAAGACTTACTTTGCAGATAATTTGAGCTTATCAACCATCAATAAGGATGAGCGTTATGGCGGGACTGGAGCGGTGAATTTTGATTTATCTAGAGCGACAGAGACCTCTAGCTTGGGTAGTGAGTTTTTGTTAGAAGCCAATAACTATAATATTAAGTCATATAGTACCTTTGATCAGCGCGCCAAAATTGATTATACAAAAATAAATGAAAGAGGCTCTTGGGGCTTGAATGGCAGTTACGATCGAAATTCTACTCGAGAGTTAGAGGAGGCAAGCCAAAGTTTTGGTCCTAGAGAGCAAATTGATAGTCGTGTGCTGTCGAAATCTATTGGCGCTAATTGGAATTGGCAGTTTGATGAAAAGAATGTATTTGCCATGAATTTTAATGCGACCGACGTGGCTTATGAGTCAGCGTTTCGTTCTGGCTATGAATATGGGCAGGGCTCCTTGTTATGGCAGTATTTTTGGTCTAATCGCCTGCGCTTACAGGCTAATGTCTCTTATAGTTTATTTGATTCTGAAGATAGCAGTGTTAATGTTTTAAGCCCTTTATTTCAAGATGTGATTGATGCCGGTTTGCTGTCACTAGACGATGCATCTTTTTTAGTGAGTGCTTGTCAGGCAGGTATTAATTTAACGGATCAAGTTGCTGGTGGGGCTTTGGAACCTTGGGATTGCTTTGAAGAGCTTGAGAATGATAGGCGTCAGTCGACTAAGGCATTTCAAGTGGGAATTTATTATGTTTTCAGCGAGAAGTTGGCACTCGATTTTTTGTATGGGAAATCATTTGCTGATTCAGAGCAAAGCGCTACCTATATTAATTTACCGTCCGTAAATGGCGGTGAAGGTCCACGGATTAATAGTCAAAAAGATGATGATGATGGCGTAACTTATCAAGGGAGTATCAATTATTCGAATGAGCGGCTTCAGTCGGCATTCAATATATCGCGTGATGAAGGTGTTAATGGTAATGGTACTTTATCTTTAAATACGCGGGTTAGTCTGAATGCACAGTTCAAATTTAATAGGCGCCACTTTGTTTCTAGTGATCTGCAATGGTATCGACTAGAAAACTCTGGTTTTTCTGGGGCTGATTTCTATGATAGAGATATCATGTCTAGTACTTTAAGCTACGGTTATAACGTCACAGAAAATTGGTCATTAGCATGTACCTATCGATTTCAGGATTTGTATCGTGTTCGACAAGAAACACATGGTCGGGGTAATGAGTTTACGTTAAGCGCTGCCTGGAACCCAAATAAAATGAGTTGGTCGCGTTAATGGCGAGCAATTAGAGAAGACTAAAAGAAGCATGAGATGTTGGTAGCGATGGCTAGGATAGTCGAGAAACTATCTAAGCCACTAAAAATTTTAAATAGGATCATAAAATATTTATGAACAATCAGGCAGAGATGCTAGATATTGAAGAAAACACTCGATCGATTAGCGATTATATTAATGTGGTTCGCCGGCGTAAACGTGTGCTCGCTATTACAGCTAGTTCGGTGATGGTTGTTATTATTTTGAGTGCTTTTTTATGGCCAAAAACGTATCGTTCGCAAGCGATTATTCTTATTGAGCAGCAAGATATTCCGACTGACTTAGTGCAAACCACTATCACCAGTTATGCTCAGCAGCGCATTGAAGAAATTAAGCAGCGCATTATGACCATCGGCAATATCATCGGTATTGTTGAGGAGTTTGGACTCTATACTGAGCGTGAAATGGAGCGCAAAACACGAACTGAAATTGCTGAAGAGTTTCGTAGGGCGGTGTCTATACGACCAATTAGTGCCGAGGTGGTTGATCCTCGAAGCGGTCGTCCTACCGAAGCTATTATAGCCTTTAGCTTGTCTTTTGATGGTGAAGTGCCGAGTAAAGTACAAAAGGTAACTAACGAAATAACCACTTTATATCTTGATGAGAATCTTAAAGATCGTACTGCACAAACAAAAAGTACTTCAGATTTTTTGACAGCTGAATCAGAATTCTTATCTGAACAGCTTGCGGATCTCGATACTAAAATTGCAATTTTTAAAGAGAATAATAAAGGAGCGCTGCCTGAACAAAATCAATTTAATTTGAGCGTGGTCGACAGAACGGAATTGCAAATTAATGATTTGGATTTTCAAATAAAAGCTTTAAAAAAGAGAAAAATACAATTAGATGGAGACTTGACTCAAATTAGCCCAAGCGCGCCGACGATGTTATCGAACGGTCAAATGGTTTTGGGTGAAGCGGATCGATTAAAAGCATTACAGAGCCAAATTCGACAATATGAGTCGACATATCATCCTGGTCATCCTACTTTGATACGCTTACGACGTGAGGTTGAAACCTTGCTTGCGGGTGGTGGTAAGCTGGATGAGTACAAAGAAATGACTGAACAACTTAAGCAGGAGAGAGATACTCTGGACGCGCTTGAGGGTAAGTATACAGGAGACCATTCGGAGGTATTGCAGTCAAAAAGAATTATTGCAAGCTTAGAGTCGAGTCTTGCAGAGACGATTCAGGCAGACGCTGAATTAACGCCTGACAATCCAGCGTATTTAGTACTGCGTACTCGGCTTAATGCGACTAACGAAGATATTCGCTCTAATAGTGAAAAAATTAAAGCGTTACGAGAAAAGATAGAGCGATATGAAGGTTATCTTTCGCGAGCGCCACAAATAGAAAAAGAGTATCAGTCATTATTGCGTGATTATCAAAATACTTATGTGAAGTATCAAGAGATTCGGTCTAAAAAAATGTCTGCTGATTTGGCTCAGAATTTAGAGTCGGAGCGAAAAGGTGAGCGCTTCACATTAATCCAGCCTCCTGAATTACCGGTAGATCCTGTCAGTCCGAATATAACGGCCATGGTTTTTCTTGCTGTTATATTAGGAGTGAGTGCTGGTCTAGGGGTTATTATTTTACAGGAAGGTATGGCTGCCGTTATATTTGGTGCTGCTGAGGTGACGGCTTTAACTGGCGTTGCACCCTTAGCGGTCGTTGGATATATGGAGACTAAAGATGAAGAGAGTAAGCATAATCGTAAGCGCTTTTTAATAGTCTTAGGTTTGGTGCTGGTCGCCATTTTGGTACTTCTATTGTTCCATTGGTTTATTAAGCCGTTAGATGTCACTTGGTATATATTAATGAGAAAGTTAGGCTTTTAAGGTCTAGATTGAGTGAGTTTTTTTATTTAAAAAAGTAAAAATTATTAAGGCGAGAGCGTGATGGAAAGAATACAAGAAGCAATAGAAAAAGCCAGGCGCGAACGTCAAGGTAATATTGGTTCGGCGCAGGAGCCAGCAACTTCAGATTTATTGCCTGAAAGTCAGCCTGCGGAAGAGGTAAGTCAGTCTGTGCTACCAACCGCCTCGACAGATGGGCAAGGCTCAGTAAGGGTGAAGTACTCTCAAACTCGAACAGTAAAGCTAGATGATGAGGCATTAAAAGATCGACGTATCATTGCTGGTTTTGCTCATGACAAGCGCTCGGAACCTTATCGTCAGCTTCGCGGGCAAATTCTAAATAAATTCCGACAAAATAATTGGCAGACTTTGGCTATCACAAGTCCTAATAGCGGTGGTGGGCGAACATTGACTGCAATGAATCTTGCTATAAGTCTATCTTTAGAAGTGAATCAAACCGTTTTATTGGTAGATCTAGACTTACGACAGCCAGGAGTCGCAGGTTGCATTGGTGTCGATGATGTTGAATATGGCATTGTTGATTACATTAATGGAACTCAGAAGTTAGAAAATATATTAATTCATCCAGGCTTTGAGCGTTTAGTACTATTGCCTGGAACACCTCAGGGTGCATTTACATCTGAGATTCTTAGCTCGCCAGAAATGAAAAAAGTTAAAGATGAATTGGTTGCTCGGTACCCTGGTCGTTTAATTATTTTTGACTTGCCAGCGGTGCTTAGTCACGATGATGCGCTCGTATTTGCCCCCGGTTGTGATGCTACCTTAATGGTTATTGAGGAAGGCGGAACCAAGAAAAAAGAAATCGAACGCGCTTATCAATTACTTGATGGCTGTAATATTATTGGATCAGTACTCAATAAAGTTAAGTATTTATAATTAGCTTAAATGATTAACTTATAAAGTATATCGGTAGGCACAAATATTATGTATCGCCAACACTTTGGTTTAAAAGCAAAGCCCTTCAGTTTAATTCCTGATCCTAGTTTTCTGCATTTTTCAGATAAGCATAAAGTCGCCTACAGTTTATTAGAATACGGTCTGCATGAGCAGAGCGGCTTAACGGTGATTACTGGTGAAGTAGGTAGTGGCAAGACAACACTGATTCGGCATTTATTGAGTGAAATTGATCAAAGCGAATTGGCGATTGGATTAATTAATAATACGCATGCATCGTTGGGTGATTTAACACAGTGGGTAGCATTAGCGTTTGGTATTGCTCATGAAGATAAAGACAAAGTCACTTTGTTTCGTGATGTACAAGACTATCTTATTAATGAATGGGCGAATGGTAAACGCGCTGTCTTAATAGTTGATGAAGCTCAGAATATGGATAAAGAGACGTTAGAGGAATTGCGTCTCTATACCAATATCAATGCTGATGGAGAGCAGTTTTTACAAATTGTTTTAGTTGGTCAGCCAGAGTTACGTGATATTTTACGAGCGCCAGAACTGGCTCAAATGGCGCAACGTGTTTCGGTGGAATACCATATAGAACCTTTAGGCTGGCAAGATACGGCAAATTATATTCGACATCGATTAGCCACCGCCAGTAACGAAGAAAGTGTTGATGCTGCATCGCATATATTTGATTCAGTGGCGATAGCCGTTATATTTTATTTTAGTGGTGGCGTACCACGTTTAATTAATACGCTGTGTGATTTTGCGTTGGTGCATGCTTATGCCATGGGCTTACAGACGATTAACCATTCGATCGCTTTAGAAGTTATTCGTGGCAGAACAATTGGCGGCGTCAATCGTTTTACTAATAATGAAGAGCAACTTAAGTTAGTTCGAGAGCGTGTGCTTGATGCTGTAGGTCTTGATTTGGCATCAGCGCTTGAGGATTACAAACCGAGTACGCCTAAAAGCGCAGAACTGACAGATGATACAGTTCTGTAACGGCAATTAAATGATGAGTGAGCTGTAGCTATGAAAGTTGTAATGATTGGTGCTGGATACGTTGGCCTTGTTTCGGGCGCATGTTTTGCCGAATTTGGTGCTAGCGTAACTTGTGTGGATGTTGTGCAAGAAAAAATCGATGCGCTCAGAGATGGCGTTATGCCAATTTATGAGCCGGGCCTCGATCTGCTAGTAAAAAAGAATGTAGATGCTGGGCGACTTGGTTTCTCAACAGATTTAGCGTCAGAAGTGCCTAAAGCGGACATTATTTTTATTGCCGTCGGTACGCCAACCCGCCGAGGTGATGGTCATGCTGACTTAAAATATGTGTATGCGGCGGCAAAACAAATTGGCCAGCACCTTAATGGTTATACCGTTATTGTTAATAAATCGACAGTGCCGGTTGGCACTGCTAGCCAAGTATCTCGATTAATTGCAGAGGTTAATCCTGAGGCTGATTTTTCAGTCGCGTCTAACCCTGAATTTTTACGTGAAGGCGCTGCCATAGGTGATTTTATGCGTCCCGATCGTGTCGTTTTAGGCATTGAAGATACGCGCGCTGAAGAAGTGTTAAGAGAGTTGTATCGACCGATTAACTTAATAGAAGCGCCTATTCTAGTGACTAACTGGGAAAGTGCTGAGTTAACAAAATATGCTGCGAATGCTTTTTTGGCTACAAAAATAAGCTTTATCAATGAAATAGCTAATCTTTGTGAGGCGGTGGGAGCCGATGTTCATGATGTCGCAAAAGGGATGGGTCTTGATGCGCGTATAGGTAAGAAATTTTTGCACCCAGGACCAGGTTATGGCGGATCTTGTTTCCCTAAAGATACTTTGGCGTTAATTCGTATTGCACAAGAAAATGATGTGCCATCGCGTATTGTTGAAAGTGTTGTTGAAGTTAACGCTGCGCAAAAAGCGAGAATGGTTAAAAAGATTCGTACTGCATTGGGTGATGTCTCTGGAAAAACCATCGCTATTCTCGGTTTAACCTTTAAGCCTGAAACCGATGATATGCGTGACTCACCCTCACTATCTATTATTCCGCCTTTGTTAGATAAAGGCGCCATTATAAAAGCACATGATCCTAAAGGCTTCAAAGAGGCAAAGCATGAGCTTCCGGATACGGTGCAATATCTTGATGATGTTAATGATGCTATTGCCGATGCTGATGCCATCGTCATCATGACAGAGTGGAATGAATACCGCAGTTTGAATTTAGCTGAATTGAAAAAGAAAATGCGCGGCAATGCTTTTATTGATCTACGTAATGTTTATGAGCGTCATGCTGTTGAAGCGGCGGGGTTTGATTATGCCGCGGTAGGGCGTTAAAAATTATGAATATTTTAGTGACGGGTGCCGCAGGCTTTATTGGTTCGGCATTATCTTTACGGTTACTCGCCGATGGCCATAAGGTAATTGGTATTGATAATTTTAATGATTATTACGATGTTAACTTAAAACGTGCGCGTGTCGCTCGTGCGTTAGCATTAGACGCCTTCACGTTATACGAAATTGATGTCGCGGATAAGTCAGCAGTTATGGATGTGTTTAAGCGTGAGTCTATTGATCGCGTTATGCATTTGGCGGCACAAGCAGGTGTCCGTTATTCACTCGATAATCCTTCCGCTTATATCGATGCAAACATGCATGGTTTTTTAAATATTTTAGAAGCTTGTCGTGACCATCCAGTCGAGCATTTAGTCTATGCATCTACGAGTTCCGTTTATGGCGCTAATCAGACCATGCCATTTTCAGAGCATGTAGGCACTAACCATCCAGTCAGCCTTTATGCGGCCACGAAAAAAGCGAATGAATTAATGGCGCATGCTTATGCGCACTTGTTTAAAGTGCCTGTAACTGGGTTACGGTTTTTTACTGTTTATGGTCCTTGGGGCAGGCCTGATATGGCACTCTTTAAATTCACCCAAAAAATATTAGCGGGTGAGCCTATCGATGTTTATGGATATGGTGAACAGTCACGTGATTTTACCTATATAGACGATATTGTTGAAGGTATTGTTAGAACGTTAGCTAATCCAGCACAGGCTTCTGATAGCTGGGATGCCAAACAGCCAGACCCATCACTCGCTGGTGCGCCTTATCGAATATACAATATAGGCAGTAATAGCCCTCAGCCATTAATGCGCTATATTGAAGTGTTAGAAGATAGCTTAGGTGTAGAGGCTCAGAAAAACATGCTGCCAATGCAGCCAGGTGATGTAAAAGATACCTATGCTGATGTGAGTAATTTAATTGCTGATGTTGGTTATAAACCTGATACCTCGATTGACGTTGGTGTAAAACGGTTTGTTGAATGGTATCGAAATTATTTTAAAATTTAATCCTATTTGAGATAGCTAATGAAAAGTGTCAGTGATTATCAAACAATTTGCGTAATGGGTTTAGGCTATATTGGATTGCCAACCGCTTCTTTATTGGCCACTAAAGGTTTTTCGGTTACCGGCGTTGATGTCTCGCAAAAAGTGGTCGATACCATTAATAAAGGCGAAATTCATATTGTTGAGCCGGATCTTGATATATTGGTTAAATCTGCTGTTCATTCAGGTAATCTTTCGGCCAGTTTAGAGCCTGTTGAGGCCGATGTTTTTATCATTGCGGTGCCAACACCTTTTAAGGATGGTGGCCCAGATCATATCTCAGGTAAAAAGCCTGACCTTTCTTATATAGAAGCAGCGACTAAAAAAATCTCTCCTTTTATTAAGCCCGGTAATTTAGTTATTTTGGAATCAACCAGTCCTGTTGGAACAACGGATGAAGTGGTTGCTGAAATATTAAAACAAGATGGGCATTCTATTGGTGAGGATATTTATATCGCTCATTGTCCCGAGCGAGTGTTGCCGGGTAGAATTTTAATAGAGTTGGTTGAGAATGATCGAGTTGTTGGCGGCATTAATGAAAGCTCTACTGACGTAGCCGTTGAGTTTTATGAGCGCTTTGTTCGAGGTGAGGTATTGCCAACTACTGCTAAGACCGCTGAGATGGTTAAGCTGACAGAAAACTCATCGCGCGATGTGCAAATTGCTTTTGCTAATGAGCTATCTATGATTTGTGAAGGTGAGATAATTAATACTTGGGAAGTGATCGCACTGGCTAATCGTCATCCACGAGTTAATATTCTTAATCCTGGCCCCGGCGTAGGTGGGCATTGTATCGCTGTCGATCCTTGGTTTATTGTTGATCGCTCACCTGAATGTTCAAATTTAATAAGAACAGCCCGTGAAGTGAATGACGCTAAGCCTGAGTGGGTTATTGAGCGAGTCAGAAAGTGTGCTGATAAATTCAAAAACCCCGTTATTGCCTGTTTGGGCTTGGCCTTTAAAGCTGATGTTGATGACCTGCGTGAGTCTCCAGCATTTGATATTGTTAAAAAATTAAAAGCCTTGAATTTGGGTGAGCTATTAGTTTGTGAGCCAAATTTAAAAGAACATGATGATTTTAAACTGTGCACTATGGACGAAGCTATAAAAAAAGCCGATATAGTCTTACTGTTAGTAGACCATAAAAAGTTTAAAGGTTTTAAAGCCGTTGAGCTCAATGAAAAAATTCTCATCGATACAAGGGGAGTTATCAGGTAATGTCCGCAGGACTTATCGGTCAATTCACTTTATTGCTAAGTAGTCGTGTTAGTCAAAAAGTGATTGGCTTTACCTCTCTGGCTATTTTTAGTCGCTTGTTGAGTCTTGAAGAAATTAGTTTAATGGCTATTTTCGCGTTAGTGGCTGATTTTATAGCGGTGGTGTTTAATTTTGGTTTGCAACCCTATATTTTAAGACAAGTGCCGCGTTACAGTGATGACGACAAAGGGGCACGAAATAGTTTAATAAAAACGATTATCCTCATTAATGTGTTCTGTTGCCTCTTTGGGGTAATCGTAGTTTATTGTGTTAATTCATTCTTTAATCTGATTGACTTCGATTTACTCTCACCACAGTTAGAGTGGGTATTCTTTTTTGGGGTTTATTGCCAATCCCTCGCTGTATTTATGATTCAGCAGATGGTGGCGTTGAAAATGTATAAAATGATTGCTCGGCAAGGGATTGTTGCAGCGCTTATTATTTTATTATTAGTACTAGCCATTGCGCCTAAGTTTGGTGTGATTGGATTGGTTTATGCATTAGCAGTGTCCGCGACATATTTATTGATTTCAAGCGCTTATTCAGTTTTTAAGACTGCGGATTTATTGGATGGAGTTGGGTATAGTAATTCAGTATCTATTGTTACTGAAGCTATGCCGTATTATTTTGAAGGTATTATGGTTTATCTACGCCGCCAAGGTGATCAGCTAATAGCGATTACTATAATCGGTGCTGAAGGGTTAGGCATATATTTTATTGCAAAGAAATATGCCGAGCTCCTGCAGATGTTTGTTACTACCTTGGATCAAATTGTCACGCCACGTTTGGCTGAGCTGTATGAGCGATCACAGATCGAATTTAAGCGTTTTATGTTTGATGTGGCTGGATGGTGTGTGTGGTCAACGGTACTCCTTTTCTTTCTTGCCATGAGCGCTATTCCGATTTACGTCTATCTAGTGGGTCAGCAAGGCGTAGTCGATTTGGAATTGATTATTACCTTACTATTGTTTAAAGCTGCTTTTGAAATGATTCGTGGTGTTGCGATAGGAAGAGCAGTATTTGTTGCCACGAGATCGATTTATCGTTTTTATCTCACTTTATTTGAGGCGGTTATACTCTTGCCACTTTTGTATGTTGGGGCTAAATATTATGGCTTGGTAGGTTTGGCGATTGCCCCTGTAGGTGCTTCAGTACTGACGGTATTGGTCGGCTTATTTTTTATCTATAAACAGGCCGACTTCTTGCTGTTAAAAGCTAAGTGGATAAAAGCTGTCTTGGCTGGAGCAGTGATGGTTCTTTGTTTGTGGGGCATAAATGAAAGCGTTTTAACAATCCCTGATTGGTTATTACTAAAGCCTCTTGTTGCTTTATGTATAGCTGTCGTGACTTATCTGGTATTTAATGGCTTAGTCGCGAGTAAAGAGCAGTTAAAGCTTGCTCGGATGTATTTACGCCGATGAACAAAAGTAGTGTTTGGTTAATTTCTCTATGTTTAATTACCTGCGGTGCTAAGGCTGATTTTTCACAGGCCATCATTTTTTATAGTGGTGCTGATGCGTTGACAAAATCTCAAGCTAGCGTTCTTTCAAAATATGATTTAATTATTACAGACAGATTTCGCTATAAAGATGTGTCTGGAAATAGCTGGCGTTATATCAAAAGAAAAAATTCAGACAGTCAAATATTGCTGTATCAATTAGGCCCGATAGTCAGTAAGCATTCAGACCAATATAAGCCTTTTTATTTAAATAATATTGGTCGCTACGATGAGATAAAAAATAAAAATATTGTCGCAAATGCGAATAAATCTCCATCCTATTTTATTTCTAACATATTGGGGAGTAATGCTCATGTGAAGGGCTATGAGCATTATCTATGGTTGGATTTTAGTGAGCAGCATATACAAGATCTATGGTTTTCATCTACCAAGAAAGATGTGCTTGACCAGCGCTGGCGTGCAGACGGTATATTTATGGATTTGGGCTTGGCTTATCCATTTAGTTATAAAGATTATTTAAGAGGTTTGGTACCAGAAAAGTATAAAGAACCAGCTGTGTGGGGAGAGGCAATGAAAAAATTTATTGCGTATCAAACACAGCTATTAAACAACGAAGATCAGCTTTTCGCCGTTAATCGGAGTTATTCGGCTACAGAATATGGCTATCAAGATTGGCGACAATTAGATAAGAGTGAAGTGGCACCGCAATTTGTGATGGAGGAGAATGCTTTTTTTAATCACTATGGTCCGAGCGATATTCAATGGTTGACAGAAGAACAGTGGTGGCGACAAATTGAGATGAGTCAGCATATTAGCCATTCCTCAATTATTTTTGTCGCACAAACAGATATACCTCTGGATGGTTCCGGGAAAGATAACTTTGGCAATCAGGTGAGTTATTGTCAGGCATTACGTTTTGCTACTATGTCGACATTATTAGCAGAAAAAAAAGGCCGTAGAGATTATTTGATTTTTAATGAAGATAGAACAAAGCAAAGGCTCAGAAATATAAGTTACAAGTCGATGCTTGACGAGCTAGATGTGGGTGGTCCAGTATCAAGTTTAGAGGTTAAAAAAACCTCTAATGGATTGCTATATAAGCGTCATTTTGAACATGCTACGGTTTATGTTAATCCGGGTAATAAAGCGATAGTGTTAAATCTTCCATCTAACAGTGAAATATTACCTTGGGCTTGTGCCGCAAAGGTTAATTCAAAAGAATTAGCATCGAAAGATGCAATTTTGATTTTAAGGCAATGATATGAAACTGATTATCTTTTTAGTGTTTTTTTTTGCTGAAGTAGTTCTTGAGGCTGGCGCAGGTCTGCAGAGCGTGATATTTACAGGACTATCACTTAAAAATTTATTGCTAATTGGTTTATTGGTAGCTGTTTTTTATAAAAAAAATAAAGTTAGAAAGCTAACATACCTTCCGGCGATCAATAAATTGGTTTCTATATTTTCATTTTTCACGCTATATGCCTTGCTTATTACAATAATGGCATCAAGTTTTTTTGTTTCATGGAATTACGACACCGTCACCGCTTTAATAAGCTGGAAAGGTATTGTGTTGGATGGTATTTGCGGTTTATTAGTTTATGCATTATTAGTGCAAGGTGAGTATCGCTCTAAGCAATTAATTATTTATATGGTTTATGTGCTGGCTTTTATGGGTCTATTAACGATGACCGAAGCCATTTTACATGTGCCGCAACTGTTTGGTGTCGATGATAATTCTATTCGCCCCAATGGGCCCATGGGAGAGCCAAATCAGTCGGCAGTTATCTATGCCATGCTTGTTCCCTTATGTTTTTCTTTTATTTTCACTCAGCGTCGCCCGTGGATATTTATTATTTGTTTAGGGGTTGTGCTAACGACTATTCTCTTAACAGGATCAAGGGGCGGCATGTTGTCTGCCGCCTTGGCGATGATCGTATTCTTAGGTTTTGGTCAGCGATATATTAACGTCAGTAATAAAATCAAAATGTTGTTAATGGCGCCGGTAGTCTTAATGGCGGCTTGGTTTGTTGTACCTGCAGAGATGATAGAGCAGTTGGTTGGTCGAATTTTTGCTTACCAAGATAAGGGTGCTGATATCGATGAGCTGAGTGCGGGTAGAACCTACTTGTGGCGATTAGCCTATGATATATGGATTCAATCGCCGATATTAGGGAGCGGCTGGGATTCATTTAAAATGTATTACCATATGGCAACGCATAATACTTTATTGCAAATTCTAACGGATTTGGGTGTCTTTGGTTTTGGCTTGTATATTTTACTGATTTATCGCTTGTTATATGTTCCGTGGCGACTTTTCAAGCATGCGAAAAATAAGAATCAAAAATTAATATTTTTGGGTATTTTCTGTTCATTCTTGGCTTTGTTTTTTGCCGTGTTTTTTGTCAATTTATATAAATCTTGGTTGGTGGCTTGGATGCTAATCGGGGCTTGTCTAGGATATTCTAACAGTTGGTATCAGGCATTATTGGCAGAGGCGAAAAATAAAAGATGAAAATTTGTCATGTAATAGGAACCTTGCAGGTAGGTGGTGCAGAAAAGCAATATATCAACCAAATTAATGCATTGTCTGAATTAGGTCATGACATTCATGCCATCGTACTCAGTCGGATTACTGAAAAGGCTTTGTTAGATTCAATTAATAAAAACATTCAAATATATTATCTTCCCGTAAAGTTGATTAAGCTGCCGTTTGTTGTAGTTCGCTTAATGCGCTATTTTAAATGCCATAAAATAGAGGTTGTACATACGCATATGTTTTGGGCGAGCTTATATGCGGCGCTTGCAGCTCGTTTAAGTGGAATGAAAGTATTGGTTACCACTGAGCATGGCATGAATCCTTGGAAAAAAAAGTGGCATTATTGGGCAGAGCGTTTTCTTATTTCTTCTAAAGCCTATAAGAGAATATGTGTATCGAAAGATATTTTAGAAAATAGGATTCAGCGAGATCAATTACCTGTCAAGCAAATGCTAGTGTTACCTAATGGGGTAACTGTTAATGAATATAGTTCGCGACATTGGAATTTTGATGCCCCCATCCGTTTAATTGCTGTTGGCCGCTTAATTGAAGCTAAAGATTATGGTGTGTTATTTGAGGCGATTCATCTTTTACCTCAGTATCCATTGAAGCTGTCAGTGTTAGGTGAGGGAGAATTGTATGATGAGTTACAAGCATTAATTCATACATTAAACTTGAGCGATAAAATATCACTTTGCGGTAATCAAGCTGATCCCGTTAACTGGCTCTACAAATCCCATGTGTTTGTTATGTCATCTAAGCGCGAGGGGCAGCCAATGGCACTGCTCGAAGCTATGTCGACGGGTATTCCTATTGTGTCTACCAATGTTGGTGGCATTAAAGATACGCTTAATGATAGATCTTCGCTGTTGGTTGAGGCGGGTGATGCCGTGGTGTTAGCGGCTGCAATTGAAAAAATGATATTAGATGTCGAGTTAGCTAATCAGCTGGGACATCAGGCCTTTAGTGATTTAGTTAATCAGTATGCGATTAACTCGGTGACGAATAAATTATTAGATATTTATCAAAACGGTTTGGCTGACTATGAGAAAAAATAAAAAAATAATACCGTCGATTATGTTTCATAGCATAGGCTTGGAAGACCATGATTGGGTGTGGTCACATATTTCAGAGCCTTATGCTTTTTTTGAAAAAAAATTACAATTGATTTCAAAAAAATATAATACGATTTTTTGGGCCGATTTATACGCGTATATGAAGGGTGAAGTTGACCTCCCTGAAAACTCGATCTGCCTTACTTTTGATGATGGATATTTAGATAATTGGTGTTATTTATATCCCCTGTTAAAAAAGTATCAAATTAAAGCTACGATATTTGTTAACCCTGATTTTGTCGATCCCTCTCAAGAGCTAAGACCTTTTTTTGGCCAAGAGCAATTAGGTAAAACATTTGCCGGTTTTCTTAACTGGGCTGAAATGAGAGAAATGGAAGCCTCGGGTCTAGTTGACATTCAGTCTCATGCATTAACGCATACTTGGTATTTCACTTCGCCTGATATTGTCGATATTTATAGCGAGGAGAGTGATTATAAATACCCTTGGTTAAATTGGAATAACAACCCAGATAAAAAGCCTTTTTATCTTAGTGAAAAAGTGGCGGATATTTTACCGTTGGGGACGCCTATATTTTCCCATCAAAAGTCATTGGTCGCTAGGCGATTTTATCCTGATCAATCAGTCTTGCTGGATGTGGCTAAGTATTTTCAGCAGCAAGATATTGCCCAGTTAAAAAAATCTGATGCTTGGCAAGAGCTTCTCGCTGATTATCTCCATCAGCAACATGGCTTAGAGGCAATCCCAGGGGTTTATGAATCTGTTGATGAGCGTTGGGAGAGAATTAGGCATGAGTTAAGAGAGTCGAAATTGGTCATAGAGAATAATTTAAATAAAACGGTTGATTTTATTTGCTGGCCCGGCGGCGGTAATGATGAGGCAGTGTGCAAAATGGCCATTGAAGAAGGCTATAAGGCTTACACCTTAGGTTCGCAAGATCAGAGTAATTTCCGCAACCTGCCTTTTTCTGATGCGCAAAAAATTAAGCGAATCGGCTCAATTCATCGAGTTGTTAGAAATGGTAAATACCTATTCGATGAGGGTGCGGTTCTTTTGAATTTGAAAATTCGCGCTCATCAAGGATCATTGTTGGCTCGTTTAGCGTATAAAATATTCGTCGAATATAAACACCTTATGAGTAAAAAAGGTTAATACTATGACAGTATGGAATCGCAAAGCTTATTCCTTATTGCGTCAAGCCTTAAATAGCTATCGTTTAAATAAAGATCATTTGCCTTTATATTCGGATAAGGTTAACCGAGACGATTCATTATCAATTGTGGATTTTCAGAATTTAAAGCTAAGCCGGTTATTAAAGCACGCTTATCAGCATGTGCCTTATTATCAGCGTTTATTTCAAGCGGCCGGGTTGTTTGATATATCTGATATTGATCATCATTCTCTTAAGTGTTTACCGATATTAACAAAGGCATTGGTGAAAGATAATTTTGATGATCTGATTGCGCGAAATTTTGAATCATCGAGTTTAATTGATAACTCCACGAGCGGGTCTTCAGGTACGCCTTTTTATTTTAAGACGGACAAGCAGAGTCTGTTAATGAGAGAGCGAGTAGTCATTAAGAATCACCGCTGGCTTGGTGTTGAGCCGCATAGCAAAAAAGCATGGTTGTGGGGCGCATCCATGGACTTTAAAAAATCGCCTGCGACAACAATCAAAAATTATTTTTCTGGCAGTTTAATGCTGTCTAGTAATCAGGTTTGTGAACAGGACTATAAACGCTATGCTGATGCGTTGGCTAAATTCAAACCTTCTATGTTGATATCTTATCCCTCTTCTTTGCTGCCTTTCGCGGACTATTGTGAGCGTCATGGCCGTGTCTTTTCATCAATAAAGAAAATCATTACTTCTGCCGAGACACTTTACAGTTTTCAGCGTGAAAAAATTGAAACGGTTTTTTCAGCGCCCATTTTTAATCGCTATGGCTGTCGAGAGGTGGGTGATATTGCACATGAATTACCAGGTCAAAAGGGAATGAGAGTCAATGCTGATCATGTTTTTTTGGAGCTGGTTGATGACAGTGGCAATATCATTGAGCATGGTGAAGGCGATCTTCTAGTCACCGATCTCGATTGTTATGGCATGCCATTATTGCGTTATCAAATTGGTGATTCCGGTGAGCTAGCATCTCAGAATGGCAATGATTACCCCGTGTTGCGTTCGCTATCGGGTCGCTCGTTGGATGTTGTTCGAGCACCTAATGGCGTGATATTGGGCGGCACTTACTGGACTATGTTAATGCGCAATAAACCGGGCATTGAACAATTTCAAATTATTCAAGATGACATTAATAAAGTGATGATTAGTTATAAAAAAGGCGGAGATTTTAATTCTGACTTATTAAGCTATGTGTCTCAGCAGCTGCACGAAAAAACAGCTAGCACTTTAACTATTGAGTTTGAAGAGGTGGCTGGCTTTGAGGCCACTAACAATGGTAAATTTCGACTTATTGAGTCTAAAATTTGAGGAATGATCTGAATAAGACAATCAATGACTTCAAAAATAATAGTGGTCGAATAAAATGATTGAAATGCCTAGTATATCTTAGAGAGCTTAATTCTTTTGTTAGCAAGCATTCGATTAAGAATATTTCTATATCACTCAGCTGCTCTTTCCATTTGTCGATGGATTTTTGATTAGGTGCGCTGTCGAGATTTTTATGAAGACTTTTTTGTGCATCAGGAATTTTTTGTTGGTAGTCAGTGTTGTTTTTTTTGTTTGAACTAATAGATATTTTGGAGAGTATTTTCTCTATGTTCGCTGTTGGGTTGCTGGCCATTTTTTCATATTGTATTAGCGAGAAGTCATTCGCAGATTTGTTTGCCATAGCAATGTTATGACGTAATTTAAACTCTCTGCAAAAGCGGTACAAATTTAGGGCCATTGGTTTATTGTTATAAAGTGAGATGGCATTTTTTTGTGATGCATATATTGCTCTTGGATCTCTGGTGACATAGATGTGATGAGATCCTGGAAATAATGTTCTTGTCGTTTCTAGGTCTTTAATAAAGTAGCCTGCTTTGTGCACAATATATTTTGGCAAATTTTGATTAAAGTATTGATTGAAGCAGGCTTCCAAAATTAGCTCAAAAGTAATAGGCTTTGTTTGCGCAAGCAGAGTTTTTTCGAGATTTTCTCGCGGTATATTCCAGCTACAGAATCTATTGTCGCTGTATAGTTGGTCTAAATAATCGCTGACTTCAGCTTTTGAATGGATAGGGTTGTCGTTGTTAGGGGTGATTTTTTCAGGAAAGCCGGGAAACCCAGCTTCAATCCCAACATCGATATCGCTGTATTGATCGAGTAGACTGCAAAGTAACGTTGAGCCTGAACGGCTTAGGTAATTAACAAAAATAAAAGGCTGATTTTTTATCATGATTATGTGCTGTAATAAGTGGTCTATTGTTTTTTTAATTCTAGCATGCAAATTCCAATGAAAAAGATATTATTTGTTATTAACTCGCTTGGACCGGGCGGTGCTGAACGTCAATTAATTGAGTTGATTAAAGGGCTGCGCTGTTCATATGAATGTCATTTGGCGATATTGCAGGATGATGAGGATCATTATCTGGAAGATGCTCATCAACTCTGTAAGTCGGTTTCTCTTTTTCCTCGCCGTTCCACCTACGATTTCTCTCCTATATGGCAAATCGCAAAAGCCTGTCGCCAACTTAATATCGATATTGTACAAACCTACCTTCCATTAGGCAGTTTTTACGGTGTTTTGGCGGCAAAGCTTGCAGGTCGCCCTTCGGTTTGCTGTGCGATACGTGATGCTAAAGATGACAACAATAAAAAACGCTGGTTGATTTTATTACTCGAAAAGCTATCTACGGTGATGGTTGCTAACTCTAAAGCTGGTCTCTGTAACCGCTTTGGCCTTTTGCGCGATAATATGAAAGTTGTTTATAACGGCATCGATTTTTCTCGCTTTGACCTTGATAAAGAAAAAACAGAAGAGGTTAAGAGTGAGCTGAATATCGGTAATGCTTACGCTGTTGCTATGGTGGCCGCATTTGCTAATCGAAAAGATCATGAGACTCTAGTAAAAGCGTTAGCTTGTTTAGTGAGGGAGGGAAGAGATATTAAGCTGCTGTTGGTGGGTGAGGGTATCACTAAAGCGGCTGTAACTGCGTTGGCATTGTCTGAAGGCGTTTTAGATCGAATTATTTTTACCGGTTTTAGATCTGATGTTTTGTATTTGATAAAAAATATGAATTTATGCGTTTTGTTGAGTAATGATAAAGTGCACCAAGAAGGTATTTCAAATTCAATTATCGAATCTATGGCGATGGGAATACCGGTTGTCGCGACGAATTCAGGTGGTACTGTCGAGGTAATTGATGGCAGTAATGGTATATTGGTTGCTGATGGTTCAGTTGTGGCAGTGGCGAGCGCTATAGCTAAAATGATGGATGATTCTTTAGTGTATGAGCGCTGCTCCACTCAAGCGATTGCTACTATAAAAAGTAAGATGAGCTATGATCATTACATATCTGAGTATCAGGCAATTTATAAGCATCTCTTCGATGGCTAGGAATAAGTTGAGATTAAGTATCTATATGATCGATTCGCGATCATCTGATGATTGATTATATTGCTCGAAATTGGCTATTAAAGCAGTGTTTAAACGATATTTTTTTTGGTTTTTTTCTGCTGAATATTTAGCTTAGATTCTAAAAGATATTTTCATCGTACTATAATGAAAGAAATGGAAAAACTATCAATGGCTAGCAGCCGAAAAATCATTATGCTGGGCCCCTCACTAAGTTCAAAAGGTGGGATAGCATCTGTTGTGCATGGCTATCAACAATTGGGGTTATTTGATCGTTATCCCATTCTCTTTATTGAGACGCAGATAGAGGGTGGCCGTTTTGGCAAGCTTTCAACAATGATTTTAGCCTTGTTGAAAGTGACTTACATGCTGCTGTTAGGGAGAGTCTCAGTAATACATGTTCATGTGGCTAGGTGGAATAGTTTTTGGAGGAAGTCACTTTTCTTTTGCTTGGCTAGAGTGTTCCGCTGTCCTTATATCATCCACATTCATAGTGGTGGCTTCCCCGACTTTTATCATTCCGATTGTAATGTGACCGGTCAGTTTTGGATTCGAAGCTGTTTGAATAGTGCGGACAAGGTTGTTGTTCTGACATCCCCAATGTCTAAATGGCTAAAATCAATATCTCCACATGTGTCTATTACTAAAGTCCCTAATTTTATTGACCTGCCTCTGCCACTCTCTGTAGATTTAGATGTTGAGGTGGAGCAGGGCTTGATTCTTTTTCTTGGTCGTTTTACTCAAGAGAAGGGGGTCTTTGATTTACTGGACGCCATGGCACTTTTAAAAACTAGAGGTTTATATTTTAAGTTGGTGTTAGCTGGTGATGGCGAACTGGATTTAATCACCTCTAAAATTACAGCACTTGGCTTGACGGGTTTTGTTGAAATGCCAGGGTGGCTGGACGGAGATCGTAAGATCAATCTGTTACGTCGTGCTCAGATGTTTGTCTTGCCATCTTATACTGAAGGTTTGCCTATGGGTATTCTGGAGGCGATGGCGATGGGCTGTCCTGTTATTGCCTCTAACGTTGGTGGTGTGCCAGATCAAATACAAGCAGGTATTTCTGGTGTGTTAGTTGAGCCCGGAAACGTTGTTGCGCTTGCCGATGCAATGAATCAATTATTGATCGATAGTGAGCTGGGCAAAAAATATGCCGCAATGGCAAAATTGAAAATTGAAGACTGCTTTTCACCCGCCGCCATGCTTCCAATCATGGATGATTTGTATCAATTTTATTTGCGTTAAGTGAACTAAAAATACATTTCGCCATAACAGTACGACTATGGGGTTATAGGTGGTGCTTTTTTCAGCACATTGACGATGCCTAATAGCCTTTATGACTGTTAACCCTATCCTTGATAGATCGAATTTATAACACATTTTTCAAGCCGCGATTGTCTGGATGATTTCTAGGCGCGACCTGCGGCATTGACCTGCATCCCTGCTGCTTCTGTTTTTTTTATTTAGAGGGGGTAAGTTTGCATTCAGAAAAGTAAATTTTCTACCTTTAAAGTCAATGATACGGATTCCTTTTTTCTAAAGTTAACTATAATAAAATAAGGGTGCGATTGCTTGATATAAGATTTGTAAGTATAAAAATCATTCTTAGTCGCGATATTGAAATGTGAAGTTACGTAAAGATGAGCCAATGGCTGTAAAAAGATTTGACTTGGGCTCTGTGCCCGTTGACGATATCACTATGCATGCGTGTGTAGAGTTATCGCGGCAATCAATTGTGGATAATAAGCAAATCGCCATACTTGCAGTTAACCCTGAAAAAGTGATTGCTGCTCGATCCTCTTCCGGATTATTAGAAGCGCTTAAACGCGCAGAACTGGTAATTCCAGATGGTATTGGCGCTGTAATAGCGGCCCGATTTAAGGGCGCGAAAATGACAGGGCGCGTTCCTGGTGCCGAGTTAATGCCGAAATTGTGCGAGATGGCGTCACAAAATGGTTTTTCTATTTATTTGTTGGGTGCATCTGAAGAGACGAATACTACCGCTGCCAGCAAATTGTTGGAGCGCTATCCAGGGCTTATTTTAGCTGGACGAAGGAATGGATATTTCAGCGAGCAAGATCACCAAGCTATTGTTGATGAAATCAATTCGTCGGGTGCAGATCTGCTATTTTTAGCCTTGGGAAGCCCTAAACAAGAGTTGTTTATTAATCAATATCGCGACAATTTAAGCGTCAAGATTTTACAGGGCGTAGGTGGTACTTTTGATGTGCTTGCCGGTAATGTAAAGCGAGCACCGGCTTTTTGGCGTAAGTTACATTTAGAGTGGTTTTATCGATTGCTTTCTCAGCCTTCTAGACTGCTCAGGCAGACAGCATTACCGAAATTTATAGTGCTTACAGTAAAAGATTTGATTTTTAGGAAATAACAGCAGTTATTAAATGGATTAATCCTTTAGTTGGTTTGGTCGTCATTACGAAATAAGAGAATAAAAATAGTGAATGAACTCAACGTTTTACTCAATCGAAAAAATTTATTATTGATTGTTGGACTTGCCCTGCTGGTTTTTCTTTGTATAGACGGCCTGGAATGGATGGTCGGGGCATGGGATCGAGAGGAATACAGTCACGGTTATATGATTCCGTTGGTTGCTCTTTATCTTGCCTGGCAGAAGCGTGAAACGCTAATGCAGGAAGCGGGGAGTGGCTCCGTGCTGGGTTTTGTTGTGCTATTTGCAGCGGTGACACTAGCTTTTCTAGGTGAAATTAGTTCAATCGTAACGTTAATTCAGTATGCTTTTTGGCTTGGGGTCTGGGGGCTTGTGTTGTTGTCCGCAGGTGTGAGTGGCACAAAAGTTATTTGGGCTGCAGTATTTTATTTGGTATTTATGATACCGCTTCCTCCTTTTCTCTACTTTAATCTCTCGCAAGAATTACAGTTAATTTCGTCCTCTTTAGGTGTGGCTGTCATACGTTTATTTGATATTAGCGTCTATCTTGAAGGAAATGTAATCGATTTAGGTGTTTACCAATTACAGGTTGTTGAAGCTTGTAGTGGTTTGCGTTATTTGTTTCCTTTAATGAGTTTTGGTTTCTTAATTTCTTATATTTATCGCGGTCCCGTTTGGCAAAAAGTTGTTATTTTTCTCTCGACAATTCCTATCACGGTAGTGATGAATAGTTTCAGAATTGGTGTGATTGGGGTAACCGTTGAACATTTTGGTATTGCCGCGGCAGAAGGGTTTTTACACGATTTTGAAGGTTGGATCGTGTTTATGGCTTGTCTTGGCTTTTTACTTTTTGAGATCTGGATTCTCTATATGTTTTCTGAGCGCAAAACAGCTTTTTCTGAGTTGTTTGACTTGGATTTTGGTTCTACATCTCATGTCGAAAAGGATAATACTGAAGAGCATGGCAGTGCTGATGATGCTCGGGGAGAGAAAAATGCCTCGGTATCTCGCAGTATGTTAGCGGGCTTAGCGTTATTAATCGTAGCGACACCTTTTTCATATTACTTTGCTGAGCGTAGTGATGAAGTACCAGAGAGGACTTCATTTATAGAATTGCCTTTAAATAATAATGGTTGGATTGGGCGTGAGGGCAACCTTGAGTCCAATGTATTGGACACGCTTAAATTAACCGACTATTTCATTGGTAATTTTGCGCGGGCGGATGATTCGCAGGCTGTCAATTTATATACGGCTTGGTATGAAGAGCAGCGTAAAGGCGCTTCAATTCATTCGCCACGTACCTGTTTACCCGGTGGTGGTTGGGCTATACAGTCACACACTATCGAGGCGATAGATTCAGTCGATGCCTATGGCGCTCCCCTTAACGTTAACCGTGTGCTTATGCAAATGGGTGATAATCAACAGCTGGTTTACTATTGGTTTCAGGGTCGCGGTCGTAACGTGACGAATGAATACGAAGCGAAGTGGTATATTTTCTGGGATTCGCTTACGCGCAACCGAACTGATGGTGCTCTAATGCGTCTTGTTACCAATGTTGCTGATGGTAGCGATATTGTTGAAGAAGAGCAGCGCCTGGTCGAATTTTTAGAAGTGTTCTACCCGCAATTATCTGACTATATTCCAGATTAAGTAATAATAATGAAGCGATTAAGCAGCGGTATATAATTAAGTGGAAATAGCTATTAGTTTTGCCTTAGCACTCTTTCTTAGCACGGCCCTAGTGCCAGTGGCGATTCGCTATGCGCCAGCGCTAGGTTTGCTTGACGTGCCCGATGGCGATCGTAAAATCCATTCGAATCCTATTCCGCGTTGTGGTGGCTTAGCCATTATTATTGCTGTGTTCATTCCTACTATGTTTTGGTTGAGTGATGTATCAGCACTATCCGGTTTCTTTATTGGTGCGGCAATTATTGCCTTATCCGGTTTTGTAGATGATCGTTATGACTTAGATTATAAGTGGAAATTTGCGGGTCAGATAATAGGTGTTGCTGTTTTTCTACTGGGCAATGTCGAAATTACTAAAACCCCGTTTTTAGGGTTAGGTAATTTAACACCCTGGATAAGTTATTCATTAATGGCACTGTTTATTCTCGGTGTCACTAATGCCGTCAATTTGAGTGATGGCTTGGATGGCCTTGCTGCTGGTTCTAGCTTGTTGAGTTTAGGTTTTATTGGTTATCTCAGTTATGTTGCCGGAGAGATGTCATTAGCATTGGTCGCTGGCGCTACAATGGGAGGCTTGTTAGGTTTTCTGCGCTTCAATACCCATCCGGCTTCAGTATTTATGGGAGATGCAGGCAGTCAGTTTTTAGGGTTTGTTGCGGCTTGCCTTGCTATTTTGGCAACGCAATCACCGACTTCTGCAGTGAGTCCTATTCTGGCAGTAATGGTGGTTGGTTTGCCTATTCTTGATACGGTTGCCGTGATGTTAATGCGGGTGCGTGATGGGCAGTCTCCGTTTCATCCGGATAAGCGACATATTCATCATCAATTTTTAATGTTGGGTTTGTTGCATTATCAGTCCGTTGCATTGCTTTATCTGCTGAATTTTTCATTGCTGGCTATTGCTTATTTTATGCGTTTTGAAGCGGATTTATGGGTACTCATTTCGTATTTATTATTTTGTATAATCACCTTAGGGGGCATTGCTTTTCTCAAGCATTCTTCATTTGCTCAGCAACGCCGCAAAATACGAGAGCAACAGACAGAGCGACGTAATCTTTGGTTAAGGCGGTTAGGTTGGATCCATTTCCATGGCGCGCTTGTGATTCAATATTTATTAGCGGCTATTTGGTTGAGCTTGGTGTTGTCGAGTGACTATAGTGATCAATCATTGACGTGGTTAGCATTGGTAATTGTTGTCCTGTCTATTGCGTATTGGAGAAAAGCAAAGAGTAATCGTTTTTATATACGTTTTCTTTTATATTCTACCAGCGTGATTGCAATGTTTAGCGCTACTTTTCAAGATAATTTATCTTTATTGGATTGGGGTGAGGGGAACGCTTTAATTGATGTATTGATTCTCACCTTGGTTATTTTTTTGGTTTTATCTATTCGTATGACGCGCCGAGAATTATTTCGGCTTGATACGCAAGATATTTTAGTACTGCTCGTTCTAAGTGCGTCGTCAGTTCTCGTGGTTGGCTTTGATAGTGGTAATCAAATATTAAGTGCGATAATACGGCTGGCTGTTTTATTGTATGCTGCTGAGTATGTAGTCGGTCGTGTCAAAAGTTTTACAACAGTGAAAGTGTTTACAACATTGACATTTTTGGTAGTTGCTGTAACGGGTGTATTGTAGGCGGCTTTATTTTTTGTGCAGTTATTAAGATATATTTTTTAACAATTTTAAAAAAAGAAAAGGGTTATTTAACATGCTAACGAAAAGCTTTGTTCATATTTTATCGGCGTTAATGTTGGTGGGCTTATTAGCTGCCTGCAGCAGTGGCGAAGATAGACAAGAAAAATACTTAGAGAGAGCGCAAGTTTACTTTGATGAGGGGGATATTGATAAAGCCCGCATTGAGACGCGTAACGTGTTGCAAATTAACCCAAAAAATATTGCTGCTAGACAGTTACTGGGCGAAATAAGTTATGAGGATGGCGATATAAGAAAGGCCTACGGCATGTTCTTATCCGTACTTGATGAAAGCCCTGATAATGTTTCGGCTCATACTGCGATGGCGAAAATATATGTTGCGGTAAAAGATTATGATAAGACGATTGAGCATGCAAATTCTGTTTTAGCCGTTGACAGTAGCGATGCATTAGTCATGGGCTATAAAGCACTTGCATTAGCGGGTCAGGGCAATACAGCTAAGGCCGAAGAAGTTGCGGCAGAGGCTTTATCTATCGATCCAGGCTCGACAGAAGCGATTGGCGTGATGGTGCAAAAATATTTTAATGAGGAGTCAAACGAAGAAGGCTTGGCACTCTTAGAGCGTGGGCAGTTAGCTAATCCAGATGAAGTTAGAATTATCTCTATGAAGATTTCATTATTAGAGAATATGGGTAATGCAGAAGCTGTCGAAGCAGAGTTAATCGGCTTAGCGAATAAGTTTCCTGAAGAAGCTCGTTACACTCAGACGCTGGCTAAATATTATGTTCGTGAATCTAATTTAGATGCTGCAGAGGCTGCATTGAGAGTGTTTGCTGACACTAACGAAGATGATATATCGGCAAAATTATCGATTATTTCTTTTTTACTACAGCAGCGATCGAAAGAGCAAGCGATTCAACAAGCTGAATCCTATTTAGACGAAGATAAAGATCAAAGTAAATTCTCTGCTGCATTAGCTCAGTTACATTTGTTTACCGGTGATAAAGATTCTGCTGTTAGTGTACTTGAAGCGGCTGTTGATAGAGATCCACGAAGCGTGGGATCTATTGAGGCGAGAAATATATTGGTTAGCATTTATCTTCAGGACGAATTGGTTGATAAAGCGAATAACTTACTTGCAGAAGTACTGGATATTGAACCTGAAAATGCGGATGCCTTATTAACGAGAGCGCGATTAAGCTTGAGTGATGGTGAAGTCAAAGACGGTATCTCGGATCTTCGAGTTATTCTGAAGAATGATCCAGAGTCGATTGTGGCTATGACTTTACTGGCTGCTGCGCAAGAGTTGGAAGGCAGTATAGGCCTAGCTTTAGATAATTATAAAAAGTTAATGACCCTTCAAGCACCAGATCTAGCGGTACTTACAAGTGCTGCTCGTTTAGCGATTTCTTCTGAGCAGTATCAAGAAGCTGAAAGCTATATCCGTCAAGCGTTAGAGCTTGAAGGTGATAATGCCAGCTTGGTAACAAACTTAGTTAAATTGTTAGTGTTAAAAGAAGATTGGGATGCGGCGCGATCATTTGCCAATCGATTAGTTGATTCTGAAAAATCTAATGCCTTGGGTTATTTCTTATTGGCAGGTCTCGATACTCGCCTAGAAGATAAAGATTCTGCTATTAAAAATCTTAAGGCATCACTTAAGGCTGAGCCTAAAGGTGTTGAATCTTTAACTGGGCTATCTTCACTAATTACTGAGAAAAATGGTTTAGAAGCAGCGGTGGCTTTTGTCGGTGAGCATTGTAAAAATTATCCTACTCAAGCTCATTGCCGCCACCTTTTTGGTAGTTTGCTTGCGCAATCAGGTAAGTTAGATTTGGCGATTGTTGAGTTGGAAGAGGCGTTATCATTAAATGATAAATTGTTAATCACATACC
>Ga0209196_1000330_pt1 | contig 38955 bp, 33 predicted proteins | sample COGITO_mtgs_1105_5_FD_184801 | JGI IMG/M metagenome (GOLD analysis project Ga0209196, IMG submission 184801) | Pelagic marine microbial communities from North Sea - COGITO_mtgs_110509 (SPAdes) (version 2) | ecosystem: Environmental > Aquatic > Marine > Epipelagic ... | reverse complement strand
TTTGATCCTTTAATTTAGGGATCACCCACCAACGCACTATTGTCGCGAGGATAATCGGCACGAAGCAGAGCACCCAAAGCCAGCTCGCCATCGGCTCAGCGGCATTGTCGCCCGAAGGAAAACCATCTTCCAACACAAAATGATAGGCAAAAGCCATCTGTAAAAAGACGAACCAAATAATCCACATCACGAACGCTTGTTGTTTCTGCATGCGATCACAATGAAAGTGCGCAGGCGCCATGCAATCTCATATCTAATTCAGTCGAAGGTTAGTTGCAGACAGTTATAGGAGTGTGGGCGACTCGCCCACGTTGAGCCGATGTTGATGTTAATGAGGGCGAGTCGCCCACGTTGAGCCGATGTTGATGTAAATGAGGGCGAGTCGCCCACGTTGAGCCGATGTTGATGTAAATGAGGGCGAGTCGCCCACGTTGAGCCGATGTTGATGTAAATGAGGGCGACTCGCCCACGTTGAGCCGATGGTGATGTAAATGAGGGCGACTCGCCCACGTTGAGCCAATGTTGATGTAAATGAGGGCGAGTCGCCCTCACTCCTTAGAATTACCATTCCCCGACAGTGACGATGAACCTAAAAAAACCGCACGCCCCAAAAGGAACGTGCGGTTTAGAAAATAATCTAAGGGGACCAACTATTTTGCTAATATACCTTTGATGTGCTCCACATAAGCCTCAGGTCCGCCGGGCTGGTAGGTGGTTTTCTCGATCAGCTCGCCATCCGGCGACAACAGCAGAATTGTCGGAAAGCCGCGAACGCCGTACTGCTTCGCTAGCGCTTCATTTTGAGCCTTCAACTGCGCGGACTGTCCTTTGGCTAACTGCCCTTTGGGATCAGGAAAATCGAGCTCAACCAGCACTAACTCCGCCGCGGCATAGTCCTTAAATGCGGCTTCACCAAACACCTCTTTATCCAGTTTGATACACCACCCGCACCAGTCAGAGCCGGTAAAATCAAGTAGCATCGGCTTGTTTTCAGCCTTCGCTTTAACCTTCGCCGCTTCGAAATCAGTCATCCATAACTCCGCAACCACTTCGCGTTCAGCTTCAGCAGCAACGGCTTCATCAACCTTATTGTCAATAGGTTCAGCTTCACGACAGGAAATCATGAAGCAAGACAGGGCGATGGTGATAAATAAAAATGTTTTAGTGGATTTCATATGATTGAGATTTAATAGTTCGGGTTGTGAGATACCAGCACTAGACCCTTTATTCCAGCGCTTATTCAAAATTTAGCGCGTCTAATCCAGCCGAACGATTTAACGGAACAGAAATTGCTATTGATGGATCTTAGGTCTTTTATATCTATTAAACTATGAACTTCATCCTACTCATTCTCATTCCTATTGCCATCGGCCTTTGGGCGCAAATGAAAGTCAAAAGCGCTTACGGCAAATATGTGCAAGTGCCCTCGCGCGGACGTATCACGGGCCGCGAAGCCGCCCAGGCGGTCATGGAAAGCGCGGGCATCTACGACGTCGAGATCGTCGAATGCCACGGCACGATGACCGATCACTACGATCCGACCAATAAGCGCCTCGCTCTCAGCCAAGACAACTATCACGGCTCCAGCCTCGCCGCACTCGGCGTCTCCGCCCACGAAGCCGGCCACGCGATCCAGCATGCGCAGGCCTATGCGCCGCTCAACTTGCGCATGACACTGGTACCCGTCACCAGTATCGCCTCGCAAGCACTGCCCTTCGTCATGCTCGGCGGCTTCTTCCTGTTTCACAGTCCCATGCTGATCAATGTCGGCATCGGCATCTATTTGATCCTGACCGTCTTTCAGCTGGTCACCCTGCCCGTCGAATTCGACGCCAGTAAACGCGCGAAAGCGCAACTCGTCGGCCTCGGCATCGTCGATCAAGATGAGATGGTCGGCGTCAACAAAACGCTCGATGCGGCCGCCTACACCTATGTCGCCGCCTTCGTCTCGAGCCTCGGTTGGTTACTCTATATGCTGATCGGCAACCGCGACTAGCCCAACCAGCATCAATTTGCACCAACGGCCCGTCTGCATCGACGGGCCGTTTTTGTGTCGGGCCACGGACAGCTCAGGCAGCCATCGCTACCCAAATAAATGCAACCGCCCCAAAACAACGCCCCCTGACTTACAATTCCCTGATGGTTATAGAGTTGAAGAATCGACCCAAACAGGCACCATGAGCAGTAGCCCAACTTTTAGCGCACCCTCCAAATGCTTATATCCTCTAGACTCCTATACGTTAGCCTTCTATTGCTAACATCCGCTGCTTTCGGCGCCTACAAAGATACTATCCGCCACACAGAACTAGCGAATGAATTGAACCTGCGTGGAATCTCGGTGCCCACTGGATCAGGTGTCAGTGTCACTCAAGTTGAAGCCGGAACTGTAAGTAACTATCTTGCAGATATTAATAATTCAGAGTTTTCAGGAAAAACGATAACCGCTCGGTCAGGCGCAAGCGGGAGCCTTGGCCATGCAACCACTGTAGGTAAAAATCTCTACGGAAACACGACAGGCATCGCCATTGGAATTACACAAATTGACGGCTATCAGGCGGATGACTTCCTCAACAACAACGGATGGGGCACCACAGGAACTCCAAGCACCGAAAACAACCCACTTCAGAACCACAGCTATATTGGCAACGCACCCAGTAGCGCCTACACCTTAAAAATGGATTATGCCGTCGATCGAGATGGCTTTCTTCCAATCGCAGGGCTCAACAACGGCAGTGGCACAACCGTCCCCACCATCTATGGTAGCATGTATAATGGCATCACCGTAGGACTCAGTAACGGCGAACACAGTCGAGGCGGCACAGTCAACGATACCGCAGGACGCACAAAACCAGAAATCGTCTCCGATAGTAACCTGACTAGCTACGCCACTCCACACGTAACTGCCGCAGCCGCACTTCTAATCGAAAGCGCAGGAAACGACGATAACGCCAAAGACCAGCTGACCCTTAAAGCTATCCTACTGGCGGGTGCGAACAAGTCCCCATTCCCCAGCTGGGATCAAACAACCAACCCAATCGATGATGTAATAACCAGCCCAATCGATGATGTGTATGGCGCGGGCCAACTAGACGTCTATGAAAATCATTTCATCCAACAAGCAGGACAACAAACAACCAGCAGCATGGTGGATGAACGCGGGTGGAATCTAAGCAGCGTATCCAATAGCAGTAGTGAAACATACACCATCAACGTCCCCGCAGGATTCGAGCTACGAAACCTCTCCGCCCTAATCACATGGAACCGAGACGTTACACGGACAGAAACAGGAGGAGGGCCATTCAAAACAATCACATACACCCCAAGCCTCGCCAACCTTTCACTTTCGCTGACTGGAGCAGTTTCGCAATCCAGCGACAGTCCTGTCGATAACATCGAACATATCTGGCGTGATAGCAGCAATGCTCTCGTCAGTGACAGCTACACCTTAACCGTCGCATCCAGCAGTTCAACCAGCACCGAATACGCCCTAGCCTGGCGCAGCGAACTCTATCAAGACTACAGCCTCTGGAGTTCCGCCTCATTTACTGCCAGCACGCCAGTCGATCAGCGCGATGCCGACGACGACCCAGACGCGGATGGCATTAAAAACTTACTCGAACAAGCCTTTGGCGGTGATCCAGAAGCACAAGACCTTGATATACTCCCAATCAGCGAAACTATTGAAGACAACGGCCAGAGCTATTTACAAATCAGCTACCGCAAGCCGGAGTTCGAAAACGGCCTCACCTACACAGTCGAAACCGTCACTGACTTAAATGGAACTTGGAGCAGCCTGAGCAGCGAAGTCGAACTGATCAGTATTGTTTCAGAATCTGGAGGCTTTGATCGCTACACCTATCGTTTGGTCGATCCGATTTCTGCCACTGACAAAGCTTTCCTACGCGTCGAGATATCCGAAACGCCATAGGAATCCGATAAAGGCTTGACCCATTCATCAACTGCGCCATTTTTCGCCTTTTCTGAGTCGGGCCGTAGCGCAGTCTGGTAGCGCACTTCGCTGGGGGTGAAGGGGTCGCAGGTTCAAATCCTGTCGGCCCGACCATTTAAAAAACGCCAACTTGTTGGCGTTTTTTTATGGGTGCTGGCCGCCAGCGGTTTGGACCTGCGAACCAGCAGGTTTAACGAAGCATTCCAGCAACGAATGTTGCGAATCAGGAATGCGTAGAGGGCGAAGCAATCCTGTCGGCCCGACCATTTAAAAAACGTCAACTTGGAGTGTTACCGATGTCCTTAGAAGATTTGTTACCTAAGTCCTCGGCTCATACCCCGACCAGCACCGCGATAAGCTTGAAGTCAGACGACGTCTGGCTTCTTCGGCTTCTGCGATTTCTTCGGGTGATTTGTAACCTAGGTATCTAAAGCAGATCCATGCCGCTTCAGCAGTGTCGGGATTATTGGCGTTTGAAACTAAGACAGTGCCTTCGCGGGGGACTTCTACAATTTTCACGGGTTCGGTGGCAATTGTTCCGTTGATCGAATATCTCCACTGATCGCTCCAGCCGTTCACCATCGCCACTGCGCGAAGCTTAGTTAAATTTAATATGATCATGCTTTTTTTTTAAGAAGGTATGCCGACGTGGTAGCCCCAGTTTACCGCCGCATAGCCCGTGCGATCCGCTAAGTTGCCAGCATTACCAACATAAGAGGTTTGAATGTCGATTACTACACCAAATATAGCATGTTATGCCATATTTTCAGTCAGCCGCACACCATAAAGCGTATGAATAACACTGTTAAGATTATAGCGTCACACAAGAAGTTAAATTAGTCCTTCGGGACTAGTCCTATCCTCTAACATTTCCAATTGAGCCGACTGGGCGAAGCCCGAACCCATTTCACCCCTGAAATTTAAAGGACCATACAAAGGGACAATATATGGGGTCAAACGCACATCTGAGCGGAGCGACCACCCTCATATAAAGATTCACGCTAACTGCCCTCAGTACAGCTTGAAAAATTGAAGAGTCGGGCAGCATGACGCGAGCAATCAGACCGAATTAGATACTCAGGTCAGCGATTTTTATTTTAGCCTGTCCCTAAAAATACACTTGTCCCTAAAAATACACTTAAAGATTCACACTAACTGCCCCTAGTTCAGCTTAAAAAATTGAAGAGTCGGGCAGCATGACGCGAGCAATCAGCTCTATTAGATACTCAGGTCAGCGATTTTTATTTTAGCCTGTCCCTAAAAAACCACTTAAAAAACCACTTTAGCCTGTCCCTAAAAATACCATGTCCCTAAAAATACCACTCTGACAAACAGCATGGAGTACAACGCAAGGTACTCAAGGCTGCCAGCGCCGCACTGGCTGAGTTGAGCGGGCTACTCGACAATTCAGGCTGATTAACGGCAAGCTGACGAAGACTACCATCAGCAAGGCGAGGAAGCTGTTGGCTTCTGCCTAGAAACCTTTCCAACTATTTAATCCCCTGGAGGTTAAAAAAAAGTGTGAGGCTTCCCCTTGTGTGGGGCGGAGTCTCGCACACCTGTCTGGGGTGGCGTTTTCTTTGCCAGACTGCATCGGCTCACTGTGAATGAAGCGGTCAGCCGTGCTGTCGCCATACTTCAGGGCAGGTTTTTCGTGGGTGATTGGATACCCCATCTTGTTTCTCAGCTCTTGTTGGAAGTTGATATATCTAACGCAAGAAAAACCTGCCACTGCTTTTCTTTCCTAACAACTATGCTATTGTCGAAATAAGTTTAAAAAATCTGTTTTAGCTGACCTACCACGAAGGGTATCAATAGGCCGACGGTATTAACAACACCGCCGAACTACTCTTGTTCTTTTTGGAATATCACTTGAGACCTGCCTCCAGTATCGGGGCGGAACAAACCAAACCAATATAAAGAATAAGCATTATGAAAACCATTCCACTTGCCCTGGCGACACTGCTATCCCTGTCGCTCCTCTCGGTCTACGCCGACAAAATACCTGTCACAATTGAGAACTACACTCGTGCAGAGAGCGACTTGCAATTTAGTGGCTACGCGGCGAAAGCTGGCGGAGTCGGCAAGATGCTGCAAATGCGGGAGGTCTACTCCGTTGAGAATCAGACCACGATTCGCGGGAACCGCGACACGCTCTACTCTATGGGCGTGTTCGATCTCATCTCCCCGGTGACCATCACGAAGCCAGACTCGCCAGATCGTTTCCAGTCTCTGTTGGTCGTTGACCAAAACAACTACAATCCAGTCCTGAAGAACGGCCCTGGGGAGGTCACACTCACTCTGGATAGTGTAAGAACGCGATATGCTCTTGTTCTGTTCCGAACCTTTGTCGATCCCAACGATCCTGACGACGTAAAAGCAGCGCATGCGCTTCAGGACGCGATCAAGGTCAAGCAGGCCTCGCCTGGAAATCTAGACCTGCCGGACTGGGACGAGGAATCACTGGTGCAAACTCGGAAGGACATCAACGTGCTTACCTCGAAGCTGAGCGATTTCTCGGCAGGGATGGGCGCTAGGGGTCGCGTTGACCCGATCGCTCACTTGGCGGCCACAGCTCTTGGCTGGGGGGGCAATCCGCCGAGCGGTGCCAAGTATGTAAACGTGGTGCCCGAGCAAAACGATGGGAAAACGGCATACACGCTCACGATGCCTAAAGATGTGCCGGTGCAAGCCTTCTGGTCGGTCACCGTCTACAATAAGGAAGGGTTTTTCACTCCAAACAAGCACAACGCCTATTCAGTGAACAACGTCACTGGAAAGAAGAACGACGATGGCACAACGACGATCCGCTTTGGTGGGAGCCCCGACCAGACGAACTTTCTGCCGATAACAGAGGGGTGGAACTACATTGTTCGGCTTTATCTTCCCGGCTGGGAAATACTCGAAGGGAACTGGAATCCCCCTGCCGCCGAACTTGCCAAATGAAGATATAAGGGATGAGAATAAAAGCGGTCAAACGCACATCCGAGCGGAGCGACAACCCTCATATAAAGATTCACGCTAACTGCCCTCAGTTCAGCTTGAAAAATTGAAGAGTCGGGCAGCATGACGCGAGAAATCAGAAGGGGCAGATGCAGAGTGAAGTTTGAGTTTGTCTATTTTATTGTGCCTTTGAAAAACTCCCACATTTCGACGGTCGCGTAGGTGTCGAGTTTGCAGTATTCGAGCATGCGGTCACGTAGTTCTTGTTTGCGCTCAGGTGTGGTATCCGAGTTGATCGCTTCCTTGTAAGCATCGACAGCAGCCATGCCGTTCTGCACCTCTTCTAGGTCTGAATATCTGAGTTCAGAGATAGCAGGAAGCACTGCCTTTAGGCTCCAGCTGCCCTTTTGTGAGGGGTGATAATAACAGTCCCGAGCAATCGGCAGTAGGTCGTCCAAGCGACGGATGATACTGTTCAACTGACTGGTATACTCGGGGAAGGATTCTGCCAGGCTCTTCAGCACGCCTTTCTCGAATCCGGCATTATAAGCAAAGATCACTCCATCATTACCGCAGTCTTGTATAAGTTGCTCGGCCAACGCTTTGCGAGGATCGTCACCGCTGGTATCGAGGAACTCAGTATGACGTAGTCCGCCGCTCTTGTGGACCAGATGTAGGCTGTATTGAAAGGGGAGCTGCTGATAGGGACGGGTGCCTTTCCAGATCGGAACGGGAAAGGTCACGGTTTCAAAGTCAAGGAAGTAGGTGTGGGTGGCTTGGGCTCCGAGTGCGGTTGCCGCGCCTACTGCATCAAAGTACGCCTCACCTGACAGAGTGGCTGCCTTTACCCGTTGTTGAATCGGGTTGAGCTCATCGTCTGGAGTATCGTGTAGTTCGGTGATTCCACGCCTCTCCCAGTCGCTCACTTTGGCAGTATGAATTCGGGGGAGGATATTTGTCGGGATCTCTGGTTGAGTGACATCTTTCCGGCAGTAGCCGTAGAATCCGCAGGTGAAAGGTTCGCGGCAATGGCCGCCGATCTTGATAATTGGTTCGACTTCCTGTGCCGCGGTGGATTGTGCGTCCGCAATCCACAGTTCCACCTCCGCGTGCCGGCCTTTCGCCTCTTCAGTCAAATCTTCCACATGCAACAGCCCGTCGTAGTTCTCATCCCCGGGATAGATGAACTGATTGTTGATGTGTGCAACGCCCACCTTCGATAGCGCGAGTCCACTGTGTTGGGCGATGTAGGTCTGAATAGCGACATCATCACGGTGGTAGTCTTTCACGCGGGTCGAAGACTTAACCTCGATCATCTGCCAGCGAAGTGCCGCCAATGCAAAGTCCGGTAGCATGACATCCGCAAGGGCAAGCGAGCCTGGGATACTCAACAACGCCTCGAAGAGAGGTCCCGTGCCAGTTTGCAGCAATGCCTCAGTTTGAGCCGCAGATTCAGCCCAGCCAATATCATTGGGATCTACGTTGAAGCCAGTTCCGTCAGGATCAAAGACCCTCTGCGCGATGTCACCCACCTGATAGCCGATGTTAAAGGCTGCTTGCGAACCACTATCATCTATGAGCTCGGGCTTGTGGAGCTCCAGCCATAACCGTTTCGGGCATTGACGGAAGGCGATGAGTTTTGATTTAGAAAGTTTGCGCATGGTGAAAATCACTGCTACGAAAAAAAGGCCCAATTTCCCCAGCGATAATTAAATGACTCAAAATATGGTGACTCCCGAGCAGCAATCAAGGGTGAAAACTAGGCCTGTGGAACTAATTATAAAACTGTTCGCGTTGATTAGAATGGCTGCAGATTACCCCTCAAAGCCCGCCCTAGGATTTACGAAATTTCGACTAAATCCTCCCGCTTCTTGCGGCGTGCAAGCAGCATCTATTTTAGAAGTTTATTATCTCTAAGGCCTTTAATTTTGATTGTACCCAAACTCTCTAGTTTGAAGAACCAGCTTCCACCAGCTTTCCCTGGCAAGTATAATTTTGTCATCGGTGCTAGACTTGAAAATGTCCAAAATGGAATATTCAAAGTTTTGCTTTATGTGTTGGGTGGTTACTTTTTTGAGCTCCACATTCCCGCCGTGTCCTGTTGCTATATATGAACGCCAGCGCCCTAATATCATATTTTCCCCATACGCAGATCCAACATACATTTTTCCATTTGATTTATCAGTGATAAGATAAACTCCCTTTTGATTTTCCAGAGCTGTCTTCCAGCTTTCTTTTCTGATCACCCTGGACATCTCACTCCAAGAAAGTCTGACACTGTCGTAGCCTGGGAATATATCGTTGTCGAATGTATCTGGCAGCAGTTGAACGACCTCACATTCATCGATCACCGAGCTAGCGAGACGTACCATTGTCTGGGATTTGTTTTGGAATTTAACAATGAGTCGGCCAATATACTTTTCGTATTCAGGGAGACTCTCATAATCGTAGCCTACGCCATTATATTTGTTCAAATCTTTGGTCACTTTTCCGACATGAAAAAGAAGCCACAGATCGTCGTCGTTAAGCCTTAGAAACCCGACCGTGATCTGGCCTTCCTTGAAGGACTTTTTCTTGCTGTAGTTCCAATATTGGCCCCCAAGTAAAGTGCTGGCTTCTGCATTTTTGAAAATTTCGATCGGATTCCAATTACCTTTAAACATCAAATTGAAGCGCACCTTCACTCTGGAGATATCTTCGAAATTTAGTAGGTCATTGAGGAGTATTTTATTGTGTTTATTCATCTTCTGTTCTTCGAGCTTACAATCTTTTGCAAAAACTAAAGGATACCGTTTAGGATACTCGCGAGCAGTATGATTCCAGTCTTAAATTACGTGAGCACTGAAAGCCACTTTACAAGTGGTGCATACCAACTCTTATGGATCAACTTTAGGCAGATCACACTACTGCATCGTCAAGGGGATAGGCAGTAACCAGATAACAATTATCTGATAGATCTAAGGTTGCCCAGCTCCCGTTCGAGTTCGGCTTTCTGCACCTGCAATTCACGGATACGGCGGGCACGTGCCTCGGCTGCCGCTCTCTCCTGCTCAATGCGCGCTATCTCGTTTTCGAGTTCCTCTACCTCATGCTTTTCACGTAGAATCTCAGCGTCAGAGACCGTTCTACCCACGAGGATATCGCGTCGACGTTCTTCTGCAGCCCTGCGAACTTCTAGCTCGTACTCACGCTGCGCTTTGCGTTGCTGAATGTCTCGCTGACGGTTGTTTTCGCGATTGGCTAAGATCGCACCAGTCACTGCCCCCACTCCGGCACCAATCGCCCGCTTCTCGGAGCGATCTCCACTCATCTGATTGCCAATAATCGCGCCCGCTGCCGCACCAACGCCGCCATAAGTGATGGCGCGATCTCGATCAGAGTTACCAGTAATTGGGAACGGAAACGCATCGCGAGAGCTCTCGTAAGCGTGTGCGCTAATAACGGTGATACTAATAAAGATCGATATGATAATATTTTTCATGGTGGATTTAGGGCAATGTACAATTGGTAGGATACGATGCATAAAATAAAATATGACTACTTAATATACCGACTAGAGTGCAAATCACAAGCTAAACTAACTAGCTTTAGGGAGGGCCAATAACAGCAGTTTTTAGCAATTCGCCGCCGGCTAAGCCAGAGGCAGGCAAACTGCTACCATCAAAGTATTTTTAAACGAAGTGCTGCATTTAGCATATTTTGTCATTAAATAAATAACTAGGCATGCCTCAGCGGGCTCCGCCGCAGAATTTGCAATTCACACCACTGGCGCTGCCGTAGCTGCCATTGCCAGAAGCATAATAGCGGCAGACCTCTCGGTGAGTTTTGCCAGTGCTGCTAATCCAGAAGCGACCGTTGGTTTCACTGGATTGGTCTTTGGCTGCGCCAGCGCGCGCATACCTGTCACCACGCTCGGTGCCTGCGGCGGCGATCCACAAGGCGCGGGGGCGGGCACGCTCGACGGTTTCGAAGCTGACGGGCAAGCTAGGGAAGAAGTCGAGCCCAGTGAGTTGTTCGATGCGGTCGACGCTGACGACATAGGCGCTGAGGTCGTTGCTCTGCGGGTCCTGCGGAAAGACAAAGGCGGCGACGCGCAGAGCCTGATTGCCGGGCTGCTGATCGACAATAATCTTAAAGCTACCCTCAGGGATTGAGACGCCGCTGGGCATGCGATTGGAGTGGTCGGTATCGATCGCGCCCGTGATGACCCAGACCTCTTGAAAAGCGGCGCCCATGCCCATTTCGAGTTGCTCGACCTGACGCCACACGCCACGTCGATTGAGCTGCGGTGCCTGCGGGATGATGTTGGTCATGTAGAAAGTCTCGCGCTGCGCAGTGGGGCCAAAATAGGAACCGATTACGGCGTTGCTGGCCAGATGGCCGCGATCGTAGCCGCTGTGGGTATAGTCGTCGTGCTGGGGTTCGCCGTGGACGCTGGGATCGTCGAGGAATCGGCTCGGGCGCTGGGCGGTGCGGTATGCGGGGGCGCCGTGCAAGCGATACGCAACCCACGCGGGGTTACCGGTCTTGGGGCTGTAGCCGACAAGGTAGCCGATCCGTTCAACGACTTGGACGTCCTCGGCGATCTGCGGGATCCCGCCGATGATGTGGTCCTCTGGAGCTGCCGCAGTAAGCAGCGCGCAGGCGAGGTACGGGATGAAGTATTTGGCGAGGCACGGGGACATGTCGATCGGCTTGAACGGCGAAGTAAAAGCGCGGAGCCTAGCATAGATCTGCCAACTCTGGCGCTCTTTTAATTTTCAAATTTATGCGGCAGATCACTAACTAGCCCAAACTGGAGGGCTAGAGCCAGGGAAGTAGTGGACCAACAAACAAAAAAGTGCAGCCAATTTGAACTAAAATCCAACCACGGGGTATTGCTCGAAGCGCTACGCGAGCAGCAACTAATCAATCAAATTGCTTAAATTACAGCCAGTAGGAGTTCCGATTGGCATTCCTAATTGCGGTTGCTATTTATGACATAAATAAAGCACTCAACTAATAGCTGATTTCTACTTGTATGGAATTCGCAGCCTCAAGAACGTCGTCTGATAGCGCTGCTATTATCTCAAACCTTTGCTGCAGATCGATCAGAGCAAGAAAATTCCTAAGGGGCAACACTTTTAAAGACTTTCCAAACAGCGTTGTAACCGAATCAACAGCTGGATTATTTGAAGAATTGATGAATCCCTCACCAACAATCAAACTACTAGAAGACTGTATATAACTTTTAAGACTATATTTCTTTCCGTCTGAAGTTAAATAATCCTCAAAAACAATTTCCCCCATCGAGTTAAGAATACGCAGATTGACTGAGGGCGCCTCCGTAAGATAACCGCTTGTCCCAGTCTCTAGCTTCGCACCTTGCATCTGTTGAACGAGTGCATTAAAGTGTGATTTCGGCAGTGCGTAGAGTCTTGCCTGCATCGGATTTATATACCCAGCATTCGTCAAGCCTGCCCTGCTAAAAAGACCATACAACGGTTGGGATGAGGGGCCAAGTATCGTCTTAGTTGAGCTTGAGCGGTCGTGGACACTATCCGCGAACAGTAACAGAAAGAAAGTATCTCTGTCCCGATACCCCTTTTCATCTATATCAATGGCCTTAATCTGGCCGCCCTTGTAGCGGTCCACCGATGTTTCATCTAAAATCTTGTAGGCGTTTTCGAGGAAGTCTTGCTTTATTTGCACGGTGACAGGAACTCTGACCAAGGTCTTATTATCAGAGTTTATTTTGGCACTAGTGGCAGCTCGTTCGATTTCGAAATCTTCGACAAGCGACACCTCCCCAATTTTAATATCAACCGCTTCATAATTTCGAGCGGGTGCCAGTATTTTGTCTACCACTAACTCTGCTAGATTACCTCCCTGGCTTTGCTTCACTTTAGCTTTAGCAAATAAGCCTCCTTTTATTTTCGCTTCACCCATTGCCACCTCTCTAATGTAGCGTTTAAAGTCCTCTATTCGAATGGTGACGCTTGCAGTCACTTTTTTCATAGATCCAGTATCTGCGACATCAAGGATCGACAAGGACTCGACCGAGCCTTGCGAATAGCTGGAAAAACTCGAAGATATGGTTTTGCTGGTCTTGGAGACGGCATTTTGAATTTCGGTCTTCTGCTTGATGAAATTCTCCGCATCGATGAAACTGCCGACTACTTGCGTGAGTGCGGACTCAACTGCGCTTTGAGTCGCGCCATTTACATCTTCGCCATAGCCGATTGCTGTGACTGTTTCTAGCTCCTCGGCTATCATCACGGTTGGCATGAGAAGAATGCTGCTGCAAAAAAAGCAGATCGAATTCTTAACGATTTTTAATTTCATTTTCATAGTTGATTTATATTTGGGCGCTAGAAAGATAGCTTTTGGCGCTTGGTGGTGGTTGATGTTCTAAGCAGATAAGGTAGTAAAAGAAATTCAACTAATCTAGGAATCGGCCTAATACAGGGAAATATTAACAAAAGAACGCGTAGGTGACTGTGCCGCAAAAAGCTCCAACCAGTAGGCACTTAATCCTCCGCGATAACGATGATCCAATCATTCCCATTCAACTGGATCTCTTCCCCTTTTGGTATCGCCATTTGGACGACATAATTCGCCTTGGACTCGTCAACACGAAGCACTCCAATAACAGTTTCTTCGCGCTCACGCCCAGCTTTAACTAAATTACCATACTGGAACGCTTTAGCATCTCCGACATACGCCTGGCACTCGCGCAAATGAATTTCGCAGCCATCTGAAGTCAGCAGCTCATCCAGTACGGGTTTGAGGTTAGGATTTTCAGATAATTGTACCAAAACTTTGCTTACAAAGTTTTCACTCGCGATGAAATCATCCTTGGCACTGCCAATCGCCAGCAAGCGGTTTTCACTCAATTGAAGCTCAGATGTCACTTTCACTGCTAAACAACGACTCTTGATTAGAGCACGCAAATGCGCCAAAGTTAACAAGCTTTTGTTATCTGCAACGGTCGGGCTTAAAGAGTCTCGGTAGCTAAAGAGAATAACATTCGACACACCTCCCAGATCAATCTGCTCAAGCGCTTTAAAGCTGCAGGTGTCAATCGCTGTAAAATTAATGCTCAGTTGAGTGAATCGCTCCGCTATCGTTACATCTGGATCCTCTGACAGTTTTGAATCATAGAAAACATTAACCACCGAACCTTCTGCTATAAAGTCTATGAGCTCTTCGATGAACAAGTGAGACCACGAATGCCAACCAATAATTACAATCTTTTCCGCCTCAGATGGCTCAGTATCCGGCGCATCGAACACGATCTCACTAGGCCGCAACGAGACAGATTTAGATAGATCGATCAACGAGTCATCTTCCGCTATAATAATAAGCTGATCACCGTCTTTGATTTCTGGATTATCTATTGCATTCAGCCTAGTAACGCCTGCTTTTGTATAGATTCCAATGAGGGAGGCACTGCCCAGACATAAGATCAAATCATCATATCTGCGACCAATCATCGACTCATTCTGATAAAAATAAATCTCTACTCCATCAAAGGAAAGTAGTTCATCGTAGACCGCAATCAGACCACCTCTCCTGGCCGCTTGAACCATCATTCTGGTAATTAATTGGGCTGGTTCTATGGTAATTACATTACTGCATTCAGCAATTGCCAGAGCGTTATTGCTATCATCAACCTCGGCAATAATCGGCCCCATGGTCTCCGCGTCAGAAAATCCCTTAGATAGGGCTAATGTACGCTTTAGGATATTAGCATCAGAAAACTCGGTGCCGTCACTAAATAGAATAATTGAGCGAGCGAAGTTAGGACGAACCAATGCAAGTGCGGCATAATCTTGCGGCTCTCCACTACGACAAATGATTTTGGTATTTTTAGTGTCTGCTATGTGGTCATTGAAGTAATCAACCATTTCTGACTTATCGCGGTCTGCAAGCACGGTTATCACCGGGCTGTTACGACTTTCATTGGCAATGATGAGTTCCTTCACGGCGTCCACCATTTTGGACGACCACCCTAAGATAAGTGTATGGTCGGCCACATCGACGACCGATCGGCCCTTCCTTAATTCGGTCACCACCGCATCGATTCCTGCCGTGAGCACACCAATGAGTGTACCCACAATAAGAATGCCAAAAATAGACACGCCTAACATCACAAAGCGGTAGGCCCATCCTATTTCATAAACCCCACCTGGGTCCATCGCTAGATTCAAGGCCAACCAAAAGGACTCGACCAACCCAGCACTTTCGAAATCAGCTGAATTACAAAAACCCGAGTTAAGCACGAGAGAGGCAACTGCAACAAATAACAGAGTCGCGATTGACAACCAAAGCAACAAGGCGCGTGTTCCATTTTCAAAAATGGAATGAGCGCGATATTTAACTTTACTCGTTAGGGATAGGGAATGGCGATTCATGAGTAATAGGTGAATTTGATATTTCTGGTTTAAGTGAAACGTGAGTTTTACTTAAATATGAGGCAGGTCGCAAAACATGCCGAGCACTCGATTTTAGTACTCTTAAAGCTTATGGACATGCGTGGGACTTATGCATTGATCGTATGCAGTGCATTCTCTAAACAGCGCCGCGTGATTTCCTGGAAGTACTCAGCAGAATCGTTACTATCGATATTAGCCACAGCTCTCAAAATTGCTAGTGACTCTCCTAACTGAGATGGCAGAGCCGCGATCGTAGCTTCGACAGCAGCCTGCTCTGCGTTAACTATAATGTAGCTAGCGGAGGGGAGAGAGTCGGCAAGTATACTTTCGTCAGAAAAAAGTTCATTAATGAAGAAGACATTCTTATGGCCAAAAGTCTCTTCGAACTTACAGTACACATGCTCTTGTGGCCGCTGCTCGTCAATTTCGCAACGCAGCGTAATCACCTCATTAAAGTCGAAATTTGGCTTAAATGGGTGTATCCCGATACGTGAACGCTCCACTGAGAACGTATGGACTTTCTCGATAATATAAAAAGCCATACCAGCGTATACCAGAAGAGTTAAATCAAATAAATACGGCGTGTAACTCACTGATATTACAGTAATCGCGACCGCAGCAGATTGAGCTATCCAGAAAACGACATCAATAATCGTGCCACTAATGCCGCGGAGATATAGCAGTGCCAGCAGCAACAGAAACAAACAGCCCATCAGAGCCTGCATCCACAAACTAATAGGCCTTAAATAGGTGTTATTGATCGCATCATCGATGGCATTTGCGATGATCATATTATCGTCCGCACTACGGTCAACAGGCGTCACCTTAGGTATTGCAAGACCAGGTGCCGTTGCGCCGATAATAACAACTTTACCCGCAAGGCTGTTCATATCAAATGATTCATCCGCGCCAGTTAGACTCGCATAAACATCTACAAAAGGAACCCTCTGGTACGCACCCCGCTTGTTACGCCAATTAATCAAATAATCATTTGGCATTTCGTGCGGCACCTGCCCGAGGTGCTCGATGACACGACTGGTGATACCAGCCAGGCTGAATCCTTTGTCTTGATATCTAAGAAACGATTTACGGATGATGCCATCATCTTCAATAATCAGGTTGTTGACTCCTAAATGACTGTGAGTAGTTTCGAAATAAGGGTAAATGACTGCAACCGTACGGCGACCAAACGACTCCGTCTGATATTCTGCGCCCTGTAGCATCCCAACTTCAACTTCACTCTGATCATCATTTTTTTCAGGTAAGCGTGTAATTGGATATACGACTTGTTTGAGTTCAGATGCCGCATATGCAAATAATTCATCCGAATCTGGATCTTTGATATCTGCATCACTAAACATCAAGTTGAAGACGATACTTTGTGTCCCGATTTCATCCAGCGATAGGAGTAACTCAGCAAACACTGAGCGTGGCCAAGGCCAACGCCCGTATTCCTCTGCCATTTTTGCCAGCGAACGCTCATCGATGTCGATAATGACAATATCGTCCGACGGAGCAGGTCCACTAAACCTATACTTCATTGCTGAATCGAGGGTACCCGCATTGTAAGGAGCTCCTTCACCCCCACTAGAATGGTCCTGATACAGCACGTACCCGACCAAACCCATCGATAAAATAACACTCAGCCCAAGATAAAAACGAGCGTTGATACGCCTAGAAAAGTGGCCGTAAGCAACCAACCACCTAAACAGCGGTTGCAACAACTGCATCAGTTTAATCATGTTATTATTTGTGGGCAATCAGCCTTTTTTAATGAGCGTTACATAACCCACAGTAGCTGAAGCTAGACAGCATAGAGCCACTCACTGTCGAATCACTGGCTGAGGCTTCCTCAGTGGGCTCGAGTAGCGCTTGATACTGCAGGATGCGTTGCGCATACACCGAATCGACCGCAACGTCCTCTAGGGAGGGGTTGCTTATCAGGATTTCTGCGAGCTCATTTATTCTCTTTTCAGCAGTCGGGTGTGTTTTATATAAAAAGCTCACATCTGCCCCACTACCAGCTGCACGCACCGCAAGTGATTGTAAAACACCGAAGGCGCTGGCGCAGTTATACCCAGCGATGGCAGCGTACCGTATGCCGTGCTGATCAGCCTCGAACTCGCCGCCACGATCAATACCACTGAGTATCGATTGACGAATAATACCTTCCAGCGCATTGAATGCCGCCTCAGAGGCCCCTGAGCCAGCATCTACCTCGGACACTGCAATATCCGCGACTCCTGAAATTAGCTTCTGCTTCTTAATAATCTTCCAGTGATGTTGCAAAACAACATGGGCAATTTCATGCCCTAGTACCGTGGCGAGTTGATCCTCGCTATCGAGCATATTAAACAAGCCAGAAGTTAGTAAAACCTTCCCCCCAGGTGCAGCAAATGCATTAACTGTCGGCGAGTCGATGACTCCGAAAGCCCATGGAAGTTCAGATCTTTCCGTTTGAGCTGCGATATAAGTGCCAAGGCTCTGCACATATGAAGCGACCGCTTCATTCTGAACGAGAGGCGCAGCACCTAGATAGAGTGCGGTCACCGCGTCGCCCGCAGCGATCTCTTCGTCGTCTCCCTGGCTCGACATTGCGGTCGACAGTAGTGAAAGCCCTTTGCCCGCGGTATCTGAATCAGACTTTTTGGAACTGGATTCTTGTTTGCTTGATCCAAGGTCCATAGGTAAACCCTTGGGTATTTTCGGCAGGCCGAATTTAGCATGGGCATTGATCGTCAGCGCGAGGCAGAGACCAGAAAATATTAAAGATAGAAGACACAAGCGGCGGGATAAGTTAAACATAATGAAAATTCTCTAGTGATTAAAAAGTTAGGCAGGTTAGATTAGCGACGTTTCTTCTTCTGGTCTTTTTGCCGCTTGGATGCTTTCAGCTCAGGGACTTCACGGGTTTCTAAATCTGCAAAGAACTGCTCCGCATCAATCGTCGACTCGAACGCCTTTAGTTTTTCGAGCTCATCAAAGTCAGGCTGCGAAGTCTCGAGCAACTCAGTACCAAGACCCCGTGCACCAGAACTGGCCACGCTATTGCCAGCTGCTTGACGCCCACTGGCTAATCCGGACAGACCGCCACCAGAACTCTTTTCCTTGAATTTAACCTCGGTCACTTTAAGCCATCCAGCGGAAGGCTCTTCGACCTTGAGCCATAGCCCCTTTCGTTCGCCGATCATTAATGAAGTGCCCGACTCGATACTTTCCAAAGATTCTGCTTTGGCGCTAGCGGTCGCTCGAAGCGAACAATCTCGCTTCGCTTCAGCTTCCAGTAAAGCGCTCGCCCATGTCGAGCTAAGCATGAATGAACACAGAAAAATGAGACAAGTAATTCGTTTATATTTTGGCATATCGGATAGGGTAGACTAATTATAAATTAACAGGGTTATGATGATGATTGAGGGTTGATAAATGTTAGTTAGGCATCGTCTGGGCGAGCAATTGACTTGCTTCGCGATAAGCCCATTGGCCCGGCGAAGCATGCAGGCAGGCAGCAAGGGCCATGCCTGTAGCGAGTTCATGCTTCGACAGCGCTGCATAAATGAGTGCTAAATTTGCCATCGGGTTGGGCGCCTTCGTGTCTAAACGCAGCGCCTGACGAAAACAGGCCAAGGCACCCTGCAAGTCTTCACTCTGCTTGAGCAAAACACCCAACAAATTCCAGGCCTCAGCGTGGGTGGGGTCACTCTTCAGCGCTTCAAACAAGTCGCGCTGGATCGTGTCAATTGGTTGCCCCTGAGTAAATTTACTTTCCGCTTTGCGGTAATGCGACTGGGATGCGCTCCGATCCCAATCGCCACTGAAATTAACAAAGCCCTGCTGCTGTCGCACAGTAGAGACAATGCGCGGATATGTCTTTTGCAGGGTGGTCTCTAAACGCAGCGGATAATCTTTTAACGCTACGTTAGATGTCTTTTCGATAGTACCCTCGAGTTCTGAATATAAGACACCCTGATCCCCCGGGCCTGCCAACATCATGCAATTGATGTATCCAGTGAAATCATAACCCACCAAATATTCTCGACCTAAACATGCGAAAACTTCAGGTAAGGCAGGAAAGTCAATTAACAGCATTTCGGCCTCGGCAAGCTCGAGTCGCTGCCCTTTAAGCTTCCTCATCTGAATCCTTAATTTAGAAAACCATTCCGTGCTGAATGCCCCCTCTGGTTGAGCTACATAGTTAGCAAATATGCTGTTTTGATTCAACTGCTCGTTGTGAATAGAAATAGCGCAGTCAAAGGCATTGATACTGTAATAGAACAGTGATGCGTCTGCAGTTTGCTGAAGTCGCTGCTGCAGTTCACGAATCACTGCATTCAAGGTAATCGATGGCTTGGTAACTGTTAACTCCAACAAGTCACTCTTACGCAAGGCAACAACGTAAATAAAGTTTCCATCATCTCGGCCGTTGAACACAACCCATCTGGGTAAATTCTGATAGGCAATTTTGTTGCCTCCTAAACCGAGTTCCGAAGCCAGACTTTCAAGCCGACCCTGCTGTATTGCTGCAGTTGCGACCAAGCTCTGTCCTTGATGCCTTAAAACATATCTGCTGATCAGTTCTTCTACGGCCAACATCCCGTCGCCCTCACCAGAATCCATCGCATCACCCGAAAAACTGAAGAATACAAACTGGCCTATCTCGACTTCAGTATTCTCGAGTATTCGATCACGATTCTCAGAGAAAACCACAAGCGCACTGGAGCTACTCACATCAGCCAATGAAGGTGACACGAGTAGCATCAATACTGCTACTGAATTTAGAATTAGCTTCAAGATAAAGGTTTAGAAGTCGTCGTCGATATCATCACTTCCACTCAGGAAAGACCCACTCTGAACTTTAGCAGGACGCACAGGTGCGACACTAGCCTGATTGCTAGGAGCCCTTACATTACTAACTGCCGCGGTAGGCTTTGGGTTTCTAGAATTATACTCGGAGTTAACTGCAGACGCGCCATCGGCTCGACCTGCTGCTCGAGCTGCAGGATCATTCTTCGCGGATGCGGCGGCAGCCTTCATTCCCTCAACCTCACCTTTTCGATAACTTTGACTTTCATTAATTTCTTTCAAAGTCGCGTACGAGTCCGCCTGTAGTTTAAAGGATTTTGCAGCGAGGTCGCTATTTATACTTGCCACAGCAACATACATGCTATGTCCGGTCGCGGGATGAACCACTTTTTCTTTGTGAACAATACTTAAGCCACTCACTTGTAAATTTTCCACTGACTCACTAAGTGTCTCCGAAAGGCTTTCATAAGATTTAGTGGTAGATTTCCCACCTTTACCCATCTTAATTGCGGTATCAGTATTCATATTCTTGGCTGACTCAACGTCCGCGAACAAGGAAAGTATAGCCTGCTGTTTTGCCATCATTTGAGCTTTCTTTGAAGCAAAAGACATCGTCGTCCGATCGCTAGGATTATACCTAGCAGCAGCGATTCCTACAAAGTTAATACTGCCATTACTTGGCAAGTAACGACGAGAGCCCACCGACACAGAAAGATCTAAATTGTCTATCCACTCATTTAGGCTCTTTTTTGTCGGCCTTGGCTTCAATTCATTCTCGCCTAGTAGGATAGATCGTGCTTCCAACTCAAGCCCAGGACTCCAAGCCACGACTACAGCGACTTCAAGATAACCGTCTAGGTCATCGTATGATTCGGCTTGCTCGAGTGTAACAGCGCCAAATAGAGGCATTTGAGAAAGCGTTTCAATATTACTTTTAAGGCTTTGTTGAACGACACCAAGCGCATCTTTAGCTGCTTGATCATATTCAGCTTTTGCTAACTCAGCCCTTTGCTGACGATCTCCTGCGGCTTGCACGGCCTTCTTCAATCTATCTATTTTCTTTGCCTGCTCTTCACCAAGTTTTTCAGTTGAATAATCCTTGTCTAGTTTCTTTATCGCCCCATCAAAAAGTGCTTTTGCACGATCGTTATATCCAATACCAGCAATTTCATCAAGGACTGCTTGGTCTAGACTGCCAGACAAAGACTGTAGGGTAGCTTTCGACTGAGCTAGTGCTTTTTCTGCACTAGCCTGCATATCTTGATATGCTTGTTTTTCAGCTTGTACTTGCTTCTCGATCGGATTGCCAGGGATGGTAAGAATATTACTTGCTGAGGCTGTCGTTAAAAAGCCCTCGATGATACTTGCTTTAGCCTGTAACTGGGCTTGTACCGAGAGCGACTGACGGATGTTTGCAAAGTTGGAGTCAGTGGCTTCAATGTTCGCACCTGCGAATTCAATTTGAATGGATCGATTGGTTTCAACGTTCCAACCCATACTTGGCTTATCCTGGTTTGGCTTTTTTTCCTTAACTTTTTCTGCCCAATTGTCAAACCAATCTTGGATCAATTCTTGAGCTGTCATAGCAGGCTGATATACGACTGGAGCACATTCTTGCGCTACAATCACGGCGTCTTGGCCTCCATCGCTATTAGCGCTATCGCCAGCGCCCGAGGCATTTGGATAATCCTGCGCATGCGCAAAAGACGCACCCAGCAAAAGAATAGGAAGTATAAATTTCATAGTTAGTTTATTGGTTGGTAGTTATTTGGTTTGTTTATAAAAATGATTGGCTAGTCGAAAGGGAGTTTCACACCGCCATTACCCTGCACTTGGGTGCTGCTTTTCCTCCAGCCCTTGCCTTGTCCAGCACCACTCTCAACTAGGGCACGACATACCAGCGTCTTCGGCGCAAATACTTCGGCAAATTCAACTTCCTGCTCAATGATGTTGGCTTGTGCGCTCTTCGGGTTCACTCTGCGCACTTCAATCGTGCCGATGTAGAACTCTTCTCGTCCCAAGCTCTCCTTGGTGTAAGGATCAATCTGGCGTTCTCCGTATTCGAACACCTCGAAGACGTCCCCGGCACTAAGTAAGTCGCCGCCCTGATTGAGGTATACACTGTTGCCACGCACCTTGGTGATTAACATCGGATAAATGGCACCCATAATTTTCTGTGTGATGCGCTCGGCGGCGATTTCGCACATCGCCGAATCCACGTTCTCGAGACGCCTGCTCTGATCGATCTGAGCGATATCGTCCCGACTGATCTGTAACCTCGCAAAATCAGCAAATTTAATCTGCTGCGTAGCTATATCAATAATCCGATAACTGACCTCAAAATTGCCCTCCCCAACTTCAGAGGAACTACCGGTTAATTTAGAATGCACAGTCTGCGTCGAGAAATTTACATTTTCTAGACTACCGACGATTAAATAGTCGGCAGACACTTCGACCCCCAGGCGGGCGATATCCTCCATGCTGGCATTCGTGCCAGACAAAACGCGATTTTTTTCACCGACGATTTCGCTCATGTACTCACGATCCAAGACTGTAAATTTCCGCGTCTGCACTAACTGACTGACGAAAGACTGGCTGAGAATACGATTCACTTGCGGCTTATCAATCCTCCGATCATTTACCCAGAAATCTGCGCCAGCCAATCGAAACGGCACGATGCCGATACGCTTGCGATTATCGTTCAGATTGACCTCCACCTTGAGTATCTCTGCCCGCACAAGCGCTTGGTATTGCCCCCCATCAGTAGGCTGCACGTCCAAGACTTCATAGGAGGCCACCATGCCATTGGTTGCTTCCGCATAAGCCTGCTGCATCTCATTGTGTGTCATGTGCGAACTTTGACCATTGCTATTGATACTCTGGGATAAGGATTTGAGTTGGTTCGACGCCGAGATATTCTTACCGTTCACTCGACCCAGCGCCTCTACAATAGCGGCATTGATGGCGTCCTGCTCGGACGCACCCCAACCTTTGGCTTCAACAGTCTCGTATTTCACGCTAACGTTAGAAAAGCAAAGGCTAGTCAGGCCAATAAAGAGGCAAGCGAATGTGAGTGTGCGTATCATATTATAAGTGTGTGCGCGGGGCGAATCATGCAAAAAAAATTGCGATGACTAAGCAGAACCCAAAGTGAAACCAGCCAGAAGCCTACCAAGCGACCGATTTATTGGAGCCTGATTTGCCCAAAATTTCTTCACCCTCCCAGAAAGCCAAGCCAGTGTTAATATCCGTAAGTGATAACTGAAAAGAGTAGATAGCTGATTGTTTCGATTTACTGTCCCTAACATTCTTTTGAAGAATCTTACCCGACAAGCTGTATTCAGGCGCGATCATTTGCCCCTTAGCTGCAACCGTTTGCTGATTGAATTCCGCAGAATTCCTGAGCTCACGCGCGTCCATCGCCAAGCGATCCTCTGGCCCGTTTGCACCGACTGCAGTGGTAACAACCACCTTACCACTGCGCAACAGAGCGACACGCATCTGCTTGATCAATTGGTCAGTATCGATCTTTTGCATCGTGTCGTTAATCACCCGAGAAATAGCCAACACATAGCGACCACCACCCGGTTTGTCGAGGGCACCACTCGCCAACAGATCATCGACCATCGCAGATGCCGCGCCACCAAAATCACGATAGTCCAGACCCATTACAGCTCCGCGCTGATCATTATTCATATCAATATTTGAGGTCGTTGTCTGACAACCAGACAAACCAACGAGCAAGGCAATCGCGGCAAGTCCTTTAAAAATAGGACGCTTCTGAGGGTGTGTATTATTCATATTATTATTTACGTATTTTTAGTTTAAAAGATCGAGCATCGGGGTTCGGCCCAATTGCATTGATGTGAAATTCAGATTTTTGATCCGCCGAAACATCCCTCCAGTGATCGTGCGTTGACTTTACCAAGCGGTTGGATTCATCAAACCAGTCCAACTTGTACTGAAATTTCCGATACTTTGAGGATTTATTATAAGCCACAACCTGCACCTCCATAAGGGAGCCAGAGTTGACAGACGTCGACACATTCGTGACATTGATATGGGTCGACAAACCTCGGTCGATAAAAGTCACCCGCGGATCCGAATGCCCAGTACTATAACAGCCAACTGCGGTTAGAAGTAATAGGAGCAAACTTGAACTAAAAAGCGTTTTTTTCATCGATCAGAGATTTTAATTATAGTTCAACCACTTGAATCGACGCGGGCATTGCAGCAGTGACCGCTTTGACGTATACCATGGAATTCTTGCCACTCTCTACCTGCAAATGCTCACTGGTGCCATTGGGGAATGCCAAGGTCAGCTTTCCATCTTCAGGCGACGGCACCCTAGCAACCTGAAAATCCTTTGGCAACGCAGTCCACATCCGAGTGTCCGCAGAATTCGTTGCTGCTTGGTAAAGGCCGACTGCAATCCCCCCAAAATCACCCAGCTCTTGTTGAGCGTAGTATTGTGCATATGTCTTAATCAAGGTAGATGCGATTGCCCGAGAGAGAATCATCGGATAGCGCTTCTTAAACTCAGTCTGTACCACGCGATCCATGCTGGCGATCACTTCAGTCCTAGTCGACACATCACCAGATTGAACCAGCAAGTAAGGATGCGCCTGTTCCCGGAGCTTGATTCGAGGCAACGCAATACCAGTATACTTCACGTCGTTGGTGAGTAAAAATAAAGGCAGATCGACGCGGAATTGTTCCAGTTCTGGCCCTAAACCATTTTCCAAAACCACCCAAACATAGCTTTGCACCTGCTGATCCTTCGCATTACCATTAACACGGTTCAAATCATCCTTAATCACCCCTACCGTCTGGTCTAAACCATGCGCCTCTTTAAGTAGGTTTTCAGCCTTACTGAGATCGCCTTGCGACATAAAATACAACCCCGCCGCATACAGAGTAAATGGGTTAGTGAAATCAGCATATGCCTCAAACTCATCTAGGTTTGAATAAACTAAATCTTGAGTCTCTTGATTGCTGACATTCTTTTCAATATCTGGGCCACTTTCATTATACTCTTTCGTCTGCTGCGCTTGTTGCGCAGCCAGCTCTTCTTTATTCTTGGCAATTAATTTAGCAAAACGCACCCGAGCCCGGTCTTGGCGCTCGACTGCACGGTTAAATTCAACTCTAGCATCTGCCTCACCCTGCTTCCATAAGTTTAATGCCTTATAAGTGTTTAACATAACGCCGTCATATTCATAGCCCGCATAATCAAGCACCGTGTCATTGACTAGAGTCGCTCCTACAATAGATACAGATTTTGAAGCTAGTAATTTTTCATCATGCTGCTTGATGATTTCTTCAGCCTCATCAAACAGATCATTGCTCTCATTCAGCCTCTCGTCTGCTCGAAGCGCCGCACCGGCTTGCAGAACTTCAAGCAACTGTGCTGGGTGATTTACCTTATCACCCTTCGCGAGTAACTGAACATCTGCGGCACCCGCATACTGGCCACTAGTATAAAGCGTATTGAATTTCTTCAAATTCGCCTTTTGAGACATAGATGTACAGCCTGAGCAAAACAGGAGAAAAGCAACGCTTATAAGATAATAATGCATAATATGATGAATAAATGACACCGTTTAGTGATTACAAGCCCTAACTGAGGCACTATAAACATTAGATGCCATTTTTCAAACAGCCTCGCCCTGCCTCAAAGGGTGAGGCTATTTAAGTAGCCTAAGCTGTCTGTACGGTGTTGTTCAACGGGGCACCTTAACATCTTAGACCCGTTGGAGCAGGAGCGATACCGCCTTCTGGATCGATGATGTCGATACTTAGCTTCGGCTCTAGGCAGGCAAATTCATCGCGCACGATATCGATGCTCTTGCAGCCCTTACTTAACTGAGCTTTGTAATCAGCCGGTTGCCTATGGAGATCTGGGGTTTAGTAATTGTTTATTTCAAATTGCTTAACAATTCATTCGAAAGCGCTCTGATGCACTCCCACTCTCACCCGAACGAACTCATTCTTCAGGTAGAACTCACTTCCAGCCGGCACCCAAATCTCAGCGGCAGACCAGTAACCCGCTGAAATGTCCAGCATGCCGTCCTCGCCAACAGCGAAGGCATTCATACTCGTGCCCCGCTCCCCGCCAGTGTAACATTGGCCCAACACGCGGACATCATATGCGGGGTGCACCTCTCCCAACTCATAGGGCGAGGTCCAAGTCAATTGCCAGACTTCGCCTGCGGGCACTTTATAATACTCGCGCTGATAGGTGATGTCGAACACCCGTACCGCCTGGGGCGAACTGACACATCCGAACATCGCTAAACAAGCAAAAGCGAGGACTAGCACTTTGAGTAATTTCATTGGATCGACGTTCTGTTAACTGAAAGTGCTGTGCGCGGATGCCCAAATTCGTCATCTGCCTTAGTCATGGTAATTAGAGTTCAAGATTGGGATGCTCGGAACTAACCATTGTCCATCCACCATTGTATGAGAGAGGGCGCCCTGCCAAATCCAAGATGCATACTCCTCAGCCTCAGCATTAACCGAGATGGCAACAGGCAGCCCATCATATTTGTTAAGGATCCCTAAATCTCGAAGCTTTTCGATAGTTCTCTCAATCGTTAGAGCTCCTTCCACGGCGAGCTGATCTTCACTCGGAAGCTTTGCAGCTAGGATCTCAGCATATTCCATTTCTATAGAACTTACGAGTTCATCGCCCGTGTTATTATCGCATACAGTGAGACTCACAGATGTTTTCATAAAATGTTGTTTTTGTTAATTTAATAATGCAGAGATTGCCCGCTTAAATCAGACGTTACTTCGAGCCTGAAACGAGAACAGCTCAATTTGATCCGCGGTGCAATCCAGTTCATCGGCCCAATCGTGCATCTGCTCGACATAGCGCTGGTAGCCTCGACTGCAGACAAGAACTGAGGCGACCTTACCCTCCTTACGCGTCACTTTGGCATGGTCTCGAACATCCAGATCAAGCAGATACTCAAAGGCATCCATCAGAACTGTATCCAGTGTCAGCGGATGGCGCTTCGATAAACTCCTTGGTCGAGGTGAAGTCCTCCTCGACAAGAGCTTGTTCTTTTCTTTCGGGATGCTTCTTAAGGTGATTGGCCCAAGCTTTGTATTCATTTCTTGGGTTAAAGCTATTTGGCTGCACACGGAGATCTCTTCCGAAAAGTTGCTCTTCCAAGTCCGCGACTGTAAGCCCGTAGCGTTTAGATGTTTCTGCCATGAATGCTACATACTCGCCATAGGCTTGCGCGGACTTTCGTAACAGCAAAAAACTACTCTCGGACTTAGAGCTTCGAAAATAGGTATCATACACCCGAGTATTCTGATTCAGTGTACCGTCAATCGCACACCACGCGCTGCACGACCATTTATCGAGGATCGGGTAAGTCGTCAGGCCCTCGGCCTCCCTATAGAAGAAAAACAGTTTCGTGAAATAGGCATAACTGAGTCCCGGGATTTTAAGGTCGCCCTTGTAAGCAAACAACCTGAACAATGATTGAGGATCATCACATTCGAGTATTGCGGATTTGACCTGAGCGAGCGCTGTATCAAAATTTCGATCGGAAATAAAACCAACCAGTGCTCGCTGAGTTCTTGGCGAACGGGCCGTTACCCAAAAATAGGCACCCCAGAACAAAATAGCCAAGAATTCGTCCTTTGACGTAGCAGACGCATCCTTTATTATTTGAATAACATCTGTTTTCGAGAGCTTACAATCCTCCTTCAAAAGCTCGCGCAAGTACGCGGGCAACTCGCATCCGAAGCTGTTGGATTGACTCACTTCGTGAGCCACAGAGTGCGAACTGGCGCTGGGATACTTTAATATCTGATCTAGGTCGATTGTATGCATGATTACTGTATTTTACGGCTCCTCGATGAAAGGCAGAAGCGCCTCGTGCATGGCACGGGGCGCTGGGATATACACTAAATGGTACGGATAGGCTGCCCGCTCAGAGTATAGACTTTCAGTTGTCCGTTTGACATTGTGACATGTACCTCATCACCAGAAATCACAGCGCTTACCGCTCCATGTTCAAAGGTACGGACAGGCTGCCCGCCCGTAGTGTACATTTTCACTTGTCCGCCTTCAACTTTGCATATGTATGACATAATTTTTCTTTCTATTGCGTGCTGTGTAGGGATGAAACCGAATTGCACAGATTCAGCGTCATCAGTAAAATCCATATTAATTATTTGTTAGAACGCCTAAGGATTATCAAAAAATATCTCACGCCTCCTCAGGACTCAATTTTCAAAAAGACACGAATAACGCGGGATTTTCCAGACAGGATACATTTAAATAAAAATTGCGACGACCACTGAGGTGAGGAACCAGTAAAACCCGGCAGCCAACTGCACTTCTGTGCCGCCCGGCATTTCTTTGATCACGATTAAAATCAGTGCGATCAAAAAGACCTCCGCCATCGCCAGCTTCGAGATCATATCGCGCAGCTTAACGGGCACCCGGATCGATGACTTGGCATGCTCCAGATACAGCAACAGGAATTTGAGAATCGGCAGTAGCAACGCGCACACCCCGATCACCAGCGCAAGTATCCGCTCACCGGTACTCCACAAGCTCCAGATACTTTCGAGCAGCAAAATCTGCCGATCCTTGACCGCAGCGGAATCGAACAGCTCAACGATCGGCTGCGCCATACCAAGCTCGGGCTGGATCACTAGTAGCGGCAACATGCAGGCCACCCCAAAGGAGAATGCCGCGGCAAGAATGAGCCCCTGTCGTATGTTCTGCGCGTTGATCATTCTTCGGTGCCTGACTGCATGAGTGATTTAAACATACTGCGCCCCATCTCACCGAGCTCTTCGAAGTCGTCGGACATAGAGTCCATGCTACGCTCAAAAGATGGTTTTAAGTGATCTGTGCTTACTTCATCGGGCCACTCCGAAGTCTCAAATTGGATTTCTTGATCAGAAAGCTCAAGGTCGCCACTGGCGCTTGCTACCCCCAACTTTAAATGCTTAATGCCATGAGATGTTGATGCTCTTATTTTTAGAATCCCTGGTTGGAGCGCAACTGCTGGAATACGGAAAAAACTAATACCATCGCGCGTCAGCAAATCATGCTCATAAATAGCCAGTTCTATAAAAGTATCTGGTAAGGTGCGCACTACCGCAACAGACTCTAAGTCAATGCTATCGAGGGAGCCATCTAATAGGTCGCTTGCCTTGAGCTTTTTCGGAGACCAGCGAGCAATAAGCGAATCTTTCGCCACCCCCGAATCGAGTAGGCGGGTCTCTTGCCAATAGAGGCTTGCCGAAAGATCTGGGCCCGAGCCATCGTCATCCCAAGCACTGCCATCTGCGCGGCGAGGCTCTGCCTCGATCTCATGCAACCAGACTCTATACGTCACAGGCTCCTGAGGCTGGGCGGTGCCGCTGAGACGTTCAGACCAGCCTGCGATGGTTTCATTGACCGGCCCTTCGCTAGTCAGAAAAAAAGCAACACAGCCACCCGCAAGAATTGCTAAAATAGGTAGGAAGATACGCATAATATAGTGTGATGAATGGGTTAGGGTCTGAATTAATTAAACGAGATGCCAGTGTACTGGATAAGATTCATGAACCACTCAAAGGTCGCAATGAATACATTGAATACATACTGGCGGGCCACGCCATAGCCATGAATAAAGTAATAGAGACTCGCTCCATAAACGAGAATGTTAGCCGCAGGCAGAAACATAAATGTAAATAGGTAGCCGACCTTCTTGATATCCGACTGGTATAACCCCGTTTCACTGTAGGTCGACGTTAGGTGATAGCCGCAGATCACCCCGACAAGAACTAGGAAACCCGAGGGTGGATTGAGTAGCGCTACCAAATACAGCGGCAGCAACAGGGTTGGGGAAAAATAAGGCGCAATGGTGATCAGCCAATTAGAACCTGATAAGTGAACGACCCCTAAGTAGCCCTGCTCTTGACTGTCCGTACCTCTGTTACTCCCATCCGATGCCTCGAAACGCGTCACACGATGCAAGCATAACCATCCAAAAACAGCATGCGTCAACTCATGCTCAAACGTACTAAAGAATTTAGCTCTGAAGATGCTCGGAAACAGTAGGCTCAGCAATAGATACGCGATGAAACCGTACAGAAAGGGCTGCCCCACACCGAGTAGAGTGGCGAGCAGATAAGGCGGATCGATCTCGATGATGGCAAAGGGCAGGATCACTAAGGCGACCAAGGCTACTGGCCATTTGCAGACACTTATGAAAGCATTGAGTAAATTGGAGAGTAGAGTTAGCACAGCTTGTTAGATGTTAAAATGGAGACTTAATACGACCGTTTTTTGCCATTATACAATAGTTACAATATCAATCTTGGCCCGACTCGACTGCTGCACATTTCGCCGCCAGTGCAGCCTCGATCTGCGCTTTGACTTTATTGTAAGTGGCTTCTCGGTCAGCAAAGAAGTCAACAGACCAAACGCGGATAATGGTCCAGCCAGAATGCTCCAGTACCCTATCGCGCAAATGATCACGTTCGAGTGCGTATGAAGTGCTATGGTACTGAGTGCCGTCAAACTGAATGCCACAGATATAGTGCCCAGGATTTGCATCGTGCCGGATGCCTAAATCAACTCGCCATTCACTGACCCCAACCTGTGATGTGACACCGAAACCATCTTGAGTGAGGCGGTCGTGGAACCATTTCTCCAACGCCCCCGCTACATGGCCGTTTACGTCCGCCGAATCGAGACCTTGCAGTTGGCCAGTCTTGGCAAAATCTAAATATCGCTTCCATACCTGAGCACCGATACTTTGATTGGTAATATCGCTTGGTTTAAGGCTGGTAAAGATACTGAGCCGCTCTTTAGCGCGCGTAATGAGCACGTTTATTCGTTTTTCACCTTGAGGCTGATTGATAGGACCAAAGTTTTGCGCCACTTTGCCTTCGGCTGTCGGCCCGAATACTGTGGATAACAGCATAACATCTCGCTCGTCGCCCTGCACGGTCTCTAGATTTTTCACAAAGAAATACTCGGGGCTATCCTGCCAAGCCTGAACGTAGTCACGCAATATGGCATCTGCTTCAGTTGCTTTATCCAGTAACTTTTCGATGTGTATTGCTTGTCGTTTATTCAACGCCGCCACCCCTAAGCTGCGTTCACGGTTGGCTGGATCACGCATAAATGCACACACCTCATCGACCACCCGCTGCGCCTCCAACGAGTTAGGGTGGGCACTTTTTACTCCATTTTTTTGTTTACCAGAATAAATGCCATTTACCTCAATATACTGTAATCCAAGTGTGTCTGATTTTTCGCGCGCCGAGGGGATAATCCGTAGCGCTTCATCATAAAACTCAGCATTTGAAAACTGAATTAAACTATCGTGCTTGGACCTGTAATGATACAGCAGCATTCTCCGATACTCAAAACATTCGCTCGCTCGCTGTAATATTGACTCATTCTTGGTATCTTGCCCCCCTTCAGGCTGCTGGAGTTTGCTCACCCTCTGAACGGTCGGCGGCATCTGCTGACTATCCCCGACCACAACGACCTGTTTGCTGCGCAACAGGGCACCCGCCGCTTCTTCGGTTAGCATCTGGGAAGCTTCGTCTACCACTAGCAAATCAAACTTAAAATCCTTATTTAGAAATTCTGCGACAGAGGACGGCGTCATCAAAAAACACGGCGCGTAGGCATTTAATTCTTTGCCGGCCCGCGCCATGAATTCGCGAACTGTGAGCCGCGCGCCTGGAGTCTTTCTGATGTGGTTAATTAGAGTTTGCCCGGTCTTCTCCTTGACCCGAGTCGCGCTATTTCCCGCTGGAGCAGGCGTGGGCGTTTGTGCGGCAAGCATCTCGCGATAACGCGCCTCTAATTGGGTGGCTGTTTCCGCCAGGCGTACACGTAGATGCTCTATATAATCTCCTCTATATTTATCATATTTCGGAAAATGCTTCGATAGCCCCCGAGCCAAGGTTTCATATAGCGTAAGCTCCAGCGCTACGGGAACCGATGCGTCGATCGCCACGCAATTGCTCACAAAGTCTTTGGGTAAGTATTTGGCTAATTGCTCAGACTGAATTAGGTTGATATCAATTCGTTGATTTATCTTGTCCGGATAGGCAGCGATTTGCTTGAGTTGCTGTAACAATTCGCTTAATTCCAAATCGTCATAGCGATTCGAAAAATGATTCGGAATAAACTCCATTGCCGCGGCCACCTCCTGTAATGATGTCTCAATAGGCGGAATTTCTTGCTGCAGCTGCTCAATCGATGGCAGCACTGTGCCCAAGCGCTCAAGTGCCTGCTCTAGGCCATCTATTTGCTCCAAGCGTTCCAGTAGGTGCAGGAATGCGGTTAATAAACTGTCGTATGATTTAAGCTCACAGACCAGCAATCGACTGACCTGCTTTTTCGCCAAAAAGACCCGAGGCGAGCAGTAGCGCCCCAAGAAGCTAGCACTGATCAGCGCCTGCTTGATCTTCTCGAGTTCAGCACGTTCGGGTATTGCAGCACGCACATAGTTGGCATCGATGTCCGTATTGGCCTCTTGCAACTTGAGTGACAATCCGAGTTGTTCACGTAAGTGTGATAGCCGATCGGAATGTTCGGTGATGGCCGTAAACGGCTGCTCAACTAAATAAACTTCGAGATGCTTAATGCCGGCAGACAACAACGGCTTTAAATCCTTCAATTCAAAGGCATCGAACCCATTGGTTCGATTGATAATAGTAGAAGCGGTGAAGAAATCCACTCCGATCAAATCGATCAGCTCTTGCACACGTTTCGACCCCTCAAGCATCTGCCCGATCGCATGCTTTGTCAGTTCGTCGGCACGAGTGAGTAGCCCTTCCGGTCGCGCAATGTCTTCTAAAGTCGTATAACCTGTAATCACCTCTTGGGCGGTCAGTCCAGTTTCGCCAACGGGATATTTAAGGAATTGGCAGTAATCATTAAGGCTTACACGGCACTGATTGTATTTGTCATAAGCCTGTTTGAATTGATCGCTGGCGAGTTCGGCCGCGACCGAACTACCCGAGCTTTGCACGACGTGACCAATTTTTTCAAAGAGGGTCGATTTGCGGGTATAATCGGAGTGCAAGGGCATGCATTTGCCGCCAAGACCAGCCCCTTGCATGCGAGTATACACCACGTTTAAGGCCACCGGTTTCTGCGCTAAAAACAAGACCTTGCGCCCATGCTGAATCGCATTCGCTAGTAGATTTACAATGGTCTGCGACTTGCCCGTACCTGGAGGACCCTCGATCACCAGATTGTTACCCTGCGCGACGTCGTAGACGGTTGAATATTGCGACGAATCAGCTGCAATAGCTGCACAAGGGACTTGTCTGGTCACCGCTTCATTGTCGATCTCATGCAGAGGCAGTTCGGTGATCGTGCGTGACTTGCCAATCACTTCATAGCAATTTTTTACCTGTGATTCGGAGTATCCTTCCGGCTCCAGTTCAGAGATAGGAATGCCTCTCGATTTAAACTGCCCCGCAGCCATGCGATGCTCAAACGACCAATCCTCACGCCCTATGCCCTGTAATACTGTGTCCACCTCCGCGAGATATTCATGGATGCCGGACGACTCCCCCTCAACGGCCTGATACGGCGGAAATTCCCGCTTCAGCTCTTGGCGGAAAATGTAGGAAAGTATTGGATTTGTCCCATAATCTTTGCCTGAGTATTCCAGATAAAAGCGCTTTTCTCTCTCGGTGATAACGCATGGAATCAAAAAAACTGGGGAATTGTATTGCTTCTTTTTGCCCTTCTTTTCTTGGGTCCACTTCAGGAAGCCGACAGCTAAGTAACAAGTATCAATCCCTTTTTCTCTTTGCTCCTCTAAAATCGCTTTTTTGATTTTTTTGCAATGAGCCGCCAATTCCGCCTCCGGTATATCCGTTTGTATACGACTATCGCTATGCTCTTTTTTATTAGGATCAACTACGGTATCTAGATCATAAAATTCCTTTGGGATGACTCCCTCAATCGGCAGCATTCCTAATTCGGCGCGTACCTCATCTTTTATTGCGCGTAAATCCTCCTCTGGATAATCCGCTTCTGCCTGCCCCTCTAAGTCTAGTCGCAGCGCTAGAGCTGCAATAAACAGTTCATCATCCTCATCTGCGAGGAAGTCGACATGTGCTTTTAAAGGATCTAGGCATAACTCACACCCATTAAGTAACTGATCGACTATCACACTCGGCACCTCGTTGATCAGATTGATCACCTTGCCAGCGCCCCGCTTGCCGCCTGGGACCAACTTCTTATTCACCAGGTCATTGCCGTTAAGCTGAATTAATCGCTCCCGCAGGCCATCTAATAAAATCGTATAATCTTTCATGGGGTATCGTTGTGCAGTACTGGTTTGGCTTAACAAGCGAAGCTTTAAAAGCTAATTATCCGGCCGAAGTCGCAATGACTTCGCGGTTTGCGTTGCGTATCTGCAGGACCATCGGCAGATTAGCTATGGCAAAATTGGCGTTACTATAACTGCTCCTGTATGGTCTACATAGTATCCATCAACGCTTCGAAACGAAACGTTACAGTAGTCCAAGCGCACTTCTAACGGCTCAGCGTTGATCACGCGACAATACGGGTTAAGCTCTAAAACAACGTCGAGATGCGCGAGCTCTCCAGCGGCGACTTTTTGGATAGACTCCCACAATTGGCGTTTGGCGTCGATCGCTGCCTCCGTTTGGGCTCCTTCACCCAGAGTTTTCATTTTTAGTTTGAGCCATTCCGACTGACAGCCCGACTCTACAGCAAAGCTACTCTTATCCAAGTACAGAGTGAATCCGCCACCATCATTAAAAGCACTGCGATTATGAAAGCAGCCCTGGGGATCAATTGGCTCTTTCCAAACGATACAGTAGTGACATTGCAACCATTCACTCGGCGTAATCAGCGTAAAATTATCAAGTTTGAGCCGGTGACGCAGGTGATAGTAGTCACGGCTGACACCATCGTGCCCCATCGTCTGGTTCACGACCACGCCATTCTTCGCCAGCAGCGAGTTAACGCTCAGAAATGAGGTACATACATATAAAGACAGGCTAAACTTAAATAAACGCATCATAAGAGTCAGATTAGGGACAAAGAAATGGCCTAGTCGAGACATTTCAAAAGCGTTGACTGACGACCTACTTATTTCAGCCTTTCATGGTGAACCGCTTATCGGAGATGGCGGCTATTTATGCGCGCACGCACGCCAGAGGTTTGTTCCGAGCGCAGCAACAAGACCGATGTCGAAGGCAACCGGACGACCGAGAACCAATAGGTTTAACGAAGCATTCCAGCAAGCAGTTGGAATCGACATGAGCGGCCCTCTTCCTTTCACTTTGCAGGCATGGCTCCATCCACTTGCAGTATTTTTGATCATGCGCCGGCGCACCCTGCCTTTGAACGGCGGGGCTTGATGCTGGATATCAGTCGCAACCGAGTGCCGACAATGGACTGGCTGAAGACACTGATTGATGCACTGGCGCTGCTGCGCTACAACGAACTGCAGCTCTATACCGAACACACCTTCGCCTACGCAAAGCACGCCGCAGTCTGGGAGCACGCCTCGCCGATGACGGCGGCGGAAATTCGTGAGATCGATGCCTACTGCCAGAAGCGCGGCATCGAACTGGTGCCGAACCAAAATTCCTTTGCGCATTTGGAGCGTTGGCTGCGGCACGATGCTTACAAGCATCTAGCGGAATGCCCGGATGGCTTTGAGCACCCGATCGCTGGCTGGCGGACCTGCGGCGGCACGCTCGCACCGACCGAAGAGAGCACCGCGTTTATCGATACACTTTACGAAGAGCTCTTGCCCAACTTCACAGCCAAGCAGCTACATATCGGCTGCGATGAACCGTGGGAATTGGGGCAAGGTCGTAGCCAGAAACGTGTCGGCCGCGAAGGGAAACACCTGCTCTATATGGAATTCCTGAATCGCCTGTTCGCACTGGCGGAAAAGCACGAACATCAGGCACAGTTTTGGGCCGACATCATTTTGGAGCGGCCCGATCTGGTGCCGCAGTTGCCAAAAAATGTGACCCCAGTGATCTGGGGCTATGAAGCGGATTCGCCCTATGCGGAGCAGTGCCAGATCGTCGCCGACGCTGGCTTTAAGGGCAACTTTTACGTGGCTCCAGGCGCGGGCAATTGGAACAGCTTTGGCGGCCGACTCGATGTGGCACGCGATAATATTACACTCGCTGCGCGAGAAGGCCACAGGCATGGCGCGAGTGGATTGCTACTCACCGCGTGGGGCGACAACGGCCACCACCAACCGTGGCCGACGCTGTTCCCAGCCCTGATTATGAGTGCACAAGCGGCATGGGGCTGCCCGATCGACGACGCCGCGCTACCCGAGCAGATCGACGCGCTGTTCTACCCCGACGCAGCTCCGGGTCATGGCGCTGCGATTTGTGCACTGGGAAAAATCGACGCACTGCTACCGCAACCTGCGCCGCCGAGCAGCTTCCTGCACACCGCATTTTTTGCGACTGAGGAAAAGCTCAACGATCTGCTGCAATCGATCGCGCGCCACTCCTTACAGGCGGTAGAGAATGCGCTGGATCAGATCGACCCAACGGGACTCGACCCTGAAATCGGGCTGAGCGTAAAGCTCAACCAATACGCAATCGCCCGCTGCCTGCGGATCAAACAAGGCGACGCGCCCGCGGCGCAAGAATCCGACGTATATGAGTCACTGTTACAGGAATTTGAAACCCTCTGGACCGCGCGTAGCCGTATCGGCGGTTTAGCCGAAAGCCTCGAGCTGATGCGAGCAGTTGAACACTGATCAAGGAAATGCGCAGACAGCGGGACGATGCCCCTCCTCATAGTCGAAGCCTAAAAATACACGATCAGCGCATTACGCCAAACGGCATCGTTCTTTTCGTTACCGTTGCCGATATCGTTATCGTAATTTTGATTATACGAAAATTCGAAGCCGAGTAAGTCCGTCAATCGGATGCGTACTGCGGCGGTCAAAACATAATTGTAGCGCTCGGTATAATCCGGCTCCCAATAGTAATTAAATTTCTGAACAAAGGAGGTGCGAGTAAACGGCTTCCACGTGAATTCCTCGAATACATTGAGCACTTTATTCACGCCATTGCGCGTATTTTCACTATCGGTTTGATACTCTTCCAACCCGCCACTCGCGCCAAACAGTAGCTCAAATTGATTCGACGGCTTAACCTTATAGCCAACTCCCACAAGCTCTTGAAGCTCACGGTCTATCCCTTTGATTTGGTCCACACGAGTGGACATTGAATTTTGTATAAACCAATTATCACCCGCAAACGAACGGCGATAAATAAACGCGCCATCATAGCGATCGGTCGACTTGTACGACTCTCCATTTGAACGCTCTGTTTCTCGATAGGTATAGGAGCCGGTAAAACGATAAAAGTTCGGGTCGCCCTGCTGCTTAATTTCTAATTTTCCGCGTAATGCCGTTTCAGTCCATTGCTTATCTCCAGAGCTGATGTTCATGCCCATACGGAGATTACCATGCCACGCCTCAGGGGCCTTAAATGCGAAGAGTTTGTCGACCAAGGGTTGCTCTTCTTCTAGTGCTTGCTCCACCTCAGTCATCTTCTCTGCAATCGCGACCTGAGTGTCCACTTGCTTCTTTACCTCAGCAGACTGCGGTTCCGTATTGGTTGCACTGGCTAACTTCGCCGTTGGTATTACCTGCGGCTCGATTGCAACAATCTGCGCGCGCTGAATTGACATCTCGCCGAGTAAGTTCGACTTCAAAACCAGCACTTGATCATTCGACTGTGGCATCACTTCGCCGACTAGTCGCTCACCGCTACTCAGCGATACGACTTGAGACGCCGCCAACAGTGAGCCGCTCAACAATAGCGTAAAGAGGCTCAACACGCCGCAGCAATGCATTGCCATACGGAATAAGAAAAGACGAAATGATACGCTACTTAGCATGGATACGGGCTGATGAGATTCTGAAAAAATAATTCGATTCTGTGACAATGGATGGTAGTTCGATCAAATCGCCGTTTGAGTAAAACGTTGCTCACGAATCACGGTAATCTCAATCGCGCCTGGATAATTTAACTCCTCCTCAATCCGGCCACGAATCAGCAGGGCGATTTTACGCGCCTCATCCTCGTCCACTTTCAGTGGTTCGACGATCACGCGCACCTCGCGGCCTGCCTGGATCGCATACGCATCGGAAACGCCGGGTTGTTGTTTCGCAATATCTTCAATGCTACGCACACGTTGAATGAAGCCATCGATCGATGATGCGCGGGCTCCGGGACGTACGGCAGACAGGGAATCCGCGACCATGACCAAGCCCGCATAGGCACTCTCGGCGGGCACTTCCTTGTGGTGCGCCGCAGCCGCATTGACCACACGTGCGTCCTCGCCATGTTGCTTAATGATCTCGGCACCGACAGCGGCATGACTGCCCTGATATTCTTCATCCACAGCCTTACCCAGATCGTGGAACAGCCCGGCACGCTTTGCGATCACTGGATCCAAACCGATCTCGGCTGCGATCAGTGCGCACAAATTAGCGACTTCGACAGAATGCCCCAGGGTGTTCTGATTATTCGAAAGGCGATAGTGCAACTTGCCGAGCAGGGCCACCACATCGGGGTGCACATCGCTCAGGCGTAGTTTACGTAAGGCACCTTCACCGAGTTCGATGACATTGGCATTCATTGCCTCCTCTGCCTTTTCGACTTCCTCTTCAATACTGGCGGGATGGATGCGGCCGTCGCGCAGCAATGCATCCAAAGCAAGGCGGGCAATCTCGCGCCGTACCGGATCAAAGCATGAAATGAGCACCGAGTCTGGCGTCTCATCAATCATCAATGTCGTGCCAGTGGCATGCTCAAAGG
>Ga0209196_1000321_pt1 | contig 39280 bp, 37 predicted proteins | sample COGITO_mtgs_1105_5_FD_184801 | JGI IMG/M metagenome (GOLD analysis project Ga0209196, IMG submission 184801) | Pelagic marine microbial communities from North Sea - COGITO_mtgs_110509 (SPAdes) (version 2) | ecosystem: Environmental > Aquatic > Marine > Epipelagic ... | reverse complement strand
TTAAAAAGTTTTTATCTGTAAAACCTACTGGATTTGCTATTTTGTTTGCAGAATTAGTAGCTTCTATACTCGTTAATCCCATTGTAATTATACCTCGAGTTTCTACAGTTACTGAATATGGTACTGCAGGTAAGTCTGGTGTAATTGTAAAAGTTTCTTCAATAGAGTTTATGCTACTTGATTGTCTTTGATCTAGTTCAGAAGCATCATCTCTGCCAATACCAGCGATATCATAATTAAAACCTGAATTTTCTGAAACATCCCATATAACAGACGCCGGAGTAGCTGGGTCGTTTACTGTAGATAAAGCTACAATAGCACCATCAACAACATAATCTAAGTTACCTTCTAATATAACATCTGCTGTAATTGTAGGTTTAAGTGTAATACCATATTTTACAGCTAAATAAGTTTGTATTCTGTTACGTGGATCAGTATCTGAGACATCATCTTTTCTGTCTGTATATGTAATAACTTCGGCAATACGGCCATCAAAACTTCCTTGCCAGTATTGACTACGACCTAACCAAAATTTTTGTTCAGTCACTTGAGAAAAGTCAGTGGCATCGTTTGTGAAATTACCAATTTGTTTTGCATTTTGATAGATTTCAATATCCGAAGGTGTACCAAGATTATTAGTATTGTGCCGTGTGTTAATAATACTTATTTGATTCATGTTAGGTGTATCTCCACCGGTTGTGTGTGCCCTACCAAAGCCAGGGATTGGGTCGAGTTCATCGTTTGTTATACCTATAGCAAACCCAAAAGTTTCGTCGCTAAATCTAGCAGAGTAATTACCAAATCCAAAACCAGTAACATCCTCAACATATGTATTATCTGCTGTGACATCAAAACTAGTAAAAGTATCTAAAGGGTATGTAGATGTTGTAACTTGGGTATCTGGGATTACGACCATGAAAATGTCATTACTATTAAAACCAGCAGTTCCCTCTAAAACCTCTCTACCGTCCAAGTAGGTCATATCACCTCCAGCCGTATTATTATTATTAGTAAAATCAATTACTGGATTAAAATTAATATTTCTACTAGCGTCATTTCTGTAAGTAGGCTCATTTCCAGTTTCAGTAACTTCTGCGTCATTTCCTATTCCGGTATCTATCCAAGAAGTAACCAAAGCGCCATCAGTACCTACTGTACTTCCATCTAGTTTATCTGCTTGTAGCCAAAGACTCAAGTCTGTTGTTATACCTCCAGGTCCAATTGTAGGTGTAGCGTAAGTAACACCCTTTATTGAAATATTATCGATATATATATTATCTCCTGTATCACTAGCATTAGATTCAATTCTAAATCTTGAATTTGCAGAAAAGTTATAATCCGTAGATAAAAGACCTATGTTTCTTACATAAAAATCTGTAGATGATGTACCTTGTTGAAAATCTCCACTTTTATTAGCTGGTGCCGTATCACCAGCTTTAAAAGTTCTTACTACTTGCCAACTAGCACCGTCATTATCACTGTATTGAACTGTAAAGGTTTCGTCAAGTTCAAAACCTTCTGCGTAAAAGAAAAATTTAAAATCTACTTTATCATAAGCTGTCAAATCCATTAAAGGCGAACAGAAAGCAGATGCACTTCCCGAAGTACTTCTTATATTAAGACTATAACTATTGTCATAGGCGTATGCGGCGTTATTGACTCTTAAAGCATTTGCTCCTCCTGAGTTCCAGCCATTTGATCCAGTTTCAAAACTTTCAGAATACGGAAGAGTAACTACCGTAGAACTACAAAAAGGAACTACTCCTACACCTTGAACGTTAAATGTATATTCGTCCTCTGGTGCAAAGTCATCATTATTAATAGTTACAATACTACTAATTGTTCCGTTTCCAGAAGGTGTAAATGTAACATCAAATGTTGTCGAGCTTCCAAACGGAATAACTGTTAATCCAAAATTATCCACAACATAATCACCATTTGAACTACTCCAAGAACTTATATTTAAATTTGTATTACCATTATTTTCTATGGTATAAGTTTTTGTCACAGAACTTCCACTGTTTACTGAGCCAAAGTCTGTATCATTTAATAAGGCAGGTGAGTTTACACCACCATCATCAATAGGGTCACCATCGACATCAATAATATCTATTTCGGGTTTAACAATTAATGTTCCTGATATTAAAATATCATCTAAATATACATATTCATTATTGTCTGCAACTAATTTAAATCTAAATCTACTGGTTGTACTAAAAGCTGTACCACCACTATTAAGTACTGTATAGCTGGTATTGTAATCAGTATCATTGTCTGGAAAAGAACCACCTCTGTTGATTGTAGCTATGTTAGTGTATGTTCCTCCTCCATTGTTTGAAAACTCTAAAATCACATCATCATTCGATTCAAGAGCTCTAAATTCAAAATAAAAGGAAATATCTACACTGGAATAAGACGTGAGGTCCATATTAGACGTAAATGTATTGGCTTCGCTACCATCTCTAAAAAGTTCAACAATATAATTACCATTCAATCTACCTGAATTGATTATATCACATCTGCTACCTCCATCTTGCCATAAGGCTAACGACGGGAAATTACCTGTTTCAAAAGTTTCTGTAACACCAATTTGGGCGTGAATATTAAAAGTAAACACAAAGCAGATAAGTATTAATACATAATACTTATTAAGAGTATTATTTTTCATAAGGCGGTTAATTTTATAGTATTGGGACTATATTATGGTACAAACATACCAAACAACTCTATGAAATGCAAAAACAATCGATGAAATACACTTATTTTTTATAAAATATTAAAATCAATTTATTATAATTAATAAAAAAGTAGCAAAATTATAAGATTTTGCTACTTTTTTTGTATTTTTTTTAGTATTTAATTAGTTTTGAGGTAAATACACTGTTTGAAGATGTATTTGTAATTCTTATCATATAAGGTGCTATTTCTAATCTACTTAAACCATTAAGGCTTATTTGATTATTATTAGCACTTCTAGTTTCACTATATACTCTTCTACCATTTAGATCATAGATAACAATACTAAATGTATCTCCTGAAAACTTAGAAGGTTTTTTAATACGAATATCATCTTTAAATGGATTAGGTGAGATACTAAATATTTCAATTTTATCATCATCAATATCTAAGGTCATGTCTTCTACACTAACAGTTGCGTTACAAATTGTGCTCAAACCATTAATATCGGTAACAGTAAATGTAACTACATTATCTCCTATATCTGATGAGTTAAATGTATTTGGCGATACTGATATCGAAGCTATTCCACAGTTATCACTAGAACCATTGTCTATATCATTTGCTGTAATTGATGCATTTCCAGTACCATCTAGTTGTATAGTTATATCTTGAGTAGCACATACAGGCGCAGTCATATCATTGACAACAATATTTTGAGTTTGTGTAGACGAGTTTCCATTGCCATCATCAAAAGTCCAAGTTACTGTTGTTGTTCCATGAGTAGAGCTTGTTAAGCTATCTGTAGTTGTACCCGTAATAGTACCACCACAGTTATCCGTAGCTGTAGGCACAGAAGAAATAGTAGCTGAACACTGTCCAGTAGCATCTGTAAGTGTCATTACATTAGGAATCGGGTCAGAGGTATCGTCATAGTTATAGGTTTGGTTGACATTAATCGCATTACCATTCCCATCATCGAAGGTCCAAGTAATTGTAGTCGACCCACCTTCCACAAACGAAAGTGTATCCGTAGTTGTTCCTGTAACAGTTCCCGCACAGTTATCGGTAGTTGTTGGTGCAGCAAGTGTACCATTACAATCGACAGTGACAGGACTTAGCGTTGGTGTTATTGGGTCAGAGGTATCTACTATTGTGACTATTGCTGTACCTGTATCAGAACCATTATCATCTGTTACAGTAAGAGTTACAGTATTTGCTCCAATATTTGCACAAGTAAAAGATGTAATGTCCGTATCAAAGATTAATGTACCTGTTCCTGTACTTCCATTATTCACAGCATCTTCTGTTATGGTTGCATTACCAGTTGCATCTAGGTTTACTGTTATGTTTTGAGTTATTACATTTGGTCCAGCTGTGGCAACATCAGCCGTAAAATTAAAATTATCTATAGCTAAATCACTTGTGTAATTTGAACCTGTATCTCCAATAATCCTTAATTTTATAGTGCTATCATCATAATCTGATAAATCAACAGTTTGATTTCTCCACGCAACAGTTTGACTTCCTTGCTGTTGACCAGAAATTGGATTGAGTCCTGGATTGTTTGAGTTAGTTGTAATTAATGAATTTGAAATTATAGTATAATTTATACCATCAGTACTAACTTGAATGGTTAAATCTCCCATATTTAAACCAAACATATGGTAATCGAAAGAAAATTGCGGATTGGTTAAACCAGATAAATCAAAACAAGGAGAGTCTAACCAGGCTGATTTGTTAGAACCGCTACCTGATGATTCAGTAAATAGGTAATTATTGCCATCAGATGCTTGACTCGGTCCTGTTTTATCTATTTGATCAGGATTACCAGCTCCGGAAGGTGTTTCACCAGAATTATTAGTCCAATCTAGTGTGTCGTCACTACTTTGGTCCCAATCTCCAGTCGAAGTTGAGGAAGCTTCAAAACTTTCAGAATATGGAAATGTAGAAATTGTATTTTCACAAAGATTTAAAGTCGTAAACTTTACTGATTCAGAAAACGATGAAACAGAGCTACTACATCTTGTAGCAACTTGAACTTCATATTCAGTATTATTATTTAACCCAGATAACGCTTGTGTTGGACCACTAATGTTTGTGATTAGTGTCCAAGTAGATGAGCCAGTTTCTCGGTATCTTAAATCATAAGTAGATCCAGAAATATTTGACCACGAAGCATCTGCAGTTGTAAAACTAATATTCTTTACTTCTATATTATTAGGTTCTAGTGTAGCATCACATGGGACATCTAATCCCATAATTCTAAAGTCGTCAAAATAAAAACCTGTCGGCGTAGAAGAATAGTTTTCTAGTACATTATTATCATCGCTTACAAACCGGAAACGAATTCTAACGTTAGAAGCACCTAAAAGAAAAGAATTGGTATTTGAATCAATTACGATTTCTTCCATTTTCCATTGGTCGTATAAGTCACCGTCATATATTATTCCGGAGCTATTACTGGCCTGAGGAGCGCCACTATTATTCGTGTGGTCATTTGTTGCTGTTGTGGCTGCTGGTTTTGTGTACTTACCTTCTACAGGCTGATATGCACCACCGTTAATAGAGGCTAATACTTCTACAAAGTCGTAGTTTCTTTCTATATCCCATTTTGCAAAAAACTGAATCAAGTATTCTGGATCTGCCGAAAAATCATAAGGGGCTTTAGTTGTAATAGTTGCATCTCTAAAAGTTCCGTAAGCATTATTGTTATTACCTCCCAATTTTATGCCTTTTGTGTCAGCACCAGAATTATATGAGGCACCAGATACTGTAGCAGCTGTCCAGATTTCATTTCCGCCAGTTGTCCAATTACTAAGTAAGTTACTATCTGGATTATCTTGAAATAATAAATTTGGTTGATAAATTTTCTCATAAGTGGCATCATAAAAAATGGCTCCTGTACTATTTGCCAATTGTACTTTGTAAATTATACGTTCGTTAGGTTGTATGCCAGAAGTTAAAGTTATTGAACTAGAAACTTCTGTTTGAACTAATGAATTTAGGCCATTAATTGCTATAGTTGGTATTGCTATAGATTGAATGTTTTGAATTGGTATAATTGTTAATGTGAAATTTCCATCTGTTTGCCCAACTCTTTCTACACCAAATGTTAAGTCAGTTGTTAAATTTGAAGCTGGTTGTCCACTTAATAAATTTGATGGTGTTAGGTCATGAAATTTTGCATAACGTCCACCATAGTATGCATTCATTAGATTTATACGCAACATGCGTTTAGCAATAGGTATAATATTGTTTCTTGTCGGCCAAAAACCTTGATTTGCTCCATTATTAGTAAACCCATTTCCAGAGGCTTCACTACTTGAACCATTTTCTGGTGTTGTAGCAAGTATTCTCATTGGAGTAGTACCAAGACCAAAAGGAACAGCACCATATGAGCCATTATCATCTTCAGCACCACCTAACATCCAATCATCTGCAATTCCATTTGCAGGTGGAAATATTGTTGCGCCAGATACATATCTATTGTATTTGGTCATGTCTTCGTGCCACTTTTGCATTTCATCTTCTCTACCAGAAACAAATGACGGATTACCGCCATATGGGTGTGGTATTGAGTTGGCAAAAGTATGTTGCCAAACAGCTGTTTTAAAATTTCTTGATTCTACAAACTTCACAATGATTTTTGTTTCAGGCTCTGAAGCTGCTGCAGGACCTCTATACCCGGAGCTTGAAGTAGAAGGGGAAGAACCTGAACCAGCATTTCCCCAGAAGTAATCAAAATTTCTATTCAAATCTACGCCTCTATTGTCAAGTGATGAAGAGTTTGTGTTTGGTCTTAAGTTTTTACGTTGCATACCACCACCAAAAGGTTCTGTCACTTCATTCCATTTTAATCCGTCCGGATTTACTACTGGAATAAAATAAAGTTCGTTATTGTCCACTAATTCTTTTATAGCGGGATTGCAATCATAATTTTCAATTAAATACCACATAAAAAAGATGTTACCTATTTGAGCACTTAACTCTCTTGAGTGAATCATCGAGGTATATAAAATTTGAGGTTTAGTTCCTTCTGTTGTACTAGATTCGTTACCTGTAATTCTAATATAATATATAGTTTGTGGATCAAAACGTTGTGCTGTGGTTCCTACGCCAATATAATCCTCAGGATTGCTTAATGAGTTTTCAGGAAGCATATTATCATACAAAGGATTTGGAATTGTAGTTAGCGGATTACCCCAAGTTTTCATATTTAAGGTACCAGAGGCATCGGCTTTTTCTGAAACTATATTTAGTCCTTTACTCTGAGAATAAGCACGCATTTCGTCAAGTTCTGTTAAAACTTGAGATATTGTTAGAGCGCCGCCCATAGGTACTTCTGAGGAAGAAGTTACATCAGGGAAATTTAATGGTACATTCCAATCTTCTTCGGTAGCTCCAATATATTGTAGATAATTATTTATGGTGTTTAATGCTACTGATGACCTTTGAGTTAATCCTTGACGGAATGCCAAAGTCTTAGCACGTTCTGCTTGAAACTCCCGTTGTGCTCTATATATATCTTTAGTAGAGTTTTTTTGATAAAATTCATTTAAGTTATCAATAACTACTTGATATGAGATATTATTTTCTCTTAATAATCCGAGCTCTTCGTTACTAATATCAATAGTTGATGAATGTTCATGATGTGTAGCACCACACCTTAAATCAATTCCTAAGTCTGCAAGTCTATTTACGTTTGCTTGACTATGGCTATTAATTTTAATCCTCTTATGAGTTTGCGAAATAGCAGTTTGTGCTAAGGCAAAAAATGCCAATAGGATAGCGAGGGTAATTCTTTTCATTAGATTTGGGTTAAAATGAATTTGGGTCAAATATAGAATAATATTCGATAAATCATCGTTAAAACGCAAAAAAAATAGACAAAGTGCGTATTTACTATTTTTTAAATTTTATTTTATTTAAAATATCTGTGGTGATTTTACGGATATATTTAAAGAATATGATTAGTCGTGTTGTTAAGAAATTAAGTAAATAATAATAGTATAAAAAATGACATATTCTCTTAGCTTAATGCGGATATAAAGAAAATCAATATCTTTAATTTTAAATAGATTTTAATAATGTATAATGCTTTCATATCCTATTCGCATGCTGCAGACGGCAGAATGGCAACAGCATTACAAGCTGCACTGGAAAGATTTGCCAAGCCTTGGCCATAGAAAAAGGATAATAAAAAAAGAAATAGTCCTTTTGTAATTGTTATTTTTTGCATTTTATTTTTTATAAAAGATAACGAAATTTTTGCATTGATGCGGTTAAGATTTTAATATCGTAATAGTTTTAATTGTAGCGATATCGAGAATTACATACTGTGATTCTTCGTAAGTAAGCTTTACAACAGTAAAAACCTGCAAAACTTCGTTTTGTCAGTATTTTTTATGCGCCTGCATTTGCAAACACGATTGTGCTTGGCGCATAAAAAAACCCTGCACTTGTCAGTGCTGGGGTTTTACTGCTGTAGCGAGAACGAGAATTGAACTCGTGACCTCCGGGTTATGAATCCGACGCTCTAACCAACTGAGCTACCTCGCCATTTATGCGGCTGCAAATATAAAAACAAATTCTTCTACAGCAAACATTACTTTCTAAAAAAAATAAATTTAGTTTAATGTTTTAATCTCCACTAATATTATATATATTGAGCAAATAATTATTTATTTATGGATGATAAAATTAAGTACGAATTAGAATTTCCTATACATGCATCACCAGCTATGTTATACACACATATATCTACACCTTCTGGTTTGTCTGAGTGGTACGCAGATAACGTTAATAGTAGAGGAGAGTTGTTTACTTTTATTTGGGATGGCAGTGAAGAACAAGCTAAACTACTTAATAAAAAAAGTAATGAGCGTGTGAAATTTCGTTGGTTAGAAGATGAAGAGGATGGATTGACATGTTACTTCGAAATCCGTATACAAGTCGATGAAATAACCAAAGATGTATCTTTAATGGTTACAGATTTTGCAGATGAAGATGAGGTAGAAGAATCTAAAATGCTGTGGGAAAACATGATAGGAAGTCTAAAACAAGTTTTAGGTTCTGCCTAAAAGTATATCGCATACAAATAGTATCTTTATCCCGAATTTATTCGGGATTTTTTATGGTAAATTTTAATGGCAATTTAGTTAGCAATTCAGAAGCCAAGATATCAATTACAAATAGAGGCTACAAATATGGAGATGCACTTTTTGAAACTATTAGAGTAGTAAGTGGAAAAGCATTATTTTTAGAAGATCACTATTTTAGACTTATGGCGTCAATGCGGATTATGCGTATGGATATTCCTATGAATTATACGATGGAGTTTTTTGATGAAGAAATTATAAAAACTGTTGAAGCTAATAATTTTGATGGTAATTTTGCTAGAGTTAGACTAAATGTGGATAGAGGTGATGGCGGAAAATACATGCCTAATAAGAATGCAAAAATTAATTTTAGTATTGTTGCCGAAACTTTAGATAGTCCTTTTTATTTATCACATACTTTTCAAGATTACATTGTAGATTTATATAAGGATTTTTATGTAGCTCCAGGATTACTCTCTAGTTTAAAATCAAATAATAAAGCCATACAAATCATTGGTAGTGTTTATGCCGAAGAAAATGGATGGAAAAACTGCTTGGTTTTGAATACGAACAAAAGTATTATAGAGGCTTTAAACGGGAATTTGTTTTTGGTTAAAGGTAATAGTATTAAAACACCGCCGCTAGAAGATGGTTGTCTTAAGGGTGTAATGCGAAAGCAAATTTTAAGTCTATTACAAAATAATTCTAATTACAATATTGAAGAAGTATCAATTTCTCCTTTTGAACTACAAAAAGCTGACGAATTATTTATTACAAATACAATTGTAGGCATTCAGTCTATAGGACAATACCGCAAAAAGAAATATAATAATACAGTTGCAGAAGATATTTTAAAAAGTCTGAATGTAAAATTAAGATTGGGTTAGTTATAACTTGGGTTTTCTGGTGCGTTAGACCAAATAGAATATTCACCACCCATTTCTAACATTTTTTCTTTCCAAAATTCCTCACAGCATTTAGAAATAAGTTGGTTTTTGTATGTGTTTTTTGAAACTACCCACGCATGAGAGTCCAACTCATCATTGAGTTGTTTTTCTTCCCAACCTGAATACCCAAGGAAAAACTTAATATCCTCACAAGTTATCTTTTTACTATTTATGAGTTCTAATACCGTGCTAAAATCACCACCCCAAAAAATCCCTTGAGAGATCTCAATACTATTGGGAATTAAATCTGGAGATTTATGGATAAAATAAAGGTTATCTTGTTCAACAGGTCCACCGTTATAAACTGGAAATTCTGAATCTGTATCTTCAATAAGGTCTTTGAGATAGAAATCCAATTTTTTATTTAATATAAAACCAACTGAACCTAAATCGTTGTGGTCAGCTAATAGTACAACAGCTCTGTTAAAGGATAAATCTCCAATAATAGATGGCTCTGCAATTAATAAATTTCCTTTCTTTGGCTTTTTCACGAGTATCGTCAGAATTATACTAATTAAAAATAATGATATTTTTCTGATAAGCAATTAAATGAATGTCAAATTTGTAAATAAAAAAAGCCTGCTTTGTTAAGCAGGCTCTAATATTATAAATAAACTAAGCTTAGTTTACAGCATCACTTAAGTCAGATCCTGCCTTAAATTTTACTACATTTTTTGCTTTGATTTTTATTGTTTGTCCTGTTTGTGGATTTCTACCATCTCTTGCAGCTCTTCGAGTAACTGACCAAGAACCGAAACCTACTAATGATACACGGTTACCTTTTTGTAAAGATCCTTCGATATCAATTAATAATCCGTCTAATGCTTTTTTTGCTGCAGCTTTTGTGATACCTGCATTTTCAGCCATACTGTTAACTAAATCTGTTTTGTTCATAAAATGTAAAATTTAAATTATTAAATGTTTGGATTCTAACATAAGTGCTAAAATCATTAACAAATTTATACGTATAATCCACTCATGCAAGGAAAACCCTAGTAAATACGAGGTTTTGTTGATAACTCGACCGATTTGTTAATAAAGGTGTGTATTTTATCGATGTTTTCTTGAATCCTAATGAGAATAAGGGTTTAGAGCATTTTTGCATTTTCATGAAATTCAAAACCATTTAAAAGCGAACCAGAATCCATTTTTCGTTTATTTGGAAGCTGTAATTCCTTAATATTAATGAATCCGTTTTTACAAGCTACTTTTATTTTATTATCAGTTATTATTACAGTTCCATTTTCAGAATTATGTAATTCTTCAGTCTTTGAAACACCGTATATTTTTATAGATAGTTTTTTACCATCACCATTGTCTAAATAACACCAAGCTGTTGGAAAAGGATTTAATCCACGAATCTTATTGTATATATGATTTAGGTTCTTATTCCAGTTAATTTTACAATTTTCTCGATTAAGCTTATAGGCTGTTTTTAAATCTTGATTTTCTGGTTGGATAGTTGTTTTAATTTCATCTGCTTCAATTAGTTTAAGCGTTTTAATGACCAAATCACTACCAATGTCCATCAATTTGTCATGGAGTCCACCAACAGTTTCGTCCTTTGTGATATCTTTCTCTTCTTTCATTATAATAGCACCTGTGTCTATTTTGTCATCTATAAAAAAGGTTGTAACTCCAGTTTTTACTTCACCATTAATAATAGCCCAATGTATTGGTGCTGCACCACGATAGTTTGGTAGAAGTGAAGCATGTAAATTAAAGGTGCCATATTCTGGCATATCCCAAACGACTTTTGGTAACATTCTAAAAGCAACTATAATCTGAAGATTAGCATTCAAAGATTGTAATTCTAAAATAAAATCTTCAGACTTAAGATTAGTGGGCTGCATGATTTTTAAATGATTTTCTAGAGCAAACTTTTTAACTGCAGATGATTTTAGTTTTCTTCCACGACCTGCAGGTCTATCAGGTGCTGTTATGACACCAACAACATTATAATTATGGTCTAATAAATTCTTTAAAGTCGCCACTGCAAAATCTGGCGTGCCCATAAAAACAATTCTTAAATCTCTTTGTTTCGTCATTTTAGTTTGTAAGTGTTTGTATGAGTAATTGTAATGGTTTCCTCTTCAGTAAGTAAAGATAGTACTTGTAATAGTTCTGCTTGACTACATTGTATATTTTGTAATAGCTCTCGTGAAGATCTGTCTTTTGCTTTTAATAAATTTAGAATCTCTTTTTTAATTGTTGTTATTGTATTACCTAGAGGCGTAGATTTTTTTGAAAAACATACAGAGCAAATACCACAGCTTTCGGTTGACGTTTCGTCAAAATAGCTTAATAATTGATTGCTTTTGCAAACCGTTTCGTTATTAGTATAATCAATAACACTCTGTATTTGATGCTTTTTCTGAGCTTGCTGCTGTTCTATTATATTAATTATGGGATTAATAGTTTTTTCATCTTCACGTGGTTTTATAAAAGTAATTTCAGAATCTGTATTGGCAATATTAAGGTCTATAATATTATGACGTTCTAAATCTTTTAAAATAGCTATGATTTGTTTTGAATTGGTTTCTGTTTTACGAGCTACCAATTCTACATTTATTTTTGTTGGATAATCTATAATACCGCCATAAGTTCTCAATAGGACTTTTATAGCTTTGTCCTGAGATTTATTATTTTCTAAATATTTAAATATCGAGGCATTACTAACCGTAAACTGAACGGTTGTTTTGTAATTAAATCTCTGATCTAAAGAAATAATACTATTACTATCCAGTATTCGTAAGGCATTAAACGTCAATGTTTTTTTTAATCCATAGATATTACAAAACATATTAAAATTCAGCTGATGTAATGTGTTTTGACCTTCACCATAAGAAACCTGAAAATAGCTACATAGTTTTTTGTAGACATATTTTATAGCATCAATTGAAGGTAATGTATTTAAAAACTGAGATTTTAGTCGGTCTTCGTCTACATTTTTCTTCAATATTACAGCAACGGCATTTTCGCCATTTCTTCCTGCACGTCCAGCTTCTTGATAATAACTCTCTAAACTTTCTGGTAAATTATAATGAATAATACTTTTTACATCAGCTTTATCAATTCCCATACCAAAAGCTGTTGTCGCAACCATAATTGGTTTCTGATTATTAGTCCAAAGTTGTAAACGCTCGGTTTTTTGAATATTTGTAAGACCGCCATGATAAAACGTTGCTTCAAATCCTTTTGAAATTAAATAGTCCGTAATACTAACCGTCGCCTTTCTGCTTCTAGCATATATTATTGACGCGCCTTTATATTGTTTTAAAAGTGTTTCTAAATGATATTTTTTGTCTTCGGTGTTAATGACCTGATAGCTAATGTTTTTTCGCTTAAAAGAGCCCTTAAAAACTTTTGCATCAATAAAGTCCAAGGAGTCGATGGTATCATTTACAACTTTTGCTTTTGCTGTGGCTGTCAATGCAATGCAACTAACACTAGGTTGTAGTTCTCTTAATTTTGAAATCGTTTTATAGGCAGGTCTAAAATCGTTTCCCCATTGACTAATACAATGCGCTTCGTCAACAGCAATAAGATTCACATGCATTTGCTGAATACGTTCTTGTACTATAGTTTGCTGCAAACGTTCAGGAGACAGGTATAAAAATTTGTAATTACCATAAATACAATTATCTAGTTGCGTATCTAAATCTGTATAAGATAGTCCAGCAGTAATTGCCATTGCTTTAATACCTTTTTGTTTTAAGGAGTTGACTTGGTCATGCATTAAGGCAACTAATGGCGAGATAACAATACATATACCTGGTTTAATAAGAGCTGGTATTTGAAAACATATTGATTTTCCTCCACCTGTTGGTAAAAGTGCAAATGTATCGTGATTATCAACTACAGACCTTATAATTTCTTCTTGTAACGGTCTAAAAGCCGAATAATTCCAATACCGTTCCAATACTTCAATAGGATGCATATTACAAATCTAGAGTCTGTAATATAAAGTTAACCCTTTCTTTAATAGTCCCAAACGGAACCTCAATTAAATTATAACCGTATTTATTATATGTATCTGCTAAATGTGAATGAATGGTTTCAGATTGCTCAAAATTTTCATAGCGTTCATTATCTGAAGTAAAGATTGCTTTCCACGGTGGTAATAAAAAGACAGCATCATATTTATTTATTTCACATGCTTTTATGAAATGTTCTGGATAGTCATCTCCGATATAATCCATATAAGCCAAAACATCAGGAATACCTCTATCCAAAAATACAGTTTCAGTTTTTTCAACTTTAGCGTTTAGAAATTGTTCAATTCTACCTTCTAATAATTTTTCACTAAATAGAAGTGGTTCTGTCAAAAAAAGCTGCTCAATACCATCTTCTTGTGCTTGTAATGTTACCTGCCTCGAAATTTCGTCATAACATGTAAAACCGTTGTCTTTGAGTAAGGTAATTATCGATGTTTTTCCTGAACCTGGACCGCCAGTAATTGCTATTTTTTTTGGATTCAAAACTGAAAATATTTTTCTGTAAAATTCGGAATTAAAATTTAATTAAAAACTATAAACTTAAATGTATCTTTGCTTTTCAAAAATTAGTTATGAGTACATCAGATAAATCGGAAGCTTTTTATAAAAAATTAAAAATACAATTACAAGATACTACGCTTTGGCCGTCTGAGTATTTGTATAAGTTTATTGTGACTACTAATACCACTAAGATTAAGAAATTAAGTGACTTATTTGATAATCAAGGTGCAGTAATTACGACCAAAGAATCTAAAAACGGAAAATATACTAGCGTATCGATTAACCTCAAGATGAAAAACCCTGATGCGGTTATTTCTAAATACAAAGAAGTTGCAGAAAAAATAGAAGATGTAATTTCTTTATAATTTTGGTGTAGCTATATAAATTTTTGTACTTTGCGACAGAACCAGTAACTACAGGTTCTTATATAATTTACTACACATTTTTACAATTTTGATAGACGATTTAGAATACAACACAGAGCGTGAGCATTTGATTATTCCAGAATATGGACGCCATTTGCAAAAGATGATTAATCATGCAAAGTCACGCGAAACAAAAGAAGAACGTAACAAACTAGCAAAATCAATCATTTCGGTGATGGGTAATTTGCAACCTCATTTAAGAGACGTAGCAGACTTTCAACACAAGCTTTGGGATCAACTATTTATTATGGCAGATTTTGATATTGATGTCGATTCACCTTACGACAACCCAGAAAGAGAAGTGCTACAAGCTAGACCTGAGCCCCTAGAATATCCTCAGAATTTTCCCAAATATCGTTTTTATGGTAATAACATAAAGACTATGATAGATGTGGCAATTACTTGGGAAGAAGGTGAAATGAAAGACGCCTTGACATATACTATTGCTAATCATATGAAAAAATGTTTTCTTAATTGGAACAAAGATACGGTTGAAGATGCAGTGATTTATGATCATCTTTTTGAGCTTTCAAACGGTGCACTGAATCTTAAAGACAGTGAAGAGGCGTTAAGTGATTCCAACAGTTTATTGCGTACAAAATCCAAATACGGAAACAAAAGCAATACCAACAAGAATAAGAATAACAATAAAAAGAAATATTCCAATAACAGAAAACGTTACTAGGACGTATGGGAACATTTAAAATAGAAGGTGGCCACCAACTTAAAGGTGACATCACACCTCAAGGTGCAAAAAACGAAGCATTGCAAATATTGTGTGCTGTTTTACTAACTTCAGATAAGATTACAATTGACAATATTCCTGATATTGTCGATGTCAATAAGCTTATAAAGCTGCTTATTAATCTGGGTGTAGAAGTTGAGAAATTAGCACCAAACAAATATTCTTTTAAGGCTGAAAATGTCAATCTTAAATATTTAGAATCTGAAGCTTTTAAAGTTGAAGGTCGTGGACTTAGAGGTTCTATTATGATTGTTGGTCCAATGCTTGGACGTTTCGGAAAAGGTTATATTCCAAAGCCAGGTGGTGATAAAATTGGTCGTAGAAGATTAGATACACATTTTGAAGGTTTTATTAATCTAGGTGCAAAGTTTAGATACAACAGAGAAGACTATTTTTACGGAGTAGAAGCAGAGGAGCTAAAAGGAACATATATGCTTTTAGACGAAGCATCTGTTACTGGTACAGCAAATATTGTAATGGCTGCAGTTTTAGCTAAAGGCGAAACTACTATTTATAATGCTGCATGCGAACCGTATTTACAACAGCTTTGTAAGATGCTTAATCGCATGGGTGCAAAGATTACAGGTATTGGCTCTAATATGCTTAAGATTGAAGGTGTTGAAAGTCTTGGAGGAACAGAGCATAGAATGCTACCCGACATGATAGAGATTGGTAGTTGGATTGGTCTAGCTGCGATGACAAAATCAGAACTTACGATTAAAAATGTTAGTTGGGATGATTTGGGTGTAATACCAAGTGTGTTTCGTAAAATTGGAATTACAATAGAACGTAAGGGTGATGACATTCATGTTCCTGCACATAAAGACGGCTACGAAATACAAAGTTATATCGATGGTTCTATTTTAACCATATCAGATGCACCTTGGCCTGGTTTTACTCCAGATTTGTTAAGTATAGTTCTGACTGTTCTTATCCAAGCTAGAGGAGAAGCTGTGGTACATCAAAAAATGTTTGAGAGTCGTTTATTTTTTGTCGACAAACTTATTGATATGGGAGCAAAAATTATATTGTGTGACCCACACAGAGCAACTATTATTGGTCATGATTTTAAATCACAATTAAAAGCTACAACAATGACCTCACCAGATATTAGAGCAGGTGTATCGTTATTGATAGCTGCATTGTCTGCAAAAGGCACATCTACTATTCATAATATCGAACAGATTGATAGAGGTTACGAAAATATAGACGGACGTTTAAAAGCCATTGGTGCTAAGATTGAGCGTTTAGAGGGCAACTAGACAAAAGAATCTAGACCTTATATGTATTTAGATATTATAAAAAAGCCTGAAGATAATTTGAGGCTTTTTTTAATATTAAATATCTATTCAAGAAATTTATTTATAATCTTATTTTAATAATCTTAAACAACTTATTATAAGTCAAAAACATCACCTATAGTTCCTATTTTGTATCCTTTATCTATGACTATTTGAGTTTCGACACTCTTAGAGTTTAGTAATGGATTAGTGTGATTAAAATGAATAAATACAATTTTACTTTTCTCTATTTCACTAATATTTTTAAAGGTTTCGAAACTCTCAATAACAAAGGGATGCGGTATTTCACTTATATCTCTATTATTAATTTCTTTGCCACTATAAAAAGCTGCGTCTAAAAACGCGTAATCTACCTTTTTGATTTCATCAATAATATTTTTATCCCATTTATCCCATTTGTCAATATCAGGAATGAATAATGCACTTTTATTTGGTCCGTTAATGCGATATCCTACAGTTTCAGAATATTCGTCTCGATGAGGAACTAAGATAGGGGTCACTGTTATAGATTGCGACAGATTTACAACTTGCTCATTTTCCATTACCTGAAGTTGTATATTTTTTCTAGATACTAGTTGATCCCATGGACCATTTGTAGAAAGAAAATTTTTCATTCTTGGCATAACGTATAATGGTATTTCTTTGGCATCCATGGCTTCCTTACCCAGATACATTAAACCTGAATAATGCCCTATATGTGCATGTGTTAAAAAAATACCATCAACAGACTCTTTATTACTTTTTGACTCGTATTTGGTAATCATTTTCATCTGTTTACCAATATCTGGTGTAGCTTCAAATAAATATGTTTTATTACTTTCAGTGTCAATTAATCCTAATGATACAACTTGTCTATTGTTATTTGGATTATCAAATAGATTAGCACAACATTCTTTTTTACAAGCAATTTGTGGCGACCCTGCGTCTTGGGCAGTGCCAAGAATAACAAGTGATATTTTATTAACTGAGTAATCTGTTTTTTTAGTTTTATCTACCTTTGGTTCAGGTTTTTTTGAACAAGTCCAAAATATAAACAGCAGGAATATTATAAAATATTTATTCATTTATTCTTTCAAATTAATTTCAAATAAAATAAATCACAAAAAATCCTAAATAGGTACCTAAAGCAGTTCCTAAAGTGCCAACCAAAATTGCTGGTAATATCAATTCTTTTCGGTTGAATGATTCTGCCAATGCAATAGCTGTTGTGCCACCACCAACATTGGCTTGACTTACAATGGCTATCATTTCCCAATCACGATATAATAAACCACCTAAAAGTACCACAATAACACCATGTAACATAACAGCTAATCCAGCAAACAGAAGTAACATAACACCAACGTCTTTTAGTTCAAAAACAGCATCGAGTTCACAATACGCACCAATAACGGCTAAGAATATAAATACTAGATATAGACCTAAATTATGACTACCCTTTAAGTTGGCTACAAATTTGGTCTGAGCTAATAAAATACCAATTGTAGATAAGGTTAAAATTGAAGGAATTTGAGGAATAAACTCTTTGATAACATTTGAGATATAATAAGCAGTAACACCCAAAAAGATTAGCCACATTAGTGAAATGATATCGATATTCTCATCTTCAGGATGTGATTGATTTTCTGTGTGTATGTTAGATTTTATATTTGTTTTATCTTTCCAAAAATACCTCATAATCACAGGCAATGCTAATGTTACAATAATCCAAAGTGTGGTCACTACATTATCGACTGCAATGGTCCCGGCATACAAAACTCCTTTTTCTTGAAAGTCATATTCCAGGGCTACAGCATTAAAATTCACACTTCCTCCTGTGTAGGTTCCTGTGAGCATGCCAGCAATAACTTTTCCGCTTTCACCCAAAACACTTTCTGGCTCAAGAATAAACCATGAAATGAGAATACCAAAGGTTGTAGCTAAAGAACCAATTATAAATAAGCCAATCATTGGTAATCCTGCTCGTTTAATTGAAGTTAAATTAACATTGAGCAATAGGTAAAAAATGGAAATTGGAGCAACATATTTAAAAATCCCACCATACAAAGGGATGCTGTTAGAAGAAGAAGGAATAATTTTTAGGTTTGCTAATACAGCCGTAAAAAGAATAACCAATAAGGCTGCACCAAACTTTTTTCCAAATTTAGTTTTGCCAACATAAACGGCTAAAATTACCATAAAACATAATACTGCTAAAACGTAAGTTGGATTAGTTATAAAGTTCATCGGTTATTGTTTTATTTATTATAAACAACCTTACCACCTTTATATGTCGTAACCACCTTTAAGTTCTCTAGTTCCATAGGATCTATTTTTAATGGGTTTTTGTCTAAGATTATAAAATCGGCTACTTTTCCGATTTCAATTGTACCTTTAGTTGATTCTTCAAAATGTTGATAGGCAGCCCAATCGGTTAGTGCTTTTAAGCCATGATACGCCGAAACACGCTCATCAGGTCCTACAATTTTTACCATTCCAGCTACTATAAAAGCATAGGCTAATGAAAATCGACAAAAGATTGAAAATAGCCAATACCATCGATTACCCTTTATTTTGAGATAGAACTGTTCGAATCTTAGTGTAGAGTTCAATATATATGTTTCTTTAATTATGCATAACGGTCTTGTGTATGAAATGTAGCGTGTAAATAGACACAGATTTTTCGTATTAACACAGAACCAATTTTTATATTTAGCGGTATTTATAAATAATCACAAACTTTTTGATTAAATACTTATTAGCTATTTTTTAAACACCGTAGTTGTATGCTGGCTTTGGTTTTACAATTGTTCAACTAATTTTCTGGCAACCACAGTATCATAGATGATTTTTAGTTTACTAATTTTGTTTTGATTATCAAACTCTATAATATCTACTACATCAAATTCCACTATCTGATTATTTTTTAAAGTCCATTTGTAAGTGAAATAAAGAGCTAGATTATTTAAATCACTGTCTTCAAAAATTCCCAAAAGCGAAAGTTCTGAATTTGTGGTATCATTATTCAATTCGAGGTAAAATTCATCAGCTTTCTTAATTCCATATAATGGTGAATCAACCATCCCACCTTGATTAAATAATGCTGATAGTTGCTTAATATTTCCATTTTCAAGATGATTGATATATTCCTTTGCAATTTCTTTTTTATTCATTCATTTTTGAAATTTTACAAGTTATTTTGCAGCATACGTTCAATATGTTAGCATATATGGTTTGTGCGATTTAGAATCCGCAGGATTTCAATTGAAGCAAATCAGTTGTTTAAATATATAAATTTAAAATTGAAGTAGTAAAGCGTATTAATTATAAACGTATTGTACTTTCGTTATTTTTCAAAAGAATTTTATCATTGGTTAGTAGTTTCTGATCATAAATCACAACGGTCTCGTATACGATTCTATTAATGACTAACATGCAATGTTAAGTACTGTTTTTTTTATGAAATCATTTCTGTGAACTAATCTAGTGAATCTAATAGCGTAGCTAATTCTTTACCATAATCTATAAATGCAATGGTTTCATCTGTTCTAGCCAATTTAATTTTATCAAAAATGACTATTGCTTCTCCATTACTTTCTAAATGATAAATCTGGTGATTTTCGAAATAGCGAATGACTTCATCTTTAAAAAATGAACGAATTTCAGACTCCTTATTTCCCATAATCAGAAATTTTTTGGAAAAATCTGGATACATCTCAAAATCAATATCTTTATAGCCCGTGTATGCCATTACTCGGTCAAATATTTTTTCTAACACCCCTTCTTTTTCCATTGTAAAAACAGGTATTTTTTTATTCAATTTTAAGACCATTAAAGTTGTATTAAAAGTCTCAGCCGTAAAAGCTCCGCCTTCACTGAAAGTTATATCAGCAATTTCCCAAGAAATATCCGAATCATTAAATGTGCCTGTAAGACAATTTGATTTGCGTTCAATAGATCTAATTTCAAAAAAATGAAATTTATTTAAATATGTAGTATTCCAATCTACTTGACTTGTGTATTGATAATCTTTTTCATTAGCCAAATTTTGTAATCGAATTTGTCTTTGTGATAATTTTGCTACTTGATTATTTAATGCAATTTTTAAAGCCCTGTTATATGTTGATGATGAAACATGTGAATCTAGTCCTTTTATTATGACGTTACCACCAGAATTTTTTTGAACCTTCAGATAATCCACTATATAATCCATATAAGTAATGCCTACTAAGCGTGTTTCTGATAAATCAATATTAACATCTGAACCAAAAGGAATTTGGGCTACCATTTTATCGATTTTTAAGATGCCTAAAAAGTTTGCAATCCCTTTTACCTTTATATCATAACTGCCATCTGGATTTATAACCAAGTTTGAACCCGAACGATAAACCATTTTAAAAAACTGAGATATGGATGCCTTAGCCAATAGCATATGACTAACCATTGCCAATAACAATCCACCAAGTAAGCCAATTAATAAATTAGTGTATAGCGTTAAAACCATTGTGGCTATAAAAAATATTAATTGCTCGATTCCTTGATTATAAATTTGCTTAAATACAGAAGGTGAAGCCAATTTAAATCCAGTGTAAACTAGTAAAATTGCGAAAGCGCATAGTGGAACCTGTCTCATTATTGGGCTTAAAACCACAATAAAAATTAATAATAAAAGTCCTTGATACATGTTGGACCACTTTGTCTTTGCACCATTATGAATATTGACCGTACTTCTAATAATCACTGCTATAATTGGCAAACCACCTATTAGACCAGCTACCATAGTACTCAATCCAATACCTATTAAATCTTTATTTAAATCTGTCTTTCGTTTATAAGGGTCTATTTTATCAACTGCTTTTGCAATGGCTAATGATTCTATACTTGTAATGATTAAAATTGATACAACGGTTGTCCAGAATTCAATGGTATTAATTTTACTAAAATTAGGGTGCATTATTGAATCCATTATATTATCTGGAATATCCAATAGTAGACTAGGTCCTACTTCATATGTCTTTCCTAAGAACGAAAGTGTATGATGGTCAAAGAAATTAAATGCATAAACAAACGGAATGGAAAGAGCTATGACCCACATTGGTGTAGGCAAAATATGGAAAAATCGGTTACTAATTTTGGAATGAAATAATAATAAGAGTAAGCCTACTATAGCTATAATCACCACAAAAGGATTCGCTTGCGGTAAGAACATAACTGCATCAACAAGGTTTTGTATAATGCTTGAACTATCTGAATGCGTACCTAAAGCGACATGAATTTGTTTAGCAAAAATAATAATTCCGATGGCTGCCAAAATACCGTGAATAACTGAAGAATGGAATATATCTGCTAAGCGACCTAATTTTAATAATCCCAATAATACTTGAATTGCACCCGAAACAACCACAGCTGCTAATACATAATTAAATGCTTGCCCTGAACCATCATCCATCAATGCAATTCCCAAAAGTATGACAGCAATTACTCCTTTTGCAGGTCCGTTGACCGATATATGACCACCACGGTAAAGTGTTGTTACAACACCACCAACAATTGCTGATATAATTCCGGACATCGCAGGTGCTCCAGCTGCCAAAGCAATACCTAATGAAAGAGGTAGAGCAATCAGTGAGACACTAACCGCTGCGATTAAATCACTTTGCCAATTCTCAATTAATCCCTTAAAACCTTTCTTTGGTGTAATTTCCATTATTTAACTATCTGTGTTTATAAAGTATTTGGATTTTGAATATAAAACATCTCAATAGATCTTTTTACAATGCATAAAATTAATGTAATATATGACATAGTTTTCTTTTGACAAATTTGAATTTAAACTGATAATTTCTGACATAAAGTTATATTAAAACTCTTTATATGATTTATTTGTTAGATAATTGCACCTAACGGTATCATATAACTATCAATTGCGAGTTATGTTATGAGTTAATTTTCGGTTTGATACAGACGTTAGCAATTACGAGTGGATTTGTACGTAGTCGAATATACCAAAGTCAGGTTTATACAACTAAAATTAGCACCTAAATTATAGATAGAAAATCCGCTAGAAACGAGCAAAGCGAATTGGCGCAGTAATTTTCTTGAGTAGGCGAGTACTAGCAATAAATTAAAAAAGGTTTTGTGCTTTTGTTATTTTTTATTTAGTTCTTCAACCTTTTGTTTATAGTAATCGTTACCACTTAATTCAAAGGCTTTGTTTAAGTATTTAATGGCATTCTTTTTGTCGTTTTCAGATTCATAATAATCAGCCATTGATTCATAGGCAGTAGCATTTTTGGGATTGTATTTGATATTCATTTTAAAAAACATAAACGCCTTCATAGGTTGTCCCATTTCCATATTCATGTAGCCATAACCGTTTAACATTTCGTCTATCATTGGTGCAGTAGGAACACCAAAATGTTTGGTATAGATTTGTTCCTGCTCCTTCAAGAGTGAAACCAATTCTTCTACAGGGGTTTCAGGATTATTATATTTTTGCGGAGATTTAAACTGATACCATTTAAATACATAAATTAGACCATCTCTCATAGATGGAAGTGGGACAGTGCCATGCAAATCTTCTGGATATATATTCCATGAAAAGTTTAATCCATTTTGATTTTGGCTCTTCGCAAGTTGAGAGAATTCTATTATAGAACGCGCAAATAAAGTAAATTCTGATGCGTCCTCCATAATATTATCTATTGTTATTTCTTCATTCCACATGTGTAATTGCTCTGCTGCAAGAGAAACAAAAAGTGACTTGCCATTGTAATCTTCTGTTTTTAATTTTTCTTTTGCTTGATTTAATAATTTTTGATCATCCCAATCCAAACTTGGATCTATGGCTATATAATTTTGAAAGAGATGTTTATGATTAACCAGTATATTTATAGTAAACAAACCGGCATAAGAATGCCCAATTAAGGTACGATAGGCGATAGTTGGATACTTACTATCAATATATGGAATGAGTTCCTTTTCCATAAATTTAGTAAAGGTTTCTGCACCTCCAGTTTCACTATTAAATGCTCTACCGTGTCTCATTTTTATCTGCGAAGTAGTTAAATCTCTAGTTCTATTGCTGCGATTAGAAACCCCAATAATAATCATATGTGGTAAATAATGCCCCCAATAATTACCATAAACAGCTTTCAAAGTACTTTCTAGTGAAAATCCATCCATTAAATAAATCACGGCATATTTTTTATCACTATTTGGTTGAAAATTATCTGGTAATCTTATCCAAAAGTCACGGCTTTCACCTAAAGTTTTAGAAAATATGGAATCAACTATTCGATTTTGAAATTGCTCGGTTGTTTGTGCAGTTGCATGTTGATTTACCATTAAAATCGATCCTATAAACACTAATAATAAGATGTAATATTTCATTAATTTATTTTGAATTAAAATATGACTAAACATATTGTTTAAACTAAAAATTTATATTGGTTATTGTTTGGGCATAATGAAGGTTAACACTTATTATATGAGGCTTAGGCTGCCGATAGGCAGCTATGATTTTAGCTGTTGTTATTTTTCAAAATTTAAATTCACAACATTTACAAATATTTGGACATTATTTTTTGTAATTAGGATCGTGACTATTCATTATTTGATTCGCGATTTCATGTAAATCTGTATTGAAACCTGTGTCATAAGAAAATGTTCTAAGATCAACACCGTAGATACTATTAAGCCATATTAGCGAACCAGTTTCTCTAATGATATCTCCTTGATGCCCTTTATTATCAACAAATAATGAAGTTGTACGCGGACCAAATCTTGAAATTTCATCCAACAATTCATTATTTGTATTCATTTGATCTAAAATAACCGAAGACCATCCTGTAGGTATTGTGAAAATTTTTGTAGAAGGAAATTCAATTCGTAACTGGTCTACCATCTCGTTATGTACAATATCATTTACAAAATAGTCAGTTAGTTCTTGTATCGTATCAAACCCATATTCTTGAGCACGTTCTTCCCAATCTGCAGGGAAATCAATTTGTGGTATGGCTATAAAGATGGAAATGTTTGGATTATTTTGTAATGCATAGTTTATCCATGCCCGATGTCCCTCAGTTCTATCTTCAGGTTCATTACCAGCAGTCATTCCGAAAATTTCAATATTTCCTTGATCAAGAGCCGCTTTAATTTGTAGGTGTTCATTGCTATTTGAATCATTCCAAAAATTGATTGGCCTTCCATTTTCTCCTCCACGAGTAATTCGAATACTACTATGATTTTCAAAGCCAGCTTGTATCACCAAATTGTCAAGTTTCTCAGCATAGGGCTTAAAAAAACTATTCCCTATAAGTAACATGTTATATCCTTGTGACGTTTCTTCAATAGTATTATCATCCTTGTTACATGATAGAGTTAATACCATCAATGCAACTATCCATGAATTTTTTCTGATCATAAAAGATACTTTTTTTGATTTTAGACTCAAATATTCTTCAAAGGTTTAATTAAAACGACCTTCTAAACGCAGTTGTAGAATCATTTTTGGTCAGTTTTTACTGAATGTGTTACATCGGTCTCGGCTATGAGTAGTTGCGTAATTTAGCACTTAAATTAGCAAGTGCACACTAAGCTAAAAATTCCACACAAATTTTTTAGAGTAAACGAGAACAAGCAATTACTTATAACCATATTGTGGTTTGTTTTATTTGAATTCTCTCGAATCTACATCTTTAATGAATTTCACTAATGCAGAAAAATAGATTTCAGGGTCATCGAATTGAGATAAATGGCTACCATTAGTAGTAATACTTTGACCATTTTGTACCTCTGTTGCCATCCACTCCATGTATTTAGGATCCATAGTGTCATATTTTGCACCAAGCATTAAGGTAGGGACTTTAATATTTTTCAGTTTATCAGATATATCCCAATCTTTTAAAGTGGCATCACCAGAAATACCAAATTCACTTGGGCCTTGCATATAGGTATAAATGCCCGGGTTTAAGTGCTCAAATAATAGATGGACTGATTTTGGCCATTTATCCAGAGGCTTGCGTAAAATATGTTCTGTATAAAAATGTTTCATCAATAGTTCTTCGTATCTCGGATTGGTATAATCTTTATTCGCTTCGATTTCTTTAATTTCTTTCAAAACATCTTCTGGTAATTGGGGTCCTAATACGTTTTGAGCATATTTATTATATTCAGGAACACTTGCCACCATATTAGAAACTATTAGCCCTTTTAAATTATCCTGATATTTCAATGCATATTCCATAGCTAATATACCACCCCAAGACTGACCAAGTAAATAAAAGTTGTCTTTAGTTAGGTTAAGTGATTTTCTAACTTGTTCTACCTCTTCAACAAAGTGTGCGGTAGTCCAAAGTGTGGAATCATTCGGTTTGTCACTGTAATAAGAATCTAATTGATCGTAATATATGTATTCAATTTTCTCATTTGGCAGATAGCCGTCAAAATTTCCAAATTCCTCATGAGTTCCTCCCGGTCCTCCATGCAGCAACAATACGCGCATTTTTGGATTATTACCCATGCGCTTTGTATATACATTAAAAGTACCTTTTGGTGTTTTAATTGGAATCATTTTTATTCCACCAGTATTTTGGTCGTTGCTTTTGGAATAGTCAAAATAACTGCTCTTTTCAATTATTTCATTCTTGTTTGATTTATCTGCACAACCCATTATGAGTAGTAATATAATTAGTGCAGAAGATGTTAGATATTTCATGATTAATTATTATGGTTTCTAATAACCCACAACGTGTTTGTGTATAATTTCGTTACGTTAAGTTATTTACTAAAATACTAAAAAGAATCAAACCTTTGAAGTGTGCGAGGATTTTCCGAAAGGAAAATTCTTCAGCACTTAATTATATAGGTTGTTTTGCGTTCGTTTTAATTAATACCTTACAAATTCCATATCAAATATCAAAGTGTCTTTTTGAATTTCAATTCTAGTTATCTTTTCCGATGGATAACCATTTGAGTAATATCCGAAGTTTTTTATAATGGTTTCTCCGTTTTGTTGATATGAAAGTTTATAAGAACCATCGTTTTTGGGAATTCCAGTCATATCAGCTTTGTACTCCGCTTTTTCATCCGGTTTTATGGAAATATATTTGCCCTTAGAAACCACCATTGGTTCAATATACAACGAGTCAATTTTCAACCCAGTTTTATTGGTAATTTCAAAATTAGCGATTATTCTGTTATTACAGGAAGTAAGAGTTATAAACAATATAATTAGTCCAAAAAGTTTGTCTTTCATATTTTGAGTAATATAGTTTGGTAAATGACGCACAACGGTTTGTGTATTTAGCGTAGTTGCGCATAACAGCTATGAGTAATATACACGTTATTGTGCTTTCATTATTTATTATCAGTACTTGAATCTAATTCTATCTTTATTTTCTCTATTACTTCTTTTAATAGAACCATAACAATTTTATACCTATCTATTCCTTTTGTTCTTGTCCGTTTTATTATACTTAATACATTCAGAAACTCTTCATTACCTATTAATTTATTATAATCGTTAGGCTTTGCACTATAGACTGAATTATCAGTGTATCTAAAATTCTTTGAAAAAAACGGCATTACGGTTAAGGATTGTAATCGCTCCTCATCTTTATTATAATCTAATATATCGGCCAAGGTAACATCATACATATTTATGATTTGATCCTCAAGAGAATTGTTTTTGATAATTCCAACTCCAACTGTTTGAAGTGATTTATATGACGAGCTTGTTATTAAAGAAACATAAAAATGAGGTAGTAAACCAAAGCTGTAGTCAAGTTCTTCTGAATAAGGTAAAATATTTTTACTGTAATTTTCTATTTTTTTAATTTCGGATAATGTTGATTTATTGAACACAATAGCAGATTCTAACTCAGCTAAAGTTTGTTGTAAATCAAATCTTATGTTTTTGAGTATTTTAGTTTCTTTAGCCCTCTCTTTCCTGTAACCATTCCAATTATTTATTTGAAGCGCAATCAAAATCCCAATAACAACTAGGATAATTTCACCAATGGCGTATTTTAAATACTTACCAGTTTTATTTTTTTGCATAAGTTCGTAACGTATTTTTCTAAAGAATTTTATCATTGTTTAGCGATTTGTGGTAACGTTAAGTATATTGTAAGTAGGGTAGTTGAAAGCGATAAACTTTCAACTTAGCTCTTAGCCAAATCATTGTATTTTGTTTTTATCTTATTCATTTTAAAAGCCAAATCAACAATTTGGTGGTGTTTGTAGGTAGCACGAAATTTCATAAACCACCGGACACCCTATTTGCTATATACAGTGTTATATGCTGTTTTTTCTTTTTGTATCAATTCACTGATAGCATCCCATAGCGAAATCCTTTTCAGTAATGATTGTTTTGCAACTTCTAAAGTTTCACTCCATTTTTGGTCGTCATTGCCACAAAGTTCTGAAATCAATTTTAGAGATAGCGGTCCGTGCTCATCTCCATCTAATTCTATATGCCTTTCAAGGTAATATGTCAACTTGCTATATGACTTGTTCTCAGAATCAGCATTTTTGAGTATTTCAATAAACATATCAGGAATTACATCTTCTCGTCCAAATGTAAATGCAGAAGCAACAAGATGTGCCTGATTCGTCTCAATGATTGAAAATGAAAATTTAACAAAATCAGCAACCCTTTTGTCAATATTAATTTCGTTCAATGAATATAGAACGGTATTGTCAGATTTAAGAAGATTTATAAATTTATTAATCTCAATCGTATTTGCTTTTGCTTGTCTCATTGCATCCAAATACATTTCAAAATGACTTTTAGGTTCTCCTAATTCATTAATATCACTTTCTTCCCCGTGAACTATTTCATTTATGAATCTGGAAAGTGTTGCATTTTTAGATGGTATCCAAGGTGTTTGAACATTTGTGAGTTTTATTTGAAGTGATTTCAAAAGCGACATAAAGTCCCAAACAGCAAATACGTGATTCTCCATAAAAATTTTCACATCATTAATGTTACTTAAATTTTCATATAGTTTATGATTTTTCAATTTATTCCTTAACGCAGAAATCTCATTTTCTATGTGCTTTATTTCATTCATTATTTAAGTTTTCATTTAGAGGTAAATAATTTACTTCAAATTTAAGGGTATAAATAAGAAATTTCTCAAATCAGAAATAAATAAAATAAATGATTAAATAGTCAAAAGTTTTAGTAGGCAGAAAAGTATATAGTTATTTAATGAGCTTACATATAACGTGATTGTGTATGATTAGTGCGATTGAGAATCTTTAGATTTTCAGTCGCGTTCTATAGTTTTTTTAAAGATAGTATTTTTTCTATTTAGAGAAAAGTAAGCATTGATTATACACGTTGTTACCCAACGTTTATTATGATACTGGCTTTTAGTTTCTAAATCAGTTTAATATTAGATCGTATCGTACAATACTGTATTTTCGAAACGTTTAAAACAGTTCGTAAAACTCATTATTTTTGAACCTAAACTATATGAGCTTGCTTAAATTTAATTTGTACGCTTTGATATTTTCTGAAAATAAAAGCGATAAACTCATATTAATCCAGTTATAAGATGTTTCTTTGCACAGATTGCATAATATTTATTTACTTATGACTTTCCTTCCTAACCAGATTTTCTTACTTGGTTATTTTGTGGATAATTTATGCTTTTCATAACAGAAAGTTCCTTTGAAAGAATGGTGGCTCATTATTATTTGGACGATTCAATAAAACTTTGTTTTAAATGAAATCACTTAAAATAACTGAGCAAATTACAATTAGAAATGAAGAGTCACTTAATAAATACTTAAATGATATTAGTAAAATTAGCTTAATATCATTAGAAAGAGAAGTTGAGCTAGCAACACAAATCAAAGCTGGTTGTAAATTCGCTTTAGATGAACTCACAAATGCTAATTTAAGATTCGTAGTATCAGTTGCGAAACAGTATCAAAATAAGGGTTTGTCACTTCCTGATTTAATAAATGAAGGCAATTTAGGTTTATTAAAAGCAGCCAAACGATTTGACGAAACTCGCGGATTTAAGTTTATATCTTATGCAGTATGGTGGATTAGACAAGGAATAGTACAATCTTTATCAGAAAACTCAAGAATGGTAAGGTTACCTCTGAATAAGATAGGTGTTATTAACAAAATAAAAAAAGCAATAACTTCTTTTGAACAAAAACAAGGCCTTGAGCCAACTTCATATGAAATTGCTGAAATTATTGAAGTATCTGTTGAAGAGGTGGATATTTGCATTAAGAGTTCAGTATTTGGTGTCTCTATTGACGCGCCTTTATCTCCAGAAACTGATCTTAATATGCAAAATATAATTATTTCTGAAGTATTTCCTCAACCAGATAATGTGTTATTATTAGACTCACTCCATACGGACTTATTAGCTGTACTGAATTCTTTATCAGAGAGAGATTCAGACATCATTAAGCTTCATTATGGTATTGGTTTCGAATCGTCTATGACCTTAGTAGAAATAGCTCAATTATTTGGAATAACGCGAGAACGAGTTAGACAAATTAAAGAGTCTGCAATTTTAAATATCAAAAAATCAAACAGGTCTAATCTATTATTAAAATATTTGGGTTAACAACAATTATTAATTAAAGCAAGAAATTATGATAAAAAGATTTATAAATAAATTAATGAATACTAATAAAGTAACAATTATGAAAGAAGGTACAGTAAAATTTTTCAATGACGCCAAAGGGTTTGGTTTTATTACAGTAAAAGACTCTGAAGATGAAATATTTGTTCATACATCAAATCTTATTGATCAAATAAAAGAGAACGATAATGTAACATTTGATGTAGAAAAAGGCGAAAAAGGCTTAAGTGCTATAAAAGTAAGTGTAGTTTAACCTACATTGCCTAAAATTGAAGAAAACCATCTATTAAGATGGTTTTTTTGTATAATAAACCTAAATTATATAAAAGAAATCAAGATAATAAAGTTATAGTACTATGAAATTTTATATCAAGTACATGGTAAGTTTAAGGTGTAAGCTTATGGTAAAGCATGAGCTAGAAAAACTAGGATTACATTATATAAGTGTCGAACTTGGAATGATTGAAATAATAGAGGACATTTCCGAATCTCAAAAACAAGAACTCAAATCAAACTTAGCTGTGTCAGGTTTGGAATTATTAGATGATAAAAAAAGTATTCTGGTTGATAAGATAAAAAATGTAATCATTGAGATGATTCATTATTCGGATGAAGTACCAAATGTTAATTATTCAGATTATATAGCTGAAAAATTGGACTATGACTATACATATTTATCAAATCTTTTTTCTGAAGTTAAGGGTATTACTATTCAGCATTTTATTATTAAACATAAAATAGAAAGGGCAAAAGAGTTGATTTTTACAACCAACTTAATCTCACAGAAATTGCCTATAAATTAAATTACAGTAGTGTAGCTCATTTGTCTAACCAATTCAAAAAAGTTACTGGACACACGCCTACATTTTATAAAAAAATAGGAAAAAAAAGAAAGAGTAATTTAGAGAACCTGTGACATGTGTAATCTTATTTGCCAGTTTTGTAACACAAATTTAGGCTATATAGGTCATCTTTGTGATAGTAGTACAATTAAGCACTACTTTAAATACATAATTATGGAAACCAAGAACAAAGAAGGTGAGAAAAAGACAAGTGAGCTATTTAAATTTAGTGGTGATTGGGACAAACAATCAAAAGCATTGAAAGTAAAATATCCAAAATTGTCTTCTGAAGATGTAAAATTTGAAAGTGGTAAAGAATTAGATTTAATAAAGAGATTAGAAAACAAGTTACATAAGGACAGAAATGAAGTTGTAGGTATCTTGAAATCAAATTATAAAAGCATTGCAAGTGCAATCTAGAAAATAAGTTGAGTTTACGTATTAAGAACAGTTTTTAAAAAAAACTGTTCTTTTTTTATTGGCTTAATTTTAAATCAGTGATTTATGTAACTATAGCCATAAGTTGTATAACTAAATATATTAGCTCATAGTTATTTTTGTAAGGCTATTAATCAGTTAGGGAAGACCAAATATTAATTTATTTGGCTTTAAAAAGCAGACTTAAAAGTCTGCTTTTTTTATTCCCATTTCATAGGTTTTATTTTTGGTATAAAATTTATCTGTCTTCTTCCATTTTTAGCTAAGTTTAAATGTATGGGCTTATCCTTAAAAACATATCTAATTTTTTGAATTATTGGTTTAAATATAGACTTAAGTTTTGTCTGTTTTCTGGCCTTACTTTCCTTAATCTGCGTTAAAGTTGTTTTGTTGGTAATAGGTAAATCTATCATAGTGAAACTATTTAATTGTTTTTGTAAAGTTGAGACTATTATTTCCGTCAAGCTTACAGTCTACCTATTTGTGTTTATATAATTAACAGATATTTTAAATTACTAAATTAATCTGTGATATCTATAACTCATTCATTTTTTAATGTAACTAACTAGCCGTTATTAATAGTATCTTATTCGCTAATCAAATTATTAACTAAAAAATGTCAAGAGAGGAAAAAGGAAAACAAAAAAACGGTAAAACTCCAGCTACTAAAACTGCTAAAGAAAAAAGAGCAGCCAAAATTTTAAAGAGAAATTTAAAAAAACATTCAGAATAGAAAAGGAAGATGAAAAATGATGAGTTTGAGGAAAACGTTACATTTAACCTATCTGATATAGTAGAATATATTTCTAATCATGTTGTAGTTAAAAATATATTGGTTAGAAATGCGTGTGTCATTCAAGTATTGCTCTTTGATTTTGGGAAAGTTCAAGTATATAAAAAGTCACCGTTCTCTAGATTTATTTATATAATCGAAGGGAAAGCCGAAGTCGTTATTAATAACAATTCTACATTTATGCAAAAGGGCAGTTCAATCATTATTCCAGGTACGGTTAACAGTTCAATTGAGGCTAACCAACCGTTTAAAATGATTTGTGCTACAATTAAGAATGATTAGAAAATACGAAAAATTAAAGTTTAAAAATTATTATGGAAAATAAATTTAAATCAGGTGACATAGTCTGTGCGAAAGTTAATCCAACAACGCCTTTAAAGGTTAGAGTTTTTGCTTGTAAATTTTATTATTGTGATGTATTAGATCAGCCAGATGAAAAAGAAAAAGTTTACTTTGCAAGAGAAATCAAATTTTATAATACTAAAGATTAGATTTTATTCAGTTTTTTGGAAATGTTGGCCAACGTTCTTGTGTATGATTTCGTTGCGTATTTTAGCACCTAATTTAGCAAATACATACCAAATAGAAAATCCGCGAGGATTTTCCAAAGTAGGCGAGTTCTAGCAATGAATTATACACTTTGTTGCCAGTAGTTTTTATTATTCAATTTTACCATTTAGGTCAAAGGCTTTCACGAAACTCCAAACTTCCTCAGAAGCATTAATATCCATATTACCTTGAAAACCTGGCCATTCATGACCACCACCTGTAATTTTTAAATGCTGTACTTCTACGTCATTATCACCATTTAAATACTCATATCGTTCTACGGTGCTCCCATCTCCTGTATCACTATCTGGTATATTAGATATAATTGGTAAAGCATCTGTATTATTATGGCTAGTCCAAAAATCTAGCAAACCTGCTACGCTTGAGTATTGTACAATGACATCTTCAGTCCCATGAATTTGAAGAATAGGCATCGGTTTTACAGGTGAACAATTATTGATTGCAGGCTGATACATTGACCCAGTTACCGAAGCGACAGCAGCAATTCTGTCAGATAGTCTGCAAGCTAAGCTAAAACTAAAAAAACCGCCCATTGACATCCCTGTGCTATATATACGGTTAGATTCTATATTGTAATCCTCTTCTAATTGATTCAATAAAGAAACTATAAAATCAATATCTGTGTCATCATTGGCAGATACAGTCCACGTGTTTGAAATTCCATTTGGATGAACAACAATAAAGTTTTCAAGTTCTGCTAGTTCATCAAAACTTGTATAGCTATAGTTAAATTCCATATTGCTAGTCAACCCATGAAATGATAATAACAGAGGGAATGCAGTAGTTACATTATAATTTTCAGGGACATAAATAATATATTCTCTGGTAATCCCATTTACTGTGAGTTCCTTTATCATTTTTCCTGTTGGAACATTGGGTGTTATTTGCTCATTCTCTGATTTAGAGCATGCAATAATCAATAGCATGGCTATTAGCGAATAAAATACAATTACTTTTCTCATACTGTTTAGACTCTATAAAATACTCAAGGTTTAATTACTGGCAACGTGTTTGTGTATGGTTTCGTTGCGTGAAAATCCGCGAGGATTTTCAGATTAAGAAACCAAGATAGTAAAAGTGCGAGGAATTTCCGATTAGGAAATTCAGAAGCAATGAATTATACACGGTGTTACCACACGTTTTTTATTCGTTGGATAACCAGTATAATGTATTCAATACAAATTGTTTCCAATCGTAATTTTCTAAATTCATACCAGCTTTTTGTTTTGTTCCATCCCTTTGGTCAAAAACCATTGCTGTAAATCCGTTCGAATCTCCAAGAGCAACTACTTTTCCTTTACCAACATTTCCTGCCAACGCTTGTGAGTCACCTTTTCCAATTGGTCCAACTCCTGTACTATGAACTACGTTTTCTGATGATTCAGACAACCTTAACAGGTTGGTATAATTCTTTCCATTAAGTCCACTACCTCCAAAAGTCAGCAATCGATTAATTTGATTTGTTGATGTTCTTCCTTTAATTATTGGATGTCCATTGTTTAGAAGTCCGTTATCCTTGTTAAATTCTATCCATCCTTTTCTTCCAATTTCTTTGTTATAGTTCAAACTGTCAATTGTTGTTCCAACACTTGATTCAATTCCAAACCGATTTAAAAGTGGATTAATTGCTTGGTCAAATGGTGCGTGTTCACTAAAAACTAAAAGTGAACCACCATTATTAACCCAATCATACAAGCTATTTATCTCGTCTTTAGAGAATGTAGATTCATCTGTTACCTCATTTTTAGTGGTGAAGTGGAATGGAAGAGCCGTTATAATCATTACAATATCAAAGCGTTTTAAATATTCAGGTGTGAATTTTAAACTATCGACTATTGTCTGATATCCATCAGCATTGGCCAAATCAGAAAATGGTTTTATAAAATCCCATTGGATAAAAAAGTTATGGTGAGCACCATCTAATAGAATTTTTGGACCTTCATCTTTTTCGTATGTTGGTTTTTCAATATCAAAATTAAAATCTGTGTCGTTTGACATTGGCCATTGTCCAAAAGTCAAATTACAGGACACAATCAAGATAATTATTGTGAAGTATGTTTTTCTTATTATCATCATTTTTCAAATGTGTGGTAACGTTTTGGCTAAACTGCGTTTTAATGCAGTTTAGGTTTTGTTGGCGGTAGTTTATAAACTTTTAATTTTTCCATTTTCTACTGTCAAATAGTCAAACCATGAAGGCCAACCGGTTGAGTATCTTCCATCTGGCGCTGGTTTCCCATTTAGACGAGCTTCATCCCCTTTTGTATAACCACTTGGGAGGTTGGTAATTATTTCCAATTCACCCTTATTTGTCTTTAATCTTACGGTTCTTGGCTCAAACTTTCTAGGCACTTCTTTTAACTCATAAGAAGGACTTACCTTTTCGGATAAAGGATTAATTCTTTGTTTATCTAAATATTTTTTGGTGAGAAAGTCAATGATATTTGAAAATGAGTTAATCTCACCTTCATACTTGTTTTCGTTTACCAAAAAAGCATATTCATCTTTGCTGTCAACCTTTAGTGCCAGAATGTTTTCGTCTAAGAAACCATGCTTGAAAAGGTAGCTTTCATCTTTTTTATCAATTAATAAGCTACTATTACCTAAGTATTCCCATTTTGCTTTTTCAACTCTACCATTTAGCGTAATCAATAGTTCATTATTCGAGCGGAAAATGTAAATGCTTTTAGAACCCATCAATTCATCAACAACGACCCAATGCTGATTTGTCAAAATTGTTAAGTCATCGAGTCTTTTCGAGAAACGTTGAATTTTAGGAATAATGTCTGTTAAGTAAGTTTTCATTTTTTTTATTACCGCCAACGGTCTTGTATAACCGTCAGTTACGGGTTAAAGTACGCAAATTTTTCCGTTAAGCACAGACGTTAGCAATTCCGAGTGGATTCGGACGTAGTCGAATCCGCCGTAATTGCGGTTATACATTGTTGTGCGTTCGGCGTTTTATTCATTTAATAAATCAGATTTAGTCAATTCGCCTCATAAATCTTTTATCTCGTTCGTTATTCCATTGCACTTTCCAAGTTGAGCCGTCTATTTGGTCAAGTAATATGAAATTATACATATTTGGTGTAGGATAAAGGGTAAATCTGCCATTAATTTCTTCTTCAGGTAGTACAAGTGAATATCTATTTATGGGTAATTCACCTTCGAAGTCATTGGATATTGAATAATGTACTTGCCATATTTTTCCATTTCGGGTGTTCAATTTAATTAAAGCCCAAGTATTTTCGGTCGGGAATAATTTGTAAATGGGAACTTCCAACTGTTTAATTTCAGGTTTTTTTTCGACCTGCTTTTCGACTTCTTTTATTGTTACTATACTGTCTTGTTCTATTTGTCTGTAGGAATAAAAAGTAGTTAGAGTTAGAAAAGATATTAATATAATATTCCTCAAATTCATATTTTAATTATTTTGTTATTTCCGTTTTGCCACCGCTGACGCACAACGTTAACTATATGATTAGTGGCGTGTTATATCGATGTAATTTTCTATAACAATAAACTTTATACAAAAGCACTTTACTTTTACCATTTATAGCCATTTATTATATAGATTGTTAGGCACTTTTATTATTTCCTTATAATTTTAATTACTTGATCATTGATTTTTAAAAAATAAATATTTGACACTAATTCAGACAAGTCAATATGTGTAATTTTCGATGTAATAGAACCGCTCAAAACCTGTTGTCCAAGGATATTGAAAACAGAATATTGATTAACTTGATCAGAAAATTCTGTTACTGTAATTATGGAGTTAGTGGGATTTGGATACACTTTAACTTTATTAGGTTTATAATCATTTATGCCCAAAGTAGCTTCGCAATCTGAAAAATAGCTTTTTATATACTCTCTTTGAGTAACATTGGCAGAATGACCGGCATCACCTTTAATATGAACCACGGCTCCCGATAAATAAGAATATTCAGTGACTTGTGGGCTACCCATTGTTGTTCCAGACGTTAACTGACTCCCTGTAAAACCATTATTTTGAGCTATATAGAAGGCCGCTGTTTCAGCGGGTAAAAAGTCAACTCCAACAACAGATGTACCACCTGCATATGGGATGACTAGGTCATTAACATTACTTATGCTTAAGTATTTTCTGGTGGCTAAAGGATTAACCAAATTATCATAACCGCAGAAAGAACTTAAAGGGTCGGTTAAAGCGCTTGGTTTATAAAAATTTCCTAAATGATATTGTGGCTCATTTAAATGAGATACAATCGCACATACAATATCAATTCCTGTGTTGCTATTTTCTATAAAAATATTATTTGCTAATCCCGCCCCATTAGAAGAGCCGATAATTCTAATTTTATTTGAATCAATATTGGAATAGCCTTGTAAAAGATTGACAAGGTCTTTTATCATTTCAATATCAGGAGCATCACTATTCTCTGCACAAATATTCCAACTATTTAAATAGCCTGTTGGTGCCACTAGAGCATGACATTCCAATAAATTCGCGAATTGATTAATCATACCTCCACCATTTCCGCCATTTCCATGAAGTAATATGCAGACGGGAAATCCGTTTGGAGGTACGGTTCCTATTGGAACTCTTATATTAATTGGATAGTTATATCCACTTGGTTCTTGAGACCAAGATTTAGTTATATTAATATTTGTTGTTGATGTCAAGTTTTGTGAAAAACCAAGTGTAGGAAAGAATAAAAAGATGTATAATAATGTTCTCATTTTCTAAATTTTTAATTGTGCCTAACGGTTTGGCTAAACTGCGTTTTAATGTAGTTTAGGTTTTGTTAACCTTTTAATTATCAAGATGACTACCACACTGGCGTGAACAATACCAGTCTTGATGATTAATTCCGATCGCATTTTGTCTTTCTAACTCAGTATACCATTTTAACCAAGATGCTTTGTCTAAATTTGCTCTAATATCGTCTTGCAATTTACCATTATAGTCTATATAGAATGCGAATGCTTCTTTCAGTGAAATCTTTTTATTACACCATTTACAAATCACCTTAGCCTTTTCAACATTTGGAAATTTTGTGCTGCCATTTGAATGTTCTTCTCCAGAAAGCGAATATTTTTTTTGAGAAATTGGAATTAATTCTAAAACTTGAAAATCAAACCTGAAACGTGTATAGACGGTTTCAAGATCATCAGTGGGTATTTCGAAGGTGCCGTCATTTAACATAGTCAGACCATCAGATGCAAGTTCTGTTATAACTTGAATGACATCTATTACTTTATTTTTGTCCTTTTCAATTCTTGCAATATTATTCTCTAACTCTTGAATTCTGATCTCTAACTCTTTGATATGGTTACTTTGCTCCTTGATATGGTTACTTTGCTCTTGATTATTTTTGTTACTGCAACTAATTAAGAGAATTAGCAGCCAAAGTATAAGGCAGTTATATTTCATGCTTTTAATTAAGGTTAACGTTGTTGTATAAGATTAGTTGCGTGTTTTAAGTACTAAAGTTAGCAAATAATTCACAGATAGAAAGTCCGCGAGGACTTTCGTAAATATGCTAGAACTAGCAATTAATTTTATACGGTGTTGGCAAATCGTTTTTTTTAATTCCATTCAGCATTCAGCTTTTTCAATTCCGATTTCAATTCCAACAGTGATTCCTCATCTATTAATTGAATATTTATTGTCAGTTCTTTATTTTCCGATTTCAGAATATAATCTCCAGCAAAATGTCTAATTCGTTTTATTTCATTTAAATTCATTTTTTTTCCAAAAGGCCAATTTTGCTTTATAAATCCGTTTTCAAGAGTTAAATATTTTTCTTTTTTTTGATAGAAATAAATTATTAAATAAATTCCTGAAAAAACAAACCAACCATAATCAAACCAATTCATATCTTCATTGAAAACAACTAGTACTATTCCATATATGAGCCAAAATATCCCCATAATTAAATTCAACTTTACTTGTTTTTTTTTGTATCGTATTTTCATTTTTTAATGTTTGCCAACGGTCTAGTGTATGATTTCGTTGCGTGGTTAAGCAATAAAGTTAGCAAATAAATCACAGATAGAAAGTCCGCGAGGACTTTCGTAAGTAGGCTATTACTAGCAATGAATTATACACATTGTTGTGCGCTGGTTTTTTAATTATTTCATTAGATTTTTTCTTTATATATGCCTAAAAGACGAGATGTATCAATCAAATGGATTATATAATTCTTGAAATGACTAATGTTTAAAATTTTATAACTTACATTTTCTGAAAACGGTTCTACAGTATCAAAGTGATACTTGTTTTCAAGAAATTCTTCATTGTCAATTACGTAAGTCATTTTTATGTTATGAGCTAAACATTTTTTGAGTTTCCTTTCATTC
>Ga0209196_1000316_pt1 | contig 39538 bp, 26 predicted proteins | sample COGITO_mtgs_1105_5_FD_184801 | JGI IMG/M metagenome (GOLD analysis project Ga0209196, IMG submission 184801) | Pelagic marine microbial communities from North Sea - COGITO_mtgs_110509 (SPAdes) (version 2) | ecosystem: Environmental > Aquatic > Marine > Epipelagic ... | reverse complement strand
TTTTATAGGCAATAGCTTATAGTCTTTCTTTATTTAGCATAAAAAAAGGCCCCTAATATTTAAATATTAGGGGCCTTTTTAAATTTTGAATAACGGTTAAATTTTGAATAACGGTTAAGTTTTGAATAACAGTTAAGTTATGAGTAGCAGAGATTAACGAGTAATCGACACGCTATTTCTTAGAGTAAAAAATATTCCTTATATACATTTTAGTTTTTGCATCTGGTGAGTCACCTTTTAAATAAATAACATTGGTGACATTCGTTAAATCTGCATTTCTCTCAGTGATTTTGGACATGGGTATCTTGTAGTATTTCCAATTTTTTTCTAGTTTGTGGTCACGTTTAGGCCCGAATTTCATAGAGTTGTTTACTTGATTATTCGCTAAATAGTGACCGGTCTGATAGCCGATTTCAAATGATAGTTCAGGGTCGCCGCGCATTTCTAAAATAATATGCCCTGATTTAAACGCCGTTAAATTTTCGCCAGTCTCACTTTCAATGCCGAGACTATTCCCCCACCAATCTCCAGTGCCGGTGGTGATCTCAATAACATCATCTGCTGTCATAATGATATTACAGGTGCCTTCCCATGGAGTAATCTTTAATGTGTTGCTTGGGTAGCTTGTATTAAGATTCGTACCGAGTAAAGATTCATCGAGAGTGACTATATAAAAATCAGCTGTTACAGGTTTTCCCGGAACCGCATTTTCATTGATCGTTGTAATTTTACGTCTTGGCATTCTGCTTTTATAAGGCGGTGGAAGCACAGACTTCATGAATGCCGCTTTATCACCACCAAAGCTTTTTGTTAGTGGTTTGCCGTTACGAGTTAGGCCATCAAAAGCGCCTTGGTCAAACTCGTCCCAAAGTGTGTATTTAACTTTGTTGTCGAGTGTGATTAAGCCAAAATGATTTTCTGAACCAGAAGCTTCGCCAGCGTCTTTCCATTGCTCATCAAATATTTCAAAATAAAAAACAGACATGCCTGCCTCATTGCCCCAGTCACGCATATGTTGGTAATACAGTTTTTCTTTTAATTCGTCAGCAGCGTGCGAGCCTGTTTCGCCATATGATGAGCCTGCAATTGAAGCCCAGCCGGTTTCGCCAATATGAATTGGTTTGTCTGCATCTACACTATTAATATAGTCAGCAGCACCTTGAAATTGTGATAAGGCGCGTTGTTTCGCACGCAGCATAACCGCTTCTATCTGATCAATTTGATTGAGGCTTTCTTCTTCAGGAAGCACGCCCCAAAACACAGGATCATAGTGAGAGTCATGAAAAGGATAAGTGTGCAAAGACACATAATCGACAGCTTTAATTAATGAGGCTAGATCATCGGTTTGATAGACCTTGTCGCCACCGCCCCAAGATTCAAAGTTATCTGAGCTGGTGACCCATAAGCCGGCAGGGAGTTCGCCTGTTGATTTGAGTGTTTGTAAATGATTTACCCATTTCAAAATGGTCTTTGGATAAACAAAATAATCCACCGCCCATTGGACCATGGCTTCATTACCTACGGCGATAACTTTAACAATGTCCGGATATCGATTAGCCAGTTCAACAGCTTTACCAATTTCGGTCGTATTATTTTCAATGCTTCCTTGAGTGTGATCAGCGTGATCGGTCCATGCTAGTCTGCAATCTATCCAGGCGCCAAGCATGACATACATCTCGAGGGTTTCATCTTCGGCTTTTAATTCGTGGATGGCGGCTAAAAGACGTTCTGCTTGCGGGTATTGCGAGGTGTTGTAAGTTCGCAATATTTTAATGCCCATTGCCGCTAAGATTCTTACATCATCTTTTATTTCATCTTTGGTCGGTACGACATCGCGTGTTTTTTCGCGGTAGCCGCCGTAAGACATAGCTGGGTAATCGGGATTACCTAGAATTTCCGCAGCTGTTGGGCTCGTTGACGCTATGGATGTTGCTGAAGAGGTTGCAGCACTCAATGGAGCAATAGCAAGCAGTAGTACCATTGAAATCGTTAGAAAAAAGTTTTTATAATGTGTCATTGGAATCTTATAAGCCTATGCTGGGAAAATGACTAATATAAAGTGAGCGGAGCCTTCTTAATAGGGGTTGGCAGCCATTCTATCACTATATACTACCCACTTATCGACTTCGCCCGCGCTAAAGTCTTTCGCATTACTGTTAGACCCTGAATAGCGTGGTATCCTACTTTTGTTACCTCTAATAAATTCAGTTCTATACGCGCCTTAAAGGAGTCGTTTGATGGGTCCTGTTAAGGTCGAGTTACTCAAGCAAGAGACAAAATATCAACTCACGGTTGATGATAAACCGTTCTATATTAAAGGCGCTGGTTTAGAGTGGGGCAGTATTCAAAGTCTTGCTGAGCACGGGGGAAATGCGTTTAGAACATGGCGTGTTGATAATGGTGAAAATACTGGCCTGCAGATACTCGATGAGGCCCACAAATACGGTTTAATGGTGTGTATGGGTATAGACGTTGCCCGAGAACGCCACGGTTTTGACTATGATGACGCAGCAGCCGTTGCCGAGCAAAAAGCGATTATTAAGCAAGATATTTTAGCGCTTAAAGATCATCCGGCATTATTGATGTGGGGTATTGGTAACGAGCTCAATTTGCGCCATAAAAATCCGCGTGTTTGGGATGCGGTGAATGATATAGCGATCATGATTAACGATATTGATCCTAACCATCCAACGTCAACGATGCTGGCTGGTGCTGAACCTGAAGTGATTGAGCGTGTTGTAGAACGCTGTCCCAATGTCGACCTGCTATCTTTTCAGTTATATGGAGAGATAGACCAGTTACCTCGGTTTTTGTCAGAAAGCGGCTATCAAGGTGCTTATACCGTGTCTGAATGGGGAGCTACCGGTCATTGGGAAGCGACCTGCACGGATTGGGGTAGGCCGATTGAAGCTAATAGCAGCGACAAAGCTAATAATTATAAAACGCGTTATATCGATTATATTACCGCCGATATTAAGCAATGCGTTGGTTCGTTTGTGTTTTTATGGGGCCAAAAGCAAGAGCGCACACCCACTTGGTATGGCGTTATTCTAGAAAACGGCAAAAACACAGAATCTGCTCAAGTTATGCAGTATCTGTGGACGGGTGAATGGCCTAAGCATCGCGTACCCACTATGACTGGATTAACGATTAACGGCTTAAGTGGACAAGACAATGTCCATTTAATAGAAGGGCATGTTTGTCAGGCAGAAGTCACTATTGAGCATCCTAGGCATGAGATTTTAAAGTATCGTTGGGAGATTATGGCCGAAGTTGATAAGTCGGTAGAAAGTGACGGTGGTGATTTTGAGCCGAGTCCAGAGGTTATTTGGCGTGACTCATCAGACCATAGCACCACTAAAGTTGAATTTTTTGCACCGAGTGCCGGTGAATACCGTTTATTTGTTTATGTAGACGACAGCCATGATAATGCGGCGACAGCGAATATACCCATTTTAGTAGAGTCAGCTTCCTTTATGGGCTTGATTGTTCATAGAATAAAAAAGTATTTTTCATTGATGACATAACGCGCCACACTAACAATATGAGAGGGTTGGAAGAATGGACTCTCTCTTTTGATTAATTTTTTATTGTACAAAGTAGTGCTAGTAAAAACACAACTAAGGCTAAAAATAATATGAATACTGCCACGCAGCAAGAACAAAACAATAGCATTCCACTCAGCCAAAAAATTGTTTTTGGTATTGGCATGCTCGCTAACCAACTGTTTCCTGCCGCACTCGGTATTTTTATGGTGATTTTGGTGCAGAGCTTAGGTATGAGTCCTCTTCTCTGGTCATTAATTTTCTTTATCCCCAAAATGATCGACGCAATAACAGATCCGTTAATGGGTTATATTTCTGACCATACGGTCTCTCGCTGGGGTAAGCGTAGACCTTATGTATTTATAGGCGCAATTATTTCGGGCCTATCATTTATCATGATGTGGCAGTTGTCGGCTGACAATTCTGAAATGTATAACTTCTATTATTTTCTTGCTTGGTCTTGTGTGTTTTGGATTGGCATGACGATATTCAGCGTACCTTATGTGGCTATGGGTTATGAAATGAGCTCAGACTTTCATGAGCGAACGCGATTAATGGCGGTGGCTCAATGGATAGGTCAATGGGCTTGGGTGCTTGCGCCTTGGTTGTGGATTGTTTTATATGATCCTACTTGGTTTGAATCAGCGACTGAAGGTGCGCGATATTTATCGCTTTGGGTTGGCGGTATTTGTATGGTGCTCGCTTTAGTGCCGGCAATTTTTTGTCATTCTACGGCTGGTGTCGAGGATGAAAGCCAAAATGATGATGCAACGCTTATGGATACTATTCGCGATTTTGTTCGCGGTATTTTCATTACACTTAGTAATAAGCCGTTTCAAAAAATCTGTATAGCAACGTTTTTGATTTTTAATGCTTTCCAAACTGTTGCTGCTTTTTCATGGTTTATTATTGTTTATTACATGAATGGTGGAGACCCTGCGCAAGCGGGTGTATGGCCAACGTTATTTGGTTCAGTTGGCGCTTTGTGTACCTGCTTTTTGGTTATTCCTATTGTTAATTGGATGGCCCAAAATTACGGTAAACGGTTTACCTTTTTATTATCTCAATCGATTTCTTTACTCGGTTATATTTTGTTTTGGTGGTGTTTCTCGCCAGAAAAACCTTGGATGATATTTATTCCATTACCCTTATTTGCTTTCGGCATTGGTGGCTTGTTCACTATTATGATGTCAATGACGGCAGATATTTGTGACCTTGATGAGTTGGAAACCGGGGAGCGCAGAGAGGGCACCTTTGGTGCTATTTACTGGTGGATGGTTAAGTTAGGCGCTGCATTTGCCGGTGGTGCTGCAGGCCTTATTCTTAGTGTTATCGGATTCGATCAATCGGTAGCTGTGCAAAGTGAAGAGACGCTTGAGTTGTTACGGTTAGCTTATATCGTTATTCCTTGTGTGGGGACTTTGATTGCTATCTTTGTTATGCGTAATTATGATTTAGATGAAGCGCGAGCTCATGAAATTCGTGGGCAATTAGATGCTCGAAAAACCGCTTAAGCTTATGACTTGAATGCGCGCATAAAAAAGCCGGTCTTAATGACCGGCTTTTTTGTTACTGCGTTTTAGCTTTTTTGATACAGGTTCTATTGCGATTCCCGTTCCGGCTTTAGTTTAAAGCCGGTGTAAGCAATACATCAATTTGCGTTACTGTGCCTTTCTTATCAAAAATCAGTAACGACGTTTCTGCATCAACGGTATCTCCTATAATAGTATTCTTAGTACCATCAGCGTGAGTCACTACAATTGACGCTTCCGAACCATCAGCTAAGCCATAAACAACCGGGACCTGACAATAAGTAAAGCCGAGTTGTCCTTTTGATAGTGCGACAGTTTGTTGATCACCGTTAATATCAAAATAAACCAAAGTATCATCGTTAGATAAAAACTCAGCTTTGCGAAGAATAAACGGGTTGAAGGTAATGCTTCCGTTAGTAACTACAACCCCGAGTTCCATTAAGCGGGTAATGACTTCTTCTTTCACTTGGCCAGTCATACCTGGCTGTTTAGCGCCAGCAAAACCCGGTGTATGTGAATAAGGATCGGTAGGGAAAGCGCCATAGTTAGCGGGCGTTTTGTTAAAGCCTATGCCGGCACGAATATCAAAATAACAATCAGCCAACTTTTGCATAACCGTTGCATCAGCGCCGACTTCTACGCCTTTACGGAAGCTCTCTAACGCGGCTAGTAACAGTTTAGATACCATGTGCCAGTAGATTGAGCCTAAGCCTTCATAAGCATACATGCCGCCAGAGCGACCTGTGAATTGACGATGATTAAAGATACCTTCAAAAATTTCGGCAACCAATGATTGATCTTGCTCAACTAAGGCGTCATAGCCATTCGCTTTAAGCGCCTGCATTGCACTCTTAGCACTGTCGACATTGTTAAACGTGCCGTTAAAGTGATAGCCGCCCTGAGTGTCAGCTTCAATTAATGAAGTGTCACCAGCAGCCACTAACGCTTTAAGTAATGCTGAGCGTTCAACTTGCTCACTAGGAATAATATTTTTATCAACGAATCGTGTTAACTCACGATCAGGATAAAGCAAATACGTGTGCTGACGAGCAGTGTAGATAGAAGATTGTCTTAGCGCCTGTAAAACATTTAAAGATTCTTCAGGGCTGAGGTAGCCAGAACTTAATACGGCTACTTGGCCTTCGAGCATTTCATACAAATATGAAATCTCTACGCCGTCATCGCTCGCAGTCATTAAATTGTAAGCGTGATACAAACCATCTTCACGACGGTTGGCGCGAATAGTGTGGTCAATATACTCAAGAGACGTTTGGCAAAAGGCAACCAAATCTGATGCTTTAACCGCTACACGGTTACCGCTAAAGGATTGTTGATAAAGACCAGCGCGATAAGTGCTTGCTGCCGCACCCAAACTATCCAGTACTTCTTTGCGATCAGCATCACTGAATTTACCCGCGAGTAAATGTTTATGATTCTCAAAAGTGCTATGAATGGCATGCAGTAATTCAGCAATCTCTTCTGAAACAGCAACCTCTTGAAAATCTACTGAAGAAAATAACTCTAACAAATACTGTTGTAGGCGACGGGTGTAATACAATGTCACCATCGATACGCCAAAGCCTACTAAGGCATTGTTGGCATCGTTCCACTCGGGGCGCTGGGTGTTCATCCAGATGCCGCCTTCAGGGATAAGGTTTGAAAGTTTAGCCAATACTGTCGCTAACAACTTTTCGGTTAAGTTAACGTTATAAACTTCGCCTTTGTTATTCCAGATTAAACGTCCATCGGCTCCCACTTCTTCGACACGTTGATCAATTAATACTTCTGTATCATCGTCATAGTCGATAGTGTTGTGAGGATCTTTAAGTTGATCTTCATAGCCTTTAATACGATAAGGTAAGTTGGCATAACAAAATAGATCTTGCGTTAAGAATTTTTGTAGCGTGCCCGGGTGGTAATCATTTGAGAACTCTAAGAATTTCTGCAAATAAATAACTTGGTGATCACCCCAGTAGCCGATGTTCGCCCATGGATCGCTAGGATCAGATTTTTCCCAGTCGATACCGGATTTAGTAATACGGTAAGGATTGTAACCGTCAGCAGTACTGGCGTTAACAAACTTACAGATCATGCTTTCGATATAGTTAGGAATCGAAAAGCTTAAGGCTTCCCAGTTTTGGAAGATGTCACGCCAGTTGCCTTCAAAGTTAAGCAGCTGAGAGCCATCATCTTTCTTAACGTTAATTGAGAACTTATTCCATGGTCGTGAAGGGTCGCCATGACGACGACTAAACGATAGCGGTAAGTATTCAAAGCATAAACGTTGTAGGCCGGCATTATTTTGAGCTTCGGCCGCTTGAATTAAATCGCTGTAGTGAAATTTATCATCAAGATTGTTGAAGAATGTTTCGAACTCGGCGAATACCTTACGGTTAAAGCCTTTTACAAAGCTAATAAGGTCATCTTTAGTGACTTCATAGTTATCAACAAATAAGCCGCCACGCATAACATTAAATAAAACGTTAGAAAAATGGTGGTTAGCGCTGAGTTTGTCTTCTGTTACTTGCAAGCCGTCAGAGATGCCGACGATGCGTGAAAGATTTTTTGAACCTACAGCAATATCAGTTTCAATCTCTTCTGCAATATTGTTATCAGCCGCTAAATAAGCGATTAAGTTTTTAACATCGGCAGGACCTTGATTGATATCAGCAACGATGCTCCACGTTTCTTCACCATGCGGCGCAAGGTTAATGCCGTCATTAATAAAGTAAGCGCCGCGACGCGCACGGACATCGGTTTCTTGCTCAATTTCCCAGCCATGACGGAAGTTATTAAGCTGAATAGATGAAACTAAACGTTTAGCGTTAGGTAGACCTACTGACCAAACAGTCGTTGCTGATAATGCTTCACTTGGCTCGGCGCGATCAACTAAGATAGAGCTCATGCTGTAAAGGCCAACACCGCTGTCGGCTTGTAATTCATTTTTCTTATAAGCGTCTACTAAGCAGCTTAATGAATTTTGAACATCAGGCTCAACACCATAAGGTAAAAGGTTTTCTATGCCGTCAACAATTTCAACATAAGTGGCGTTGGCACTGTTGTTAACGAGTGTTGATGTTTTAACAAAACCGAATTTGTCAGAAGTACGCCATGCATAGCGAAAAGTGACTTCAAGGTCATGATTAATTTCTTCAAAAATTAATTTATCACCAATCACGTTTTTGTAGAGGTTGCGGGTAATATTATAGATGCCAGCGCATTGCTCAGAGAAGGGTTCCCAAAGTGAGGTTTTTCCTTCGCTAGAGACTAAGGCTATAGTTCTGCTACCAGTATAAGGCGAGCCATCGCTGATTTTGTCATCAGAGTAATAAGGGAATAAGGCGTTATCGGGATTAATTCGACCAGCCGATAAGCCACCGCGAGTCGAGATAAATAACCAATGGTTAGAATCGCTGACCACGCTAATAAAGAAATCTTTCATTTGATCGTAGTTGGCAATCTGGTAGAAAACTTCGCCGTCTAAATCGACGTATTGGCCAGCGACCTCATTAATAGTACTGTGTCGAAGTTGTTTGCCTATATGTATACGTTTCTGTGTCATGTTAAATCTAATCCAATTTTGTGAGCGGCGCAGTAGCAAGCGCTTATATCGCTGGTAGATGCACTCTATTAGCAGAGGCAGTTATTATAGCTTTAATGATCTTTATCCAGGCTCCCTGCCTAACCCTTTCAAACAGGCGCGGTATTGTACGTTTCCCCCTGTTCTTTCGCCAGTTAGAGAGTAGTGGAAGCTGGGGATTTATCATTAAATAGCCTATAAAATCGTTAAGCTGTCCTTTCATTAGGGTAGGTTGGAATGGCAGATGGAACTAAATTAAGTCGTTTTTAATTGATGATCTGTGTAAGTTAAGTTTAGCGAATACTTTAAGGCGCCGTAAGTGCTGATATCAGTACTTGTTAGCGATAACTCACCAAGTAAATAGCGTTTAAAGCGGTAGATAGCGGTTTGTTGAGCGTGGGGAGGTTTTATTTAGAGTAGGGAGGTTTTATTGGCTTCGCATTCATAATTAATAGCCTTAGGATCATGATGAGTGTTTGAGTTAATAATAAGTGTTTAAGTTAATAACAAGTGTTGAAGTTAAATAAGGCATGCTGGCATTTCATAGGATAAGGTTGACGCTAATAGTTGTTATTCCCGTGATTTAAAAAAATCGAAAAAAAATTTAAAAAGGCAATATGTATGAAATATTTTTCGCCACTTCTGATTTTTATTTTAGGTTGGATTCTGTTGTTAGTTTCAAATAGCTTGGCGTTTATTGGCTTAACCAATGGCTTACTACAATTACTGTTATTTTTTTTCGTGGTGTGCATTCCAACGTGGTTAACTCAGCGAATGTCTTATGTTGATATTGGTTGGCCTTGGGGTTTAGTATTAATTGGTATTGTCACTTTATTGTTAAGTGAGGGTGATAGTGCTCGCGTTATTGTGGTGAGTGTGGCTTATATTTTTGCGGGTGGCCGTATGGGTGTTGGCGCATTAAAAATGTGGAAGGCGGGCATGTTAAAACGTGAGCTACCGCGTTATGAATATCAAAAGCATCGTTGGATAACGGCGGGCAAGACCAACGTGAAATTAATTATGCAAGTTGAAGTGGTGCTGCAAGGTTTAGCCAACGCCTCTTTCTTAGCGATGCCAGCATTAGTTATTGCGACGAACCCAGGTGGGCCAGTAACAGTATTAGAAGTTTTAGGTCTGTCGATTTGGCTGGGTGCTTTCGTACTTGAGTCTATTGCAGATAATCAAAAACTTGCATTTTTAAAGGCTATGAAGGCGCAAGGTAAGCGTAAACAGGTTTGTAATGTAGGCTTATGGCAGTACAGTCGGCACCCTAATTACTTTGCCGAATGGATGGTATGGAATGGTTTAATTATAGCGTCTATTCCATCATGGTTAGCGTTATATGAAAATGAGTCGTTAATTATTTGGTTGCTGCTTGGCTGCGGTTTGTTATTTGCATCAAGAATGATGTATACCACATTAGTTTATTATACGGGTGCAGTGCCGGCTGAATATTATTCCGTGCAAAAAAGACCTGGATATAAAAACTATCAAGACGCAACCAATAGGTTTTTTCCGGGTCCAAAAAAGCCATAAATAAAATCGCTTATAGTTAACGCATCATTGATTAAGGATTGATAATGAATAACGTGGAATATGCAGGATTTTGGATAAGAGCTGGAGCCTCTTTAATTGATACAATTTTAATGATGGTGATTATTGTTCCCGTGCTGACAATTATTTACGGTAAAGGGTATTGGGCAAGTGAAGCATTATTTTTAGGTGTTTGGGATTTGCTCTTTAATTATATTTTGCCTGCCATTGTCGTTATTGTGTTTTGGGTTTATAAGTCGGCGACGCCAGGAAAAATATTATTAGACATAAGTATTGTCGATGCTGAAACTGGCGGCAAGCCCAGCAATGGACAATTGATTGGACGCTATTTTGCTTACTATATTTCGGTGCTTCCGCTCATGCTTGGCTTTATATGGGTGGGTTTTGATAAGCGTAAACAGGGATGGCATGACAAATTAGCGGGCACAATGGTGGTGAAGCAGGGCTAATTCTAGGGCTTCTGAGCAGGCTGATGGTGCCAAGTTTGATCGTTTTTTGTGATATTTATTCTTATTGAGCCTTTTTTACTTTCTTTATTAGTGAATGAGGTAGTTATTAGATGGCTTTATCGTATAAAATTACCTCTTCGTTTTATATCCGACTTGGTGAACTCGGGTATATATTTTTGAATTTCACCAACAAAATGAGTAAAGAAGATGAGCAAAGGAACAGTTAAGTGGTTTAACGCCGATAAAGGCTTTGGTTTTATTACACCTGAAGATGGAAGCAAAGATTTATTTGTTCACCATTCAGAAATTCAAGCTGGTGGCGGTTACGCTACATTGAATGATGGCCAGGCAGTTGAGTTTGAAGTTGGTCAAGGCCAAAAAGGTCCTTGTGCAAACAAAGTTGTTCCTATCTAAGCTTTAGCACAGATCAAATTAAAGCCGCCGAATGTTATGCATTCGGCGGCTTTTTTGGTTGTGGGGTTTGGGTATTGAAGCGTATCGAGAGGCGAGCTTTAGTTGAGTTAAATTGTCAGGCTATTTCGCCAAACTTTTAGCATAGTCTTTTCCATACAATACTTTCCATTCGTGTATTCATGCTGGATTAGGCTATCTCACACATATTGTTTGGGCCTAGCGCAAACGTAACTGAGGTATTGGTGTTGAGTATTTCGTTAGATATTTTTTAAATATCTGCATGTTTAAGTTTCTTACCATATGCTGTTATCCGATATTTTTGTAAACGACTCGTCGGTTTATCGGGAATAGTCATCTCAATTAAGCCGTCGGTTAAGGCGGGTAGTAAATAGCGATCTCGAAACGATTTTCGATCATTTAGCTGCAATTTATTAAGTAGCTCATCTCGGCTCATGGCACTTTTTAGCACTTTCAGTAATTGCATGACTTGGGGGGTGACTTGGGGGGTGACTTGGGGGGTCGCAGATATGATGGTGTTCAATATCATAGAAAGCATAAATTCAATAAAAGGGGCTGAATCAGCTCCTTTAGTGCTTTGATTGAGCGCTTGGTAATACTCTTTTTGGTGTTCATGGACCATGCTTTCAACGGGTACATGTGAAAAAATAGGGTTCCATTGGGTAAGGATTAGCGTTTGCCATAGGCGCCCCATTCGCCCATTGCCATCAGAAAATGGGTGGATAAATTCAAATTCATAATGAAAAACAGAGCTTGTGATTAAAGGATGTTGGTCGGTTTCGCTGAGCCAGTGCAGCAGTTCGTGCATTAATTTACCGACACGGTTGGCAGGTGGTCCCATATGTACCACTTGATCTCCGTTCATTACGCCCACACCGCTACTTCTGTAATAGCCAGTATCGTCGATTAAACCTTTCATCAGCATTTGATGCGCTTTCAATAAATGCTTTTCGTTAACCGGTTGCCATTGTTCAAATTGGTCATAGGTCGAAATAGCATTCCGTGCTTCTTGTAAATCGCGTGGTGGGGCAATCACTTTTTTGCCATCCAATATAGCGGTAATGGCGTCAATACTAAGCGTATTACCCTCAATAGCTAGTGAGCCTTGAATGGTGCGTATGCGATTAATACGACGAAGCTTTAACTGATTCTCTTGGGTTTGCTGTGCAGATAGCCGCCCAAGGTTTTCGCTGATATCAGCGATAAGCCGGACAATGTGCGGTGTAATGCTAAATGGCGGTTGATAGTCTTTCATCATCGTATTGTAAGCACTTATGTAACAAAAAACAGGGCCAGCAAAAAACAGCAGATAAAACAGAGTGAATAGGAATATTTTTTGATCAGCCTTAATATATTGTCCCGTAAGTCTTTTATGACTGCCATGCCCGCCATCTTAAAAACAACCATCCAAAAAAAGGCCAACCCTTATCGGGTTGGCCTTTTCTAATTGGGGGCGGCGGGAATGATTCATCCTTCGTCCTCACCCCTTCGGGGTAGTCGTCGTTTCGCGATAGCGTTGTCTCACCGCGTGGCTCGGCTGAACTCGCTTGTCGGTTTCATTCTATCTGCCGCCCAAAATAAAAAACCCCAGCTCTTACGAGTTGAGGTTTTTTAAATTGGTGGAGACGGCGGGAATTGAACCCGCGTCCGTCAGCACTCTGCCATCGGCTCTACATGCTTAGATCCGCCTATTGATTTAATCCCTCGCGGCCCAGCGGGCAGGGCGATAAGAGACGAGTTTAGTTTAAGTTTTGCCCGGTGGCCCTAAACATACCCCCGAACTAGCTTGTTCTATATGACAGTCGCTTCCCGTTTACAAGCATCCGGTGGCAACTGCTAACAGGGTTTAGGCTGCTAGAGCGTAGTTTTCGTCATTGGCAACTATAAAGTTACAGCGATTGTTTAACGAGAGTCACTACCCTCTCGACATGCACCTTTGGTTTCGTCACCGGCGTCGAATCCAGATCGTCCCCATATGATATTGAAAAGGCAGGTAACGCTACAAAACCTAGTTATTTCAATATCTTGTAAGTATCAAACGCAGTAATTGAATTATCAATAAGCTGTTTTTGAACCTACAAATTCCATTTTAGCATGAAAACCTTGAGGCAACGCCGTAATACTCTCTCAAGAACTGAAATCTATTGTAAATATATTAATGGACCGGCTTAACTGAAAGAGGGGCGATTAACTAAAAGACAAAAATAGGGATCTCGTTAGGTATAAATAAGAAGACTTGCGAGGAGAGCTTAGGAGCTGAAGCTTGCGATTAATTTAAAGTTAAATCGCTGGTTGACGGTATTGATATTCAACCAGCGATTTAACGCATGCTAATTACTGACTAACAGTGTTAGTTATAATCCTTCTGAATGTGATGATAAGTATTCAGCAACACCTTCAGTTGTTGCTTGCATACCGGCATCACCTTTCTGCCAGCCTGCTGGACATACTTCACCGTGTTCTTCAGAAAACTGTAAAGCATCAACAACACGTAGCATTTCATCAACGTTACGGCCTAACGGTAAGTTGTTCACTACCGCATGCTGAACAATGCCTTCTTTATCAATACAGAATGATGCGCGTAATGCGACACCATCATCATGCTCAACGCCGTAGCTTTGAACAATGCTGTGGTTAACGTCTGCTACTAACGGGAAGTTAACTTCGCCAATGCCGCCTTTGGCAACTGGCGTGTTGCGCCATGCTAAATGCGTGAATTGTGAATCAATAGAAACACCTAAAAGCTGTACGCCTTTCTCTTCAAATGCTTTTACGCGTTTATCATGCGCAATAATTTCTGAAGGACATACAAAGGTGAAATCTAATGGGTAGAAAAAGATAACAACGTATTGACCAAGGTAATCACTCAAAGATAACTCGTCTTTGATGCTGCCATCGGCCATAACTGCGGCTGATGTGAATCCTGGTGCTGGTTTATTCACTAAAGTGCTCATGGATGAGTCGACTCCTTTAAAATCAATCAATAATGATGAGATGAAATAGTTAATTCACTCCTGCTCAAACAATATTGAGCAGGGCGATGGGTATTAGCTTTTTATAGTTGAGTATCCTGATTGATATCAGTCTTCTTAACAGTATTCATCATGCCAATAGCAGGGGGCTTTTTCAATCGCTGTTTTGGGTATCTTTGCCAGCCAATGTCCTTTATCTCGGCGCTGGAGCTCTGGCTAATAGCCGTTTAGCTCCTTTGTTGGTTTCCTTGCCTAATTTTCAGCAATAACGCTTCATTCAATCGTTAGATTACCGGCTGGAGGAGCGGTTGAGTTCTGTGGTTGTCAGCTTACGGAGAGGGGGGTGTTATGCGTTCTGGCTGATGAAGCGGCTTAGTTATGCTGCCTAGCAATACGCTGCTTTTGCCTATCCCAGTCACGGTCTTTTTCACTGTGACGTTTGTCATGATCTTTTTTGCCTTTACCTAGGGCAATTTCACATTTAATTAAATGCTTTTTCCAGTACAGAGAAAGGGCAACACAGGTGTAGCCTTCTTGTTGGGTGGCGGCAAATAACTTACCCAGCTCGCGCTCGTTTAATAATAATTTGCGGTAGCGCGTGGGTTCGGCAATAACATGAGTGCTGGCGGTTTGCAGGGGTTCAATATGGGCACCTAACAGCCATGCTTCTCCGTCTTTCAAAAATACGTAGCTATCGACCAGCTGGCCTTTACCGGCGCGCAGGCTTTTGACTTCCCAGCCGGTTAACACCAAGCCGGCTTCGTATTTGTCTGACAGTGAATAGTCATGTCGCGCGCGTTTGTTCTGCGCAATGATATTACTGGTTGTTTTAGGTTTTTTTGCCATAGCGCTCTAGTATAGCGCTTCATGGCTCAGGATTCAGTCTCTTAAAGCGCTTTGTGGTTTTATTTGACCGATTGTTTGTAATCACTAGCCGCGATAGATGACAAACTTGGTCTTAGTTGCGTAATATGCGCGCTCTAAATGCGATTGATAACTTGATTGGGGTTGCCTCTTGGGTAAAGCGAGTACAGTAATACAGCGCAGCGCTTTGTTGTTTCATTCTGCCGAGTGTATGTACGATCTGGTGAATGATGTGGCCGCTTACCCGAAGTTTGTTGATCACTGCGTTGCCACTGAGGTTATTGAGCATTCTGAAACGCATATGCTGGCTACGATAGCCTTAGAAAAAGCCGGTGTCGCATTATCGTTTACCACCCGTAATACCTTAACGCGGCCAACGCATATTGAATTGCAGTTACAAGATGGTCCGTTTACTAACTTTACGGGTCGCTGGCAGTTTACGGCGCTTCGAGAGGGTGCTTGTAAGGTGTCGCTTTATATAGAATTTGAAATGAAAAATGCCGTGACCTCTCGGCTCGCCAGCGGTGTATTGGAGTCGGTGAGTCATTCACTGGTCGATGCTTTTTGTAAGCGCGCAGAAAAGCTCTACGGTACAGGGCGCTAGTAAAAATAAGCAATAGGTTTAATGTTATGTCAGATGTTGAAAACACGCGGAGTATCCCTGCTGCAGACGCTGCAACCATAGCTGCAACTATAGATGTTGAAGTGGCTTTTGCATTGCCCGATAGGCAGCAAATTATTGCCCTGCAAGTGCAGCAAGGGTGCACGGCCTTTCAGGCGGCTGAGTTGTCTGGTATTGATGCGCAGTTTGCAGAAATTGATTTATCGACAATGAAGATGGGTGTGTTTGGTAAGGCGGTTAAGCCGCATGATTACGTGATGCATGCGGGCGATAGAGTTGAAATTTATCGTCCGTTAATTGCCGATCCTAAAGCTTCGCGTAAAGCCCGCGCCGATAAAGCGCAGGCGGTAAGCAAGTAGTCAGGAGGGTTTACTCTTCGTTGGGTTTGTAATCGCCAGTCAACTCACTTAGCTGGCCATCAACAAATAATACGTGAAGGTCTTTTTGTACGACTCTGCCGCTGGCTACTCTAAGGGTATAAATATAATTCCACTGATCTGTATTAAATGAGTCAACAATTAATGGCGTGCCCAGCACAAACTCAACCTGCCTTTTTGTCATGCCTGGCTTAAGTCGATTGACCATTTCTTGAGTAATCATATTGCCTTGTTGAATCGCAATTTTATGCGGGCGTAACATGCGATTATTGCTGCAGGCGGTAATGGTTAAACATAATGCAATAAGGGCAATTTTTAATCCGAGGCGGCTGTGGCTCGATGGGCTTGAATCATGTTTAGAGGCTAATAACAGTTGCAGCATAGTTTGGCTCATAAATGGGTTGGATCAATGAATAGATTCAATGAATAGGTTGAATCAATAAGTTGGATCAATAAATAAATAGTGACCAAGTGTTAGAGGCTTTAGCGTTTGATGGTTCCTTTTGCTAAGCAATCGATGCGATAATACTGCAAAACGGCACGCTTGCTAAGTGCCATAATAGTCATAGTTATAAAAAGTATTACCGAGGCTAGGTATGAGCACCGAAAATCAAGAACTTCGCAAAGCCGGTTTAAAGGTGACATTGCCGCGTATTAAGGTCCTTCAGCTGTTAGAAAATGCTTCCGGTAAGTCGCATCATATGAGTGCCGAAGATGTTTATCGTGCATTACTTGAGGCCGGTGAAGATGTAGGCTTGGCAACGGTTTACCGCGTTTTAACGCAGTTTGAAACGGCGGGTTTGGTGGTTAGGCATAATTTTGAAGGCGGCCATTCGGTTTTTGAAATGGCTAGCGATGAGCATCATGACCATATGGTCTGTATGGAAACCGGCACTATCGTTGAATTTTGCGATGAAGAAATAGAAGCTTTACAGCATAAAATTGCTGCTAAGCATGGCTACGATATTATCGATCACAGCCTTGTCTTGTACGTTAAACCTTCCGGCAGTAAGTAATCGCTGCCGTTTTATCCTTCCAAATAGCGAATACTTAATCTCTGGTGTCTGATGCGTTAAGCGCTCTGTAGCATTTCTGCGGCATGAGCAATAGATGAATCAGTAATATCGATACCGCCCATCATTCTTGCTAGCTCTGCGGTTCGCGCTTGAGTATCTAACGATAATACTTGTGTGGTTGCTGCGGTTTTGGATATGGATTTGCTTGCCAGTAAATGGGTATTTCCTTTAGCAGCGACTTGGGCTAAGTGCGTGACACAAAACACTTGTCCCGATTGTCCTAGCTCGCGTAATAAATTCCCAACCACTTCGGCTACGCCGCCGCCAATGCCTACGTCTACCTCATCAAATACCAGCGTTGGAATGTTAGAGGTTTGTGCGGTGACTACGGCAATGGCTAGGCTGATACGCGATAATTCACCGCCAGAGGCAATTTTGGCCAAAGCCTGTGCAGGCTTGCCGGGTACGGTGGAAATAATAAATTCAATCACTTCTAAACCGCTAGTGGCAGGGCTACTATCGGTCAGCGCTTCTATGGCAATTTCAAATTGGCAATGAGCCATTTGCAGCTCATTTAATTTGGCGTTAACCGCTTTAGTTAATTTTTTAGCGGCACTACGACGCAGCTTAGAGAGCTTTTTAGCGCTAACGATAAACGTTGCTTGCAGATCTTGCTGTTGTTGAACTAAGGCTTCAATTCTGGCGTCGCCGCCTTCTAAGTCGGCTAGTTCTTGGGCAAGCTGTTGATGCAGTTCAAATAATTGCTCAACATTAATCTGATGTTTACGGGCGACGGTGTAAATGGTGTCGAGTCGATCTTCGACTATTTGCAGTCGCTGCGGATCAATGTTGAGATTATCAGTAATCGCTATGAGCTCGTTATGCGCTTCTTCTATTTGAATGCAGCCGCTCTCTAACAGTTCTAGGCTGCTGCTGATCTCAGGTAAATCGCTCACTTGTTTTTTGAGCAATTGGGCGGCATGGCGTAACTGCGTAATGGCGCCAGTTGATTCATCATTGTCGCAATGCTGTGATGCTTCGTTTAAACCTTGCAGCAGACTTTCAGCGTTAGCTAATTTCTTCTGCTCGGCAGCCAAGGCATTGCTTTCGTTATTTTCCAGCGCCAGTTTATCGAGCTCTTGCACTTGATAGCTCAATAGCTGCAGGCGTGAATCTTTGGCGGCATTCTGCTCGCTGAGTTGTTTAATTTGTCTTTCTAGCGCCTGCCATTGTTTAGCTAGGGCTTCAACGCTAATGCGTTGCTTATTGCTGTCGCCAAAATTATCCAGCAATTGTTGATGGGTGCGCTTGTTGAGTAGCGATTGATGCTCGTGTTGATTATGTAAATCGACAAGCTGTTCGCCAACCGTTTTTAGGTCGGCAATGGTGACGGTTATGCCGTTAATATAGGCACGGCTGCGACCCGATGGCGTGATGATACGGCGTAAAATAGCTTCAGGCTCATCGTCGTTAGTTAGAAGATCGTGCTCAATAAGCCATTGATGTAATTGTGATTGTTCTTTTATTTGGAAGCTGGCGCTGATTTCAGCATTGCGTTTTTCGTCACGTAATATATTGGTGTTGCTGCGATCACCCAATGCCATGCCGAGTGCGTCGAGCATCACCGATTTACCGGCGCCCGTTTCACCGGTAATCACGCTTAACCCTGGGGCTAGCTCTAAATCACAGGTTGCCACGGTTGTGAAATTGCGAATACACAGGTGGGCAAGCATAGGGAGTCTCCAAAAACGCCAGCGACCCTAAGGGGTTTGTTGGCTGGGGGTGGTTTAATTGCCCGTAGTCTATAGCAAGTTTTGCCGGCTCGCACTCAAGCAGCCTGATTTTCTTCTTCGGCTGGCTGCTTAGATTGTCTTCTTAAATTGTATGATGCATGCATTCTCGATTTCCAAATGCAGTGGGGGCGAAAAAAGAGCTCTATTGATATCGCTGTGCAAGTGTTAGTCGAAGCTCTAAGAGGGCTCCCCTTTTTGCTTTTATTTGTTTCTTTTTTGACCAGTTAAAGGGTTTTATTCAGCAATAAATTTCACCTAATGGGTTGAAATCTTTTTGATCGTCCCCAATTCCTGAGCACGCAAGTTGTTTTAAGTAGGTTTTAATCAATTAGGAGCCAGACGTGGACGAGAGTCAAGACTCAAAAGATGCTTCGCCAGAGGGTGAAGCGCCGATCGATAACAATGCAGATAGCGCTATACAAGATACGATTGATGAGATTGTTGCCGAAGCGGTAGCCAACGCTGAAGCGGGTGATGCACCTGCTGATCAATCAGATGATGGTGAGACAGGTGAAGCTGATTCGCTAGAGGCAAAGGTGGTAGCTTTAACTGAGCAGTTGGCAGATGCCAAAGATGATCAGTTACGTGTGCAGGCAGAAATGCAGAATTTGCGCCGTCGCGCTGAGCGTGATGTCGAGAGCGCACATAAATTTGGCTTAGAAAAAATTATTAATGGTTTGTTGCCTGTGCTTGATAACTTGGATCGCGCTATTGGTGCGGTACCTGAGGAATCAGCGGGCGATGATGGCGTTAAGGCGCTGCTTGAGGGTGTTGAGCTAACGCGTAAAACGGCCCTTGACGTATTAACGCGCTTTTCAGTCGATGTGCTAGAGCCCTTTGGCGAGCCCTTTGATCCTCAGTTTCATGAAGCGATGACCATGGTGCCTAGCCCCACGGCAGAGCCGAACAGTGTTATTGATGTATTGCAAAAGGGTTATACGCTTAACGGTCGTTTATTGCGCGCCGCTATGGTGGTTATTGCTAAGCCTGAATAGCGCTGCTTGTTAAGTGAAGTTGCAGCCTTGAAATACACGTTAATGCCTCCATATAGATAGACATTGGAGCACCGTTAAAGCGATACGCTGACGAAATAGACACCGATTTACAGTTATTTAAACAGATTGAATACGAATATTTGGAGAACGAGATGGGCAAAATTATTGGGATAGACCTTGGCACCACAAACTCATGTGTGTCGGTATTAGAAGGCGGTACGTCACGCGTTATTGAAAATGCAGAGGGCGATCGTACTACGCCTTCAGTTGTCGGTTATACGGCAGATGGCGAAGTATTAGTGGGGCAGTCTGCTAAGCGTCAAGCTGTGACTAATCCAACTAACACGGTTTTTGCGGTTAAGCGTTTGATTGGTCGTAAATTTGAAGACAAAGTTGTACAAAAAGATATTTCTATGGTGCCTTACGCCATTTCTAAAGCTGACAATGGCGATGCTTGGGTTGAAGCTGGCGGCGAAAAAATGGCGCCACCACAAGTATCAGCACAAGTATTAATGAAAATGAAAAAAACCGCCGAAGACTTTTTAGGTGAAGCGGTTACTGAAGCGGTTATTACCGTTCCTGCTTACTTTAATGATTCTCAGCGTCAAGCAACGAAAGATGCCGGCAAAATTGCAGGCCTTGAAGTTAAGCGTATTATCAATGAGCCAACCGCAGCGGCATTAGCCTACGGTATGGATAAGCGTGGCGGCGATCGCACGATTGCGGTTTACGATTTAGGTGGTGGTACTTTTGATATTTCGATTATCGAAATTGCGGATGTCGACGGTGAAATGCAGTTTGAAGTGCTATCAACCAATGGCGACACCTTTTTAGGTGGTGAAGATTTCGATATGGCATTAATTGAATATCTTGCCGACGAATTTGAAAAAGACAGTGGTATGAGCCTTAAGGGTGATCCGCTGGCTATGCAGCGCTTAAAAGAAGCGGGCGAGAAAGCGAAAATCGAACTTTCTAGTTCACAGCAAACGGAAGTGAACCTTCCTTATATTACGGCTGATGCTTCTGGCCCTAAGCATTTGGTTGTTAAAATGACTCGTGCCAAACTTGAATCGTTAGTTGGCGATTTGGTTGAGCGATCATTAGCGCCATTAAAAATTGCATTAAAAGATGCCGATATGAGCGCTTCGGATATTGATGAAGTGTTATTGGTGGGTGGTCAAACACGTATGCCTTTAGTGCAAGAAAAAGTGACGGAGTTCTTTGGTAAAGAACCTAAGAAAGACGTTAACCCTGATGAAGCCGTAGCCATGGGTGCAGCGATTCAAGGTGCTGTATTAGCCGGTGATGTGAAAGATGTCTTGTTGTTAGATGTTACGCCACTATCTTTAGGTATCGAAACAATGGGCGGTGTTTCTACTGCGCTTATTGAGAAGAACACAACGATTCCAACGAAGAAGTCGCAAATATTCTCAACCGCTGAAGATAATCAAACCGCTGTAACGATTCATGTTGTTCAGGGCGAGCGTAAGCAAGCTTCGGGTAATAAATCATTAGGTCGATTTGATTTAGCGGATATTCCACCAGCATCACGTGGTGTGCCACAGGTTGAAGTAACTTTTGATATTGATGCCAACGGTATCTTAAATGTATCGGCTAAAGATAAGGCGACGGGTAAAGAGCAGTCGATTATTATTAAAGCGTCTTCGGGTTTGTCTGATGAAGAAATCGAAGGCATGGTGAAAGATGCTGAAGCGAATGCTGAAGCTGATCGCGTGTTTGAAGAATTAACCTCAGCCCGCAATATGGCTGAAGGTATGGTTAATGCTTCACGCAAAGCACTTGAAGACGGTGCTGATAAAGCGACCGACGAAGAGAAAGCGGCGATTGAATCTGCGATTGCAGAAGTTGAAGAAGCCTTAAAAGGCGAAGATAAAGACGCTATTGAAGCGGCTTCAACGAAGTTGACGGAAGCATCATCATCACTTGCGCAAAAAATGTATGCCGAGCAGGGTGAGCAGGGCGGCGAAGCGCCTCAGCCTGAAGCGGGTAATGATGAGTCTGCGGGTGGCGATGATGTCGTTGATGCTGAGTTCGAAGAAGTGAAAGAAGATAGTAAGTAATCATCATGCTGGGTCGCTAGGCGGCCATTAAAAAATGATGTGATGCTGTAATACAGCAATGGGGCTAGCGTTTTCGGACGTTAGCCCCGAGTTGTATTCGGTGCATTGATAATTTTTGTATCTATTAAATGCCAGCTTGCGATATAAGCATTGGCAGCAACTGCTTTGGTAAAAAACGCTATGTCTAAACGCGATTACTATGAAATTCTCGGTGTTGGAAAACAGACCGATCCTAAAGATATTAAAAAGGCTTATCGTCGCATAGCGATGAAATACCATCCCGATCGTAATCCTGATGATCCTGACGCCGAAAATAAATTTAAAGAAGCCAGTGAGGCCTACGAAATTTTAAGTGATCAGCAGAAGCGCTCTGCTTATGATCAGCATGGCCATGCGGGTGTTGATCCGCAAATGGGCGGTGGTTTTGGCGGTGATGCCGGTAACTTCAGTGATATTTTCGGCGATGTATTTGGTGATATTTTTGGCGGTGGGGGCGGCGGCCGTGGTCGTGGTGGGCCGCATAGAGGGTCTGATCTTCGCTACAATCTTGATTTAGGTCTTGAGCAAGCGGTTCATGGCGATACCTTAAAAATTCGTGTGCCAACATTGGTGGCTTGTGAGCCCTGTGATGGTTCCGGCGCTAAGAAAGGCAGCTCTCCAGTCACATGCTCAACTTGTGCTGGTCAGGGTCAGGTAAGAATGACGCAGGGTTTTTTCTCGGTGCAGCAAACTTGCCCGACTTGTCAGGGGCAAGGCAGTACGATTAAGGATCCTTGTACTAGCTGTCGTGGCCAAGGTCGAATTGAAGAAACCAAAACCTTGTCTGTTAAGGTGCCTTCTGGTGTTGATACTGGTGATCGTATTCGTTTGACGGGTGAAGGCGAAGCGAGCCCTGATGGCGGGCCTGCGGGTGATTTGTATGTACAGGTGAATGTGCGTGATCATGCTATCTTTGAGCGCGATGGTAAGCATTTATACTGCGATGTGCCGATAGGTTTTCCTGATGCGGCGCTGGGTGGCGAGTTAGAAGTGCCAACGTTAGATGGCCGTGTTAAATTGAAAATTCCCGCTGAAACGCAAACCGGTAAAATGTTCCGCTTGCGTGGCAAAGGGGTTACACCGGTTCGCGGTGGTTCACGTGGCGATTTGATGTGTCGCGTAGTGGTCGAAACGCCTGTTAAACTGACCAAAGAGCAAACCGAGCTAATTCGTCAGCTGCAAGCTAGTCTGGATTCGTCGGGCAGTAAGCAGTCGCCGCGCAAGAGTTCTTGGTTTGAAGGCGTTAAATCCTTTTTTGATGATATGAAGGGCTAGCGATAGTTGTTAGTTATTGGTTAAGCGTGATTGGTGATTAGCCATCGTTTAACGTAATCGCGTTAAGATACGCTTTTCGCGATTTCACCCACTGGACAGTGAGCATGATAAAAATTGCAGTGACCGGAGCAGCCGGTCGAATGGGTAAAACCCTTATTGAAGCTTTGGCTAATTCATCTTCGGCTCAGTTGACCGTAGCTATTGAGCATCCGTCTAGCTCGCTGATTGGTGCTGATGCCGGTGAAGTAGCGGGTATTGGAAAGTCGGGCGTGGCCATTGGTGCTGATCTCGCTGCAGTCGTAGCCGATTTTGATGTGCTTATTGACTTTACTGTGCCGGCAGCGACGATTGCTAATGCGCAAATATGCGGTGCGAATCAAAAGGGCATGGTCGTGGGAACGACTGGCTTTGATGAGCAGCAAATGGCTGCATTGCATGCGGCAATAGCGCCTATCGCTATTGTGATGGCGGCTAATTACAGTGTTGGCGTTAATCTTTGCTTTAAGCTCAGTAAATTAGCGGCAGAAGTGATGGGTGACACTACCGATATTGAAATTATTGAAGCACACCATCGCCATAAAGTGGATGCGCCATCGGGTACTGCCTTGAAATTAGGTCAGGTAGTGGCTGATGCAACGGGTCGTGATTTAGATAAAGTGGCTGTTTATGGCCGCGAAGGCCAAACGGGCGCGCGCGATCAAAAAACCATTGGTTTTGCGACCATTCGAGCGGGGGATGTGGTCGGCGATCATACTGTGTTATTTGCTGGTGAGGGTGAGCGTGTCGAAATTACGCATAAAGCGAGCTCAAGAATGTCTTTTGCCTCTGGCGCCGTGCGCGCAGCGGGTTGGTTGGCTGAGCAGTCTGCTGGTTTGTACGATATGCAGGATGTCTTAGGGCTGCACTAACCTTTTACAAGGTTGTGGGCTTCCAAGCGTGCGGTTTTTGACTTTCAAAGCCGCCGCTAAGTACTATCGTTTGGTTAAATTGAGTGCGTGTTAGGCCGAATTTAAAGAGTACTGGACTGAATTCAAAGCGAAGAGTGGTTTTTATTCGCTGCAGTGACAATTTCAATAACATAGTCATGGACAGTGCAGCCCATTTTCCTTAAACTTCCGCGCCAACTCAGGTAGGGTTAAAAGTGATGTATTGGTTGATTGGCAAGCCATTTAACATCCGTTAGCCGTTTCGATACTACCGTAAAAATATTTCATGTCGCGATGCCAGTATCGCTTTTTTTTTGGGGAGTCATTTTGTCGTTCTGTTCCGCAGTACTCGCGCTAGAAGATGGGAGTGTGTTTCACGGCACAGCTATTGGCGTTCCAGGTGTTGCGGTTGGCGAGGTCGTTTTTAATACAGCAATGACTGGTTACCAAGAGATCCTCACCGACCCTTCTTACGCTAGACAAATAGTCACTCTTACTTACCCTCATATCGGTAATACCGGTACAAACAGCGAAGACAATGAGTCTGATCGCGTTTGGTCAGCGGGCTTAGTGATTCGTGATTTACCATTACTGGCCAGTAACTTTCGTTCTGAGCAAGATCTTGCTTCTTTCTTAAAAGAAAATGACGTTGTCGCTATTGCTGATATCGATACGCGGCAGCTAACGCGCGTGTTGCGAGAGAAAGGTGCACAAGGTGGTTGCATTTTAACCTCTGATGTCGCCATTACTGCCGATGACGAAGCACGTGCCATTGAACAAGCTAAATCTTTTGCTGGCTTAAAAGGCATGGATTTAGCTAAAGAAGTCAGCTGCACGCAAAACTATGCGTGGAATGAATCGGTATGGTCTTTGACCGAAGGTCACACTACGCCAGATGTGGCTAAGCAGCCTTATCATGTTGTTGCCTACGATTTTGGTGCTAAGCGCAATATCTTACGCATGTTAGTTGAACGCGGCTGCAAGTTAACCGTAGTGCCGGCACAAACACCTGCTGCCGATGTCTTGGCGTTAAAGCCCGATGGTGTTTTCTTATCGAATGGCCCTGGTGATCCAGAGCCCTGCGATTATGCGATTGCGGCCATTAAAACCATTTTAGACGCTAATTTACCCATATTCGGTATTTGCTTAGGTCATCAGTTATTAGCTTTAGCCAGTGGCGCGCAAACGGTGAAAATGAAGTTTGGTCATCATGGTGCTAACCATCCAGTCCAAAACTTGGATGATGGCACGGTGTTAATTACCAGCCAGAACCATGGTTTTGCGGTTGATGAAGCCAGTTTGCCGGCAACACTGCGTGCCACGCATAAATCCTTGTTTGATCAATCGTTGCAAGGTATTCATCGCACAGATAAACCGGCGTTTAGCTTTCAAGGTCACCCTGAGGCAAGCCCAGGACCGACTGATGCGGCACCGTTATTTGATCATTTTATTGAGCTAATGGCTCAGCACTCCTCACTCTAGACTCTAGGTAGACAAGCGCTAACCATGCCAAAAAGAACCGACATAAAAAGTATATTGATTTTAGGCGCTGGGCCTATTGTGATTGGTCAAGCCTGTGAGTTTGATTATTCTGGCGCGCAAGCGTGTAAGGCATTAAGAGAAGAGGGTTACCGGGTAATTCTGGTTAACTCGAATCCGGCCACTATCATGACTGACCCGACGATGGCCGATGCAACGTATATCGAGCCGGTTGAGTGGCGCACGGTTGCTAAAATTATTGAAAAAGAAAAGCCCGATGTGGTTTTGCCGACCATGGGTGGGCAGACAGCATTGAACTGTGCGCTTGATTTGGCGCGCGAAGGCGTTTTAGAGAAGCACGGTGTAGAGATGATTGGCGCTACGCGAGACGCCATCGATAAAGCCGAAGATCGCAACCTGTTTGATAAAGCCATGAAAGCGATTGGCTTGGATACACCGCGTTCAGATATTGCCCACACGATTGAAGAGGCGCATGCCGTTCAAAAAACCTTAGGCTTCCCGGTTATTATTCGTCCTTCATTTACCATGGGTGGATCAGGCGGAGGTATCGCTTATAACTCTGAAGAGTTCGAAGAAATTTGTAAGCGCGGCCTAGATTTGTCGCCGACTAACGAATTATTGATTGATGAATCATTAATTGGTTGGAAAGAATATGAAATGGAAGTTGTGCGTGACAAAAACGACAACTGCATTATTGTTTGTGCCATCGAAAACTTTGACGCCATGGGCGTGCATACTGGTGATTCGATTACTGTAGCGCCGGCACAAACGTTAACGGATAAAGAATATCAAATTATGCGTAACGCCTCATTGGCGGTATTACGTGAAATAGGCGTAGAAACAGGCGGTTCAAACGTACAGTTTGGTATTTGCCCGAAAACAGGCCGCATGGTCATTATCGAAATGAACCCACGGGTTAGCCGATCTTCGGCTTTGGCGTCTAAGGCTACTGGCTTTCCGATTGCGAAAATCGCTGCCAAGCTTGCTATTGGTTACACCTTAGATGAGCTGCAAAACGATATTACGGGTGGCACAACACCTGCGTCGTTTGAGCCAGCCATCGATTATGTTGTCACTAAAATTCCACGTTTCACTTTTGAGAAATTTGCTGCTGCCGAGCCTGTGTTAAGTACGCAGATGAAGTCGGTTGGTGAGGTAATGGCTATTGGTCGTACTTTCCAAGAGTCGATGCAAAAAGCATTACGCGGTTTAGAAGTTGGTGTTTCCGGCTTTGACCCTATTATTAATTTAAACAGTGCCGATGCCTTGGTAGAAATTAAGGCGCAGTTGCAAACCCCTGGTCCTGATCGCGCTTGGTATGTGGGCGATGCATTCCGTGCCGGTTTAACGGTTGATGAAGTCTATGAATTATCCGCCATCGATACTTGGTTCTTAATTCAGATTGAAGATTTAATTAAAGACGAGTTAGCGCTGGCTGAAAAAGCGTTGGCAGATGTTGATGCTGGCGCTATGCGTGCGCTGAAGCGCAAAGGCTTTGCCGATAAGCGTTTAGCTGATGTATTACAGTGTGCTGAAAATGACGTGCGTTCAGCGCGTTTAAGTTTTGGTATTAAACCAAGCTATAAGCGTGTTGATACTTGCGCCGCTGAATTTGCTAGCGCCACCGCTTATATGTATTCAACTTACGAAGAATTTTGCGAAGCCGCACCGTCGAATCGCGACAAAATTATGGTGTTAGGTGGTGGTCCCAATCGAATTGGTCAGGGCATTGAATTTGATTACTGCTGTGTTCATGCTGCGTTGGCTATGCGTGAAGACGGTTATGAAACCATTATGGTTAACTGTAACCCTGAAACGGTTTCTACCGATTACGATACATCCGACCGCTTGTACTTTGAGCCGGTGACTTTAGAAGATGTGTTGGCGATTGTTGATATAGAAAAACCGAAAGGGGTGATTGTGCAATTTGGTGGCCAGACGCCACTTAAATTAGCGCGTGATCTTGAAAATGCCGGTGTGCCGATTATTGGTACTACGCCTGATGCTATTGATATGGCAGAAGATCGAGAGCGTTTTCAGCAAATGATTCAAAAGCTCGATTTGTTACAGCCGCCTAATAGAACGGTTAGATCGAGTGACGCGGCTATTGAAGCAGCCAATGAGATTGGTTACCCGCTGGTTGTACGTCCTTCATATGTATTGGGCGGCCGCGCGATGGAAATCGTCTATAGCGAAGAAGAATTAATGCGCTATATGAAAGAAGCGGTTCAGGTATCTAACGAAAGCCCTGTTTTGCTTGATCACTTTCTTAATGCCGCGGTTGAAGTTGATTTAGATGCCGTTAGTGACGGTGAAATTGTCGTTATTGGTGCAGTGATGCAGCATATAGAACAAGCAGGCGTTCACTCGGGTGATTCAGCTTGTGCATTGCCACCGTATAGTTTGTCTGAAAAGCATCAAGAAGATATGCGCGTTATGGTTAAAGCTATGGCCATGGAATTAAAAGTGGTTGGCTTGATGAATGTGCAGCTAGCTATTCAAGATGATGATATCTATGTGATTGAAGTGAATCCGCGTGCATCGCGAACGGTTCCGTTTGTGTCTAAGTGTATTGGTGTTTCATTGGCTAAAATTGCTGCGCGCTGTATGGCGGGTACTAGCTTGGCCGAGCAAGGATTCACTACTGAGCGTATTCCGGCTTTTTCTAGTGTTAAAGAAGCGGTATTTCCGTTTGCTAAGTTTCAAGGTGTTGATCCTATTCTTGGGCCTGAAATGAAGTCGACTGGTGAGGTTATGGGTTCCGGTCTGACGTTTGGTGAGGCGTTTGCAAAAGCACAATTAGGTGCAGGTGAAGATTTGCCTAGAGGCGGCACGGCATTTTTAAGTGTGCGTGATGTCGATAAGCCAGGTTTGGAATCGGTGGCGAATGATTTAATTGCTTTAGGTTTTGATTTAATTGCAACAAAAGGCACTCAAGCAGCGTTATCGGCGGCGGGCATTGATTCTGTATCGGTTAACAAGGTGCAAGAAGGTCGTCCGCATATTGTCGATGCCATTAAAAACGGTGATATTGATTTAATTATCAATACGACTGAGGGTCGAAAGGCGATTGCAGATTCGTCGACCATTCGTAGCTCGGCTTTGCACAAGAAGGTTTACTATACGACGACATTGGCCGGCGCCAACGCGCTGTGTATGGCACTTAATGTGACAGATGAAATTTCCGTGAATCGCTTACAAGATTTGCATCAAACTTAGACTAATCTTATTTGCATTGGTTTTTGTGCGCGAGCTAATATAAGTCCAATCTGGATAAAGGGTATTTAACAATGAAACGTGTTCCTATGACCGTTGCGGGTGAGGCGGCGTTGAAAGCTGAGCTTGATCGACTTAAAAAAGTTGATCGTCCGGCTATTGTTAAATCGATTGCCGAGGCGCGCGAGCACGGTGATTTAAAAGAAAATGCTGAATACCATGCGGCGCGTGAGCAGCAGGGGTTTTGCGAAGGGCGCATTCAAGAAATTGAAGGTAAGCTGGCCGATTCGCAAATTATTGATATTCATGCAATCCCTGAAACCGGCAAGGTCATTTTTGGTGCAACGGCAACAATTATTAATGTCGAAACCGATGCAGAAGTCACTTACCAAATTGTTGGTGAAGATGAAGCGAGCGTTAAACTGGGAAAAATCTCTATAACCTCTCCCATAGCGCGAGCGTTAATTGGCAAAGAAGTCGGTGATGTTGCGGTTGTTCATGCGCCGGGTGGCAATGTTGAATACGAAATTGATTCGGTGAAACACCTATAATTGTTTTTTGTTAGCGGTCATGCATACGCCGTTTCTGCATAAGTGCTATGCGGCGTATTTCCTCTATTCCATTCTCTCCCTCCCTCCCTTTATTTAATAAATAATAATTTCTTAAGTGATTAAATTAAAAGTGGTCAGCTTTTTTTTGCGATCCAGTTCCTGTTTTTTTAATTACTTAATCTGCAAATGAAACTGCTCATTTTATAATCAATCAATCTAAAAATAGTGATAAAACCGATGTGTGGGGTTGACTGTATAGCACTTATCGTCAATGATTCGCATAAGTATTAGTCCTTAAGTATTAATACTTATTTTATTGAAATAACAAAATAATTCGTCCAGTTTTTTGCGCGTCCAACAGAGCAAGATTTTCGTTATATAACTTTAATATATCCGCACAAGCTTGTGCGTCAGCGATAGTCATTTTCTGTTTGTTTAAAAGTCTGGATTTGTATTTTCTATTATCGTTTTCGCAAACGCTAAAAATAATTGTAAAGGTATCTTTATGTGCTTACGTACGCTGGCTAAATTTTTTGCTACCGGTCTTTCTGTTCTTGTTCTAGCTGCCTGTGGTGGTGGTTCTAATTCTAATTCCGGCCCTACAGACCCTGAAACGGGGAATCTTATTAGTGTTTTTGGTTCTGATGGCCCAATGGCAGGTGCCGATGTTGCCGTCTATGACTTGCAAGATTATATCGAAAATAATGATAGTGCTGAAAATTTATTGGCTGCACCAGCCACCACTGACCCAGTAACTGCATTGGCTGATAATTTAGAATTAGCATTGGACGCAGGTTTAGGCCCTTTTGTGGTTGAGATTTCGGCTAACGAAACCACCATTGATTTATCCACAGGTGTAGCACCGGTTTTTCCAGAAGTACTTACGATAGTGACTTCGTTAACGGATGATCGTGTTTATGCGACACCACTAACGACAGTAGCAGCCGTCTTTTCAATTTTATCTAGCGAAAATGATGCTGATAGTGCTATTGCTGAGTTAGCGTCTAATCAGTTAGCAGTTAAAGCCTTCTTTGGTTTTGGTATGGATGCGGATATCGATATTTTTACAACTCCGCCAGTGCTTGATGAAACCACAACAACGCTTGAGCTTCAGCAGCAAGTTGCTCAATATCGTGGTGCTAACGAAGCTTTTGCAACGGTTATTGAGGGTTTAGGTGGAATTGAAGCGTTTAATATTTTTACGTTGTTTTCTGAAGAGTTTATTCTTGAGGACTCTACTTTTATTAGTGCTGTACAGGCGTTTACCGAAGCGGATATGACTGCGCGCTTTGCTGATGCGAGTATTACAAATGTAGCTCAATTGCTTGGTGCAGATGCAACGACATTAGCTGATTATGCGATTGATGCGGGTGTCAATGAAGCGCCTAGTAATGTCATTGATTCTGATGTTGATGGCGTGAATAACGTAGATGATGCTTTTGATTTTGATCCAACGGAAACAACGGATTCGGATAATGATACGGTTGGCGATAATGTCGACAACTGCTTAGTGGATGCCAATACTGATCAATTAGATACCGATTCGGATGGTGCTGGTGATGTATGTGATAGCACTCCAACGGGTGATACTGACAACGATACGATTGATAACGCTGTCGATAATTGTCCTGCAATCGCCAATACCGATCAGTTAGATACCGATTCGGATGGTGCGGGTAATGTATGTGATAGCACACCAAATGGTGATGACGATAGCGATACGATCGATAACCTTGCAGATAATTGTCCTGCGATTGCTAACACCGATCAGTTAGATACTGACAGTGATGGTGCGGGTGATGTTTGTGATGCTTTTCCAAATGATGCGGACAATGATATTGATGGCGATACTGTAAGCGGTGACATTGATAACTGTCCTACAATCGCTAATACCAATCAGTTAGATTCTGATTCTGATGGTGCGGGTGATGTCTGTGATTCATTCCCAAATGATGCGGATAATGATATTGATGGCGATACTGTAAGCGGTGACATTGATAACTGTCCTACAATCGCTAATACCAATCAGTTAGATTCTGATTCTGATGGTGCGGGTGATGTATGTGATAGCACACCAAATGGTGATGATGATAGCGATACGATTGATAACCTTGCAGATAACTGTCCTGCGATTGCTAACACCGATCAGTTAGATACTGACAGTGATGGTGCGGGTGATGTTTGTGATGCTTTCCCAAATGATGCGGACAATGATATTGATGGTGATACTGTAAGTGGTGACATTGATAACTGCCCGTCTATTGCTAACACTGACCAAGCTGATTTAGATGGTGATTTGACCGGTAATGTCTGTGATATCGATGCCGATGCTGATGGCGCTAACGGTGACGGAGCAGGTGGCCCAAGTGTAACGGATAGCAATGATTTAGATGCTAACATCACAATTGATAGTGATAGCGATACCGTTGATGACTTAACGGATAACTGTCCAAACACGTCTAATACTGACCAAGCCGATTTAGATGGTGATTTGACCGGTAATGCCTGTGATATCGACGCCGATGGTGATGGTGCCAATGGTGACGGTATGGGTGGTCCAAGTGCAACAGATAGCAATGACTTAGATGCTAATGTCTCGGTGGATGCAGATAGCGATAATATCGATGATTCGGTAGATAACTGTCCTTCTGATGCCAACAATGATCAATCTGATATCGATAATGATACCCAGGGTGATGTTTGTGACTCAGATATCGATGGCGATACTTTAGCTAACGCTGTTGATCCTGATCCATTAAATTCAGAATCAAAGTATCACTTCGACTTTTTCTATAACCAATTAAGCAGCGCCACTGAGGCATTTAAAGCAGCGGTTGTTGGTGAGACAGTTACCCAGGCTGATGGCACTATCGATATCGGTGTCGGTGTTGATTCAACGACCTTAGACTTGGGTAGTGATGAAACCGGTAATGGTAGCTTTGATGTACGTGCTGACTATGCAACGACAGAAGAGTCATTGAGTTATGCGGGTGCTGATTTTTCTTCGGCAACGCCAACGCTTACTGATGTAACTGTTTCAGATGATAATTTAGCGAATACCGTATCGTTGTCTAACGGCGTGTTGTCCTTTACTGATGAGACGGTAACAACATCCTTGTCAGCATGGGGTAATCATAACTTTATTGGTTCTGGTCGAGTGACATTGAATGGCGCGTCAACTACATTGGCTGCCGCTCAAGAGGCTGCATTAAGTTTATTATCTTTTGCCGACGGTGCTTCAGATAATACGGACTTAAATGCAGACTACGGTGTTGTTATTCTTGATACTGTTTATGGCAATGATAGTGAATTCCCAGATACAAACGAGGTGACTAACCTATTCAGTGTTGTAGGTGTCTTTGGTTTTGATGGCGCTGGTGCATTAGCATTGAGTGCGGGTAGTAGCTATATTTCTGGTCTTGGTATTGCAGATGGTTTTGTTGCTTTCTTGACAGATTTACCTGCAACAACGGGCACGTATACGGTTAGCCCAACCGGTGCGGTAGATTTAGTGATTGCTGGTGAATCGAGCTATGGCTTTGCTGACAGCGAGGGTGACTTGTTCACTACAGGTGATCCTGCTTCGCGTATGTATGGTGTTAAGTTAGGCGCGGGTAACACGAGCGCGAGCTTAGCGAATACTTCGTTTGATTTAAGTGGCTTAGTTATCGACTCGTCTAACGCGACATTAAATGTTTCAACTTATGCGGGTCTTACGGCAACGTTTAGTGCAGACGGAACAACGCTAACGATAGACGGCTCTGTTGATAAAGCAGTTGCTGCGTTTAGCGATTCAGCTTTACCTTCGGTAGCAACAGCGTCGCAAGCATTCAACCTTACGTCGGATGCTTTCACTGTCGCCGACAATGGTCGTTTATCGCCAATTACTTTTGCTGATTCAGGCTTAGAGTTAGAAGGATTTATTGCAGCGAATGGTGGTTTATTGCTTCGTGTCGTTAATATGGAGACAGCGGTAGGCGCTGCTGCAGATCCTGCGGGCTTGCAAGTGGGTGCAACCTTGTATCCATTAGCGGATGCACCGTTTGATGGTGTTACACCGCAAGTCTGTGATGAGCCTGCGAGTGCTGGTGCCTGTGCTGTCCCACTTCGTGATATTGCAGAGAGTGAATTGTTATCTGTTGTTACAGACGCTGGTCAAATCCTTATTGGCACATGGTCTAATGGCGGCTCAGGTGGTGGTGTTACGACTACGCCAATTACTGCTGATGTACGTGCAGGTTCGGCACCAAGCCTTGATCCGATTGCGGCTGATACTACCGTGACCATTACTCAAGGTGTGTTATTTGGTATACCTGAAGTGCTTGCACCATAATGCTTTCGGTTAAATAAAAAAGCCCCGCTTATGCGGGGCTTTTTTTTTGCATAATTTTTATTGGTCGAATATATGTGTATAAAAACTGGCTTAAAAACGATTAATCGAAAAGCGGCTATTAAATTAATTTATATATACGTTTTGGATTAAGAGGGCACATTAAATGATGTCAGAACGAAATAAGCGTGAGTGAAAAATATTTTTTGAATAAATAAATATTTTATAAATTATCAGCATGAGGGCTGTCGATAGTAGAGAGCCTTTTGCTAGATTTTTTTGATTGTTCATGATGGCTGAATTAGTCATGCTAAATATTTTTATGGTTTTTATTAAGCCGATAAATTAAATTTAAGCCGTCTGATAAAAAATGTATAAATTATTATTTTAAATTGATTTTTTATTGGGTAGTGGGCGCGAAAGCATTAAATGCATCAATAAAATGGGAGGAAGCCTTTTACAGCCAATTTTCATTTTTATATTAGCAATATGAGTTTCAATTGTGCGATTGCTTGATCCTCGGGTCTTGGCTATTTCTTTAGCCGTTAAGCCCAAAGCTAAGCCAATGCAGATTTTTTTCTCTGTGGAGGTTAAATTTTTAGTGGCTAAGTGGTCTATATTATTTTTTGTAAATACACTCAGTATATGATCAAGAGGGTTGATGCTGGCTGTGCTTGGTGTTTCAGGTTTTTGCTCGTGAAACTTTTGATAGAATTCATAATAATCCATTAAAAACATACCTCCATGTAGTACCAGTCCTAATTATGTAATGGTGGGCAGGATTATTCAAGGGATAACTATTAGGTCGGTTACAATTTCGTCAATCAGAGCTTATGATTAAGTATAAATACTTAGGCACTTATACGTATTCACTGCGATACAACCCTGTCGTTAGAATGAATCCGAATTCTCCCCTCTAGATTGATCATTTTTAATTTCAAGGACGAAAGGTATCTGTATGTTCTTACGCTCATTGGCTAAATGTTTTTATGTAAGTTTTTTTGTTCTGGCTCTAACTGCTTGTGGTAGTTCGGATTCTAAATCTCCAGATGTTCCAGATGTTCCAGATGTTCCAGATATGGACGGTGACACGATCGCTGATAGCGCTGACAATTGTCCAGAAGTAGCCAACACGAATCAGTTAGATACTGATGATGATGGTGCGGGTGATGCGTGTGATACCACGCCTAATGGTGATACTGATTTAGACACCATTGATAATCTAGCGGATAACTGTCCAGTCACTGCCAATACTGATCAGTCAGATACTGACTCTGATAATGTGGGTGATGCCTGTGATGCTGATATCGATGGCGATACCTTAGCTAACGCTGTTGATCCTGATCCATTAAATTCAGAATCAAAGTATCACTTCGACTTTTTCTATAACCAATTAAGCAGTGTCACTGAGGCATTTAAAGCAGCGGTTGTTGGTGAGACAGTTACCCAGGCTGATGGCACTATCGATATCGGTGTCGGTGTTGATTCAACGACCTTAGACTTGGGTAGTGATGAAACCGGTAATGGTAGCTTTGATGTACGTGCTGACTATGCAACGACAGAAGAGTCATTGAGTTATGCGGGTGCTGATTTTTCTTCGGCAACGCCAACGCTTACTGATGTAACTGTTTCAGATGATAATTTAGCGAATACCGTATCGTTGTCTAACGGCGTGTTGTCCTTTACTGATGAGACGGTAACAACATCCTTGTCAGCATGGGGTAATCATAACTTTATTGGTTCTGGTCGAGTGACATTGAATGGCGCGTCAACTACATTGGCTGCCGCTCAAGAGGCTGCATTAAGTTTATTATCTTTTGCCGACGGTGCTTCAGATAATACGGACTTAAATGCAGACTACGGTGTTGTTATTCTTGATACTGTTTATGGCAATGATAGTGAATTCCCAGATACAAACGAGGTGACTAACCTATTCAGTGTTGTAGGTGTCTTTGGTTTTGATGGCGCTGGTGCATTAGCATTGAGTGCGGGTAGTAGCTATATTTCTGGTCTTGGTATTGCAGATGGTTTTGTTGCTTTCTTGACAGATTTACCTGCAACAACGGGCACGTATACGGTTAGCCCAACCGGTGCGGTAGATTTAGTGATTGCTGGTGAATCGAGCTATGGCTTTGCTGACAGCGAGGGTGACTTGTTCACTACAGGTGATCCTGCTTCGCGTATGTATGGTGTTAAGTTAGGCGCGGGTAACACGAGCGCGAGCTTAGCGAATACTTCGTTTGATTTAAGTGGCTTAGTTATCGACTCGTCTAACGCGACATTAAATGTTTCAACTTATGCGGGTCTTACGGCAACGTTTAGTGCAGACGGAACAACGCTAACGATAGACGGCTCTGTTGATAAAGCAGTTGCTGCGTTTAGCGATTCAGCTTTACCTTCGGTAGCAACAGCGTCGCAAGCATTCAACCTTACGTCGGATGCTTTCACTGTCGCCGACAATGGTCGTTTATCGCCAATTACTTTTGCTGATTCAGGCTTAGAGTTAGAAGGATTTATTGCAGCGAATGGTGGTTTATTGCTTCGTGTTGTTAACATGGAGACAGCGGTAGGTGGTGCTGCAGATCCTGCGGGCTTGCAAGTGGGTGCAACCTTGAATCCATTAGCGGATGCACCGTTTGATGGTGTTACACCGCAAGTATGTGATGAAGATCTTGAAGTTGTCGCAAATTGTCAGGTTTTCCGTGATGTTGCAGATGGCGAATTCATCTCGCTCCTTTTCCCTAATGGCCAATTCCTTGCTGGCACATGGTCTTCAGGCAGTAGTGGAAGTGGTTCTACGACTACGCCAATTACTGCTGATGTGCGAGCAGGCTCGGCACCAAGCCTTGATCCGATTGCAGCTGATACTACAGTCAATATCACGCAGGGTGTGTTGTTTGGTTTTCCTCAGGCTCTTTAGTACTAACGCTTCAGTAACTAAGCTCTGTTGATGCAGAGCTTAGTTACATAATAAAAATTGTTTGATGTTCAATATGTGTTGATGGTCGTTTTTAGAAGCGGCAATACCAAGGATGATGTGTACAGTTTAAATGGTTGATGGAGTGGCTTGTTTTTCTTATTTCTCTTCCCTCTCTTCTATTTCAGTTTTCCACCTTATCCCATAATTTATTTTCTATAAAAATTATAAATAAGGATATTTTTATGTCTCTTCGTCTGCCTCTGGTTTTTGTGCAAAATTTTTCGTTTGTTATTTTTTGCTTCTTTGCATTAACCGCATGCGACTTTAACTCCAATAACTCCAGTGAGCGTGAGAAGGGTAACCCTATTAGTATTATGGGTGTTGACGGCCCAATGGCCGGTGCCGATATTGAAGTATATGACCTGCAAGATTTTTTGGATGATCCTAATGCGGCTTCCTCATTACTTTACCAGCCTGCGACTACCGATATTATAACTGCTTTAGCCGATGATATAGAGCTGACACTGGATGCTGGTGTTGGTCCTTTTATGGTGGTTGTAACAGCCAACGCAACAACTAAAGATTTAACAACAGGTGAAGCGCCGGTTGTTGGTGAAGTAAAAACGATATTACGTTTGCTAGAGCTAGATAATGGCCGAATTTATGCTAGTCCATTGACATCACTTGCCGTTGATATTGCTATAAACGGGAGAAGCATCGCAGATGATGTTTTAGATAATTTAGACCAAGCTCAGTTACAGGCAAAAGCTTTTTTTGGTTTTGGTATGGATCATGAAATTGATATTTTTAGCGTGCCGCCCATTCTTGATGAAACAACAACAACGCCCGAGCTCCAACAGCAAGTAGCTGAGTACCGTGCTGCGACTGAAACGTTTGCAGCTGTAGTTGAGCAATTAGTTAAAGGCGCAGCGTTTGCCACTAATGCTGATGCAGTGGCTGCGATTGTTAATGATGCGCTGGATGGTGTTATTGAAAGCGCGGCAATTATTGAAGAAGTGAATGGGGTTGGTGAAAATTATTTAAGCGATACCGGTCGCTTACCTACAGGCATAACGATAACAGATTTATTAATTAGCAATGATGGCAGTGGTTTTTCGGATGACTATGTTGTTGATGATGCAGTCGTTGTTGTTGTTACCCCGCCTGATTCAGATAACGACGGTGTTGCTAATAATGATGATGCGTTTGATAGTGATCCCACAGAAACTACCGACACTGATTTAGACGGTGTTGGTGATAACGCGGATGCTTTTCCAAGTGATGCTAGCGAAACTATTGATACGGATTTAGATGGTGTTGGTGATAACGGCGATGTATTTCCAAATGACGCTACCGAAAACGCGGATAGCGATTTAGATGGTGTTGGCGATAATGCGGATGCGTTCCCGAATGATGATACGGAAACGTTGGATTCAGATTCAGATACAGTTGGCGATAACGCCGATGCGTTCCCAAATGATGCCTCTGAAACCGTTGATACAGATTTAGATGGCGTTGGCGATAACGCCGATGCTTTTCCAAACGATGATACAGAAACTACCGATACCGATTTAGACGGTGTTGGCGATAACGCCGATGCGTTCCCAAATGATGCCTCTGAAACCGTTGATACGGATTTAGACGGTGTTGGCGATAATGCGGATGCGTTCCCGAATGATGATACGGAAACGTTGGATTCAGATTCAGATACAGTTGGCGATAACGCTGATGCGTTCCCAAATGATGCCTCTGAAACCGTTGATACAGATTTAGATGGTGTTGGCGATAATGCGGATGCGTTCCCGAATGATGATACAGAAACTCTTGATACAGATTTAGACGGTGTCGGTGATAACGCTGATGCGTTCCCGAATGATGACTCGGAAACTACCGATACGGATTTAGATGGTGTTGGCGATAATGCGGATGTATTCCCGAATGATGATACAGAAACTCTTGATACAGATTTAGACGGTGTCGGTGATAACGCTGATGCGTTCCCGAATGATGACTCGGAAACTACCGATACGGACTTAGACGGTGTTGGTGATAACGCGGATGTATTCCCGAATGATGATTCGGAAACAGCTGATACGGATTTAGATGGCGTTGGTGATAACGCCGATGCGTTCCCGAATGATGATACAGAAACGTTGGATTCAGATTCAGATACAGTTGGCGATAACGCCGATGCGTTCCCAAATGATGCCTCTGAAACCGTTGATACGGATTTAGATGGTGTTGGCGATAATGCGGATGCGTTCCCGAATGATGATACAGAAACCCTTGATACAGACTTAGACGGTGTCGGTGATAACGCGGATGCGTTCCCGAATGATGACTCGGAAACTACCGATACGGATTTAGACGGTGTTGGTGATAACGCGGATGTATTCCCGAATGATGATTCGGAAACAGCTGATACGGATTTAGATGGGGTTGGTGATAACGCCGATGCGTTCCCGAATGATAATACAGAAACTACCGATACGGATTTAGACGGTATCGGTGATAACACGGATAGCTGTCCAACGGATGCCAATGCGGATCAATTTGATATTGATAAAGACACCATAGGAGATGTTTGTGACTCGGATATCGATGGCGACTCTGTTGCTAACGGTGATGATGACTTCCCGAATGACCCATCAGAAACCACTGACACTGATGAAGATGGTGTTGGTGATAATGCGGATGATTTCCCAGCTGATGATACCGAAACCACTGATACTGATGAAGATGGTGTTGGCGATAACGCCGATGATTTCCCGAGTGATGCTACCGAAACTACTGATACTGATGAAGATGGTGTTGGTGATAACGCCGATGATTATCCAAACGACTCAACGGCTTCATCAGGTAACCGCATAAATGTAATGGGTATCGACGGCCCAATGGCCGGCGCAGATATTGCTGTTTATGATTTGCAAAGTTATATCACTGATCCGTTAACAGTATCTTCGGTTCTT
>Ga0209196_1000310_pt1 | contig 40002 bp, 37 predicted proteins | sample COGITO_mtgs_1105_5_FD_184801 | JGI IMG/M metagenome (GOLD analysis project Ga0209196, IMG submission 184801) | Pelagic marine microbial communities from North Sea - COGITO_mtgs_110509 (SPAdes) (version 2) | ecosystem: Environmental > Aquatic > Marine > Epipelagic ... | reverse complement strand
CCTTATTCTTGTCAAGGAGGGGTTTGTTCATCATGTATTGCAAAAATTACTGTAGGGTCAGCAACGATGATTCAAAATAACATCTTAACAGATTCTGAAACTAAGGAAGGACTTGTTTTAACATGTCAAGCAATCCCAGAGACTAAAGAAATAACCGTTGATTTCGACGACGTGTAGTTGTTATGAAACCTTGTTAACCGCCAAGATAACATCGTTTACATCAATTGTTCTCATTACATTTTCGTAGCCTTTTGGTGTTTTATTTCCATAAGCAGATGTTGGCAACAAAGGGTATTTTTCTCTGTCTGATTTAAGCTCGTTTTCGGGTTTAGAAAGGAATGGCGCATATCCTGCAAAAGGATGAGTCAGTCCCCATAAAGAAATTACAGGTACATTATAATTTGCCGCAAGGTGTCCGTTAGCAGAGTCCATAGAAATCATAGCGCATAAATTAGAAATGATTTCAAGTTCACTTGATAGTGAATTTAAAACGTAGCATCCCAAAACATTCGGATAGGCCTTGGTCCAAATTTTTAAAATGTCTGTTTCGTATTTTCCGTTTCCAAATAAAAAAACATAATGTTCGTTCTGTAAAAACCCAACTACTTTTTGCATCAGGTCTAGTGGATATATTTTTCCTGTAAATGATGCAAAAGGGGCTATTCCAATTTTTTTCTTGCCGATTTCTAATTCCGACAAAAAGTTTTGCGTTTTCTCTGTGATTATTTTAGGTAACGGAAATTCATGAGAGGTTAAATCAATATTAAATCCTAGCCTACAAAACACTTCGCTGTATCTGTATTGGGTTGGGATTAAAGGTTTGAGCACTTTATTAGATTTTCTAAAGAGTCTTTTTTTATCTGACCTTAACTTATTTATTTTTTTAATTTTTATAAATCTAAGCTTAAACAAAAAAGAAAGAAAGTGCGTTCGAATTACTGAATGCAAATCAGCAATGTGAGTTGGTTTTAAGCTTTTTAATTCTTTGTAAAGCTTAAAAAGGCCTTTTAACCCTTTGTGTGAATTTTTAAAATCCGTTGCAAAAAAATTAATGTTTTTAAACTCAGTAAAAAAAGGCTTGTAGAATCCGTTTGTAACTATTGTTATATTTAAATCTGGATAATCTTTGGTTAAACACCTTAACGAAGGAATCATCATAGCAACATCACCCATAGACGAAAATCGCAGTATAAGAAGGTGTGTCATAAAGGATTTATTTTTTAGCCTTATAAAGTACCGGATTTAATTCTTCATCGTTATACATTTTCATTTGTTTATAAATTTTCATGTATTTATTTCCTTTTTCAATGTCGTCAATAAGCTGATCAATTGCTTTGCTTAAATCAAGTTTTTGTTCGTTTAAAACATCAAGTTTTTTTTGACAGCTTACTTTGTGAGACTGTTCAGCGCTTTCACGATTTACTTCCTCAAACATATGAAATATCTTGAGGGCTAAAATAGAAAGCCTGTCTAATGCCCAGGCAATTGTTTCAGAGTTTAATGTTGCTCTTTTATTAGGTTTGACGTCCTTGTACTTGTTTAAAAAATAACCATCAATAAACTCGACAAGATCTGTTCTTTTTTGATTTGAAGCATCAATTACTCTTTTGATTTTTAAGGCTTCTATTGGCTCAATTTCTGGATCTCTTATAATATCTTCTAAATGCCACTGAACCGTGTCAATCCAATTTTTTTGGTATAAAAGGTGTTCAAACTGATTGTTCGAGTAAGGATTTTTGATTTCGGTTTCAATAGAGTCATTAATATGATAATCTTTAATAGACTGATTGAAAACTTGAAAAAATTCTGCGCTTTTCATTAGTTAATTTTATAAAAATCAAAGGTAATAAATCTAAAAAGAATTTTTTATCATTTTTCTTGTTGAGTAAGTAGAGTATTTATTATTTTTGTCTAAATAATATTTGAAGATGAAAGATTTTTTTGGCCTTATTGAATATTTGTTTGTAGACATTCTTTTTGCTCCTCTTGATTTTTTAAGATCACTTGAGCTTAAAAGCTGGTTACTGGCAAATGGCATTAACTTTATTTTTATAACGATAATAGCCTCTTTACTTGTTTACTGGATGATTCAGCTTGTAGGCTTTGATAAAAGTGGAGAAGAGGATAAAGATCCTTCAGCTCATTCTTTCTTATAAATCAAATCCAATATCCTTTCTGTAATTTTTGTCTTTGTAATTAATTTTATCAACTATTTCATAAGATTTTGATAAAGCCTGTTTGTGGTCTGTTCCTTTTGAAACAACAGACAGAACTCTTCCTCCGTTAGTAACGACATTGGTATTCACGGTCTTTGTCCCTGCTTGAAAAATTATTGTTTCTTCTGAGTTTTCTGGAATTCCTGTTATTACATTCCCTTTTTCATAAATCTCAGGGTAACCACCAGCCACCATTACAACGTTAGAATATGTATCGTCCAAAATTTCCATCTCACAACTACTTAAAGACTCGTTTGCTGTGCTTATCATTAGGTCTAAGAAATCTGATTTGATTCTAGGAAGTACTACTTGAGTTTCCGGATCGCCCATTCTTACATTGTATTCAATAACATACGGTTCACTATCAACCATTATTAAGCCAATAAAAACAAAGCCCTTGTAGGGCAGATTGTCAGATTTTAATCCGTTTATTGTAGGAATAATTACTCGGTTTTCTACTTTCTCTAAAAACTCTTTATCGGCAAACGGAACGGGTGATACAGCCCCCATTCCTCCTGTGTTAAGCCCTTTGTCGCCTTCTCCTATTCTTTTATAATCTTTAGCATAAGGTAATATTTTGTAAGAGTTACCGTCCGTTAAAACAAAACATGAAAGCTCGATGCCTTCAAGAAATTCTTCAATTACTACATTGTGGCCTGAAGCACCAAACTTGTTGTTTATTAACATGTTTGTCAGCTCTTGTTTTGCCTCTTTTAAATCATCTATTATTAAGACTCCTTTTCCTGCTGCTGGACCATCTGCTTTTAAAACATAAGGCGCAGATACTGAATCTAAATAATCTAGCCCTTTGTTTAAGGTTGTTTGATTGAAGCTTTTATATTTGGCTGTCGGAATATTGTGTTTAAACATAAACTCTTTTGAAAAATCCTTGCTTCCTTCCAACATAGCGCCAGCCTTTGAAGGGCCAACCACTAAAACAGTATTAAGCTCTGGCTCATTATTAATAAAATCAACAATACCTTCAATTAAAGGGATTTCAGGTCCAACAATAACAAGATTAATGGAGTGGTTAATTATTGTCTTTTTTAAAGTGTTAAAGTTTAAGATGTCTATATCTAAATTCTCTGCGGCTTTTAAAGTCCCTGCGTTTCCAGGAGCCACATATATCTTTTCGACACCATCAGATTCTTTAAGCTTCCAGCAAAAAGCGTGTTCTCTCGCTCCAGACCCTATTATCAAAATATTCATATCACAAATTTAATTAAGTGTTTATATAATCTCACTAAAAAAAAGCTTTTATTAAAAAACTTTGTTTAAAAAAAGAATACTTTAAATAGAACTTTTAAAATACTCTTTTTCAGTGTTTTAAATATATAATACTATTTATAGAACTATATTTTTTATTTACTTTCGGTTTATTTATTTATATTTGTTAAAACTATTAGGATGAATTGGTTTGTTGCTTACGCTAAAACTAAAAACGAATTTAAAGCACTAGATTTTTTTAAAAAAACTGGTGTTAACGCTTATGTTCCGTCCTATATAGAAAAAAGAGAGTGGTCTGACAGGGTTAAAAAAATTCTCGTCCCCGCGATTTCTGGTTATGTTTTTTTTGAATTAAACAAACTTAACTATGAGCTTGTTAATTCGAACCCATATTTAAGAAATGTTTTAAAGCGGCACGGAAAAGCAGTTACAGTAAGCTCTGAAGAAATAGAAACTCTCAAAAAAGCTCTAAATTGCTATTCGGTTTCACAAGAAATTAAAACCGGAGATTCTGTTAAAATTCTATCTGGAGCTTTTAAAAATAGGCTTGGTTTTGTGGACTTTATTGACAATAACAATTTAAGTGTCTTAATTAATTCTATGAAAATTACGCTTTCTTTGGTAGACACTAGGCTAAAAGCAGTGGTTTAGTCTGTTCATAACGGCTGTTTTTTGAAAAATCTCTGTGGGTTTATTAGCGAAGCTGTTTTTACAACTTAAGCATAAACCTTAAAAAAGACTCTTTTTTAAATATCTCTTTACTTGTTTTATACAATATCTGTCTTTTGTCTTTTTGTGATTTAGAAGATATTATATGTAGCTGCTGAGATCCAAAAAGTTCAAAAAACAATTCGTTCATGTCTTTAATAAAGTTTTTTCTAAGCAAGGTTAGATGAGATTTTGCATATTTTTTGTTTTTTGACACAACCATATTTAATTCAACTGAGCTAAACGCTCCGTTTCTCTCGAGAAGTTTAATAATCTGACTTTGATCGTTGTTAATTCTGATTTTATTGCCGGAAAAATAAAGCCAGTTATCATCATATTGAATTAATTTATCGATGTAGTCTTTGTATGAAAAAAGCTTAAAAACAAATACAACTAAAAACAAACACAAAAAAGCAAACGTAGCTTTTCTAAAATAGCTTTTTTCAATAGGTTTTAAAACTATTGGAAAAGACTCTACAAAGGTTTTTTTAATATCATTGGTGTTTAAAATTGATAGTTTATTAACCCCTTTTATTTTTTTTATAAACAAAAGTGAATCTGAAAGATTTAATATAGGAGAGGTGTCAATTTTATTTTTAAAAAAACTATTTGCGCCATAGTTGTAAAACTTGTTATTGGAAAAGTCAAACGCGTTTATTCTGTTGTTGTACAGATATGCTCTTTTGTTTTCTAAAAGAAACCCATTGTTATGAGTATGGAAAAGAAGTGGAGTTTTAGGATTGACTTCGTTTGATAGGTTTTTTATTGTTTTTAAATCCATGTCAATCACAAAAAGATCTTTTAAAATAACATCTGTCATATAATTTTCTGGAAGGCTGGACCTTCCTCCTAAAACATAAAGCTTGTTGTTTTTTAAATCATAAACAGGCTTCCACCTTGAACGTGGCTGTATTTCTGACTGAGTTCTAAAAAGCTCCCATTGATTTGAAGAGAAGTCATAATATGTCGTATAGTTTTTAAAAGACCAAAAACCATATCCTCCATACATGTACATTTTGTTTTTGTAAACAAAAGTTGCTGCACCAAATTGGTTTTTTTGTTCAACAGAGTTGTCAATTCTAACAATACTATCGTTTTTTAACTGAAGGACAGGACCCCCTCCGTTTAGAACAAAATAGGTGTTTTTTTCAGTCTGGACTACTTTAAAATTGGAGTTGTTGAATCCTTTTGGGTGAAACAAAATTACACTGTCTCTTTTAGAAGACCTTGTTTTAAGTTTATTTTTAGTCCACTTGCCTTTTTCAAAAACATAATCGTTTGAATAATTTAAAACGTGTACTTTGTTGTCAGTTGATTTAAAAAAAATAAAGTTATCGTCAAGTTCTGACGGAAGATCATATTCTTGTGCGCTTATAAACCCTTGTACTGTTAAAAATAAAAACAAGTAAAAAAACCTATACATTACTCAAATATAACACTAACATGTCTGAATTAATTTTAAACTTATCTTTTTTTTTTATTACTCTTATTGTGTCGTTTTATTTAAATGGATATATAAATAAGGTTTTTGTTGGGAATAAGCTTACAGATCCTGTAAACGAAAGATCCTCTCACAAGTATCCAGCCACTAGGTCGGGTGGGATTTCTATTTTTTTTACTGTTTGTCTAGCTTGTGCTTTTGGCATATCAACAGGACAGCTTTCTATTCCTTTATATGCTTTATTAAGTGTGTTTTTTTTAACATTCACTGGTTTTGCAGATGATTTAATCAATATTCGATATAGAGAGAAATTGTTTTTGCAGCTTTTTGCTGCTGTTTTAATGTTTCAAACAGGATATAGCATCGATTCATTCCATGGTGTTTTTAACATTTATGAATTGCCTTGGTGGCTAGAGTTTGTGTCTAGTGTTTTTGTTTTTGTTGTGGTGGTGAACGCATTAAACTTAATCGATGGTTTAGATGGTTTAGCTTCATTTATATCCATTAAATTCTTTCTTGTCGCAGGCGGAATAATTCTTGTTTCTAAACCTGAATGGTTTTTGTTTTTTATTATAATTATTAGTGCTTTACTTGGGTTTTTGTGGTTTAACTTCAATCGAACCCGGAAAGTGTTTTTAGGGGACTGTGGCTCTTTGTTTATTGGGTCTATAATGGCTTTTTTGATATTTTATTTATTAGACTCCGAAAGCGCTCTTGTTACAGATAATTTAATTTCAAGACCACTTTTAACAGTTTTACTCCTTTTATACCCGTTGATTGATACATTAAGAGCTTTTCTTATAAGAGCTTATAACAACAAATCCCCTTTTATTGCGGACAGGGTACATCTTCATCATAGGTTGGCAGACAAAGGCTATCAGCACTGGCAAGCTTCAGTCTTAACTTTTTCTCTTTCAACTTTTATATTGGTGGTTAATGTTCTATTATTCTCTACAATTGGTTTGTTGGGCGGGGTGGCTTTAACCGTTGTTTTGCTTACCGTTTTTTATTATACTTTTTTTAAATGAGAATTCTTCAATTTCTATTCTTTTTGTGTTTGCCTTTTAATTGGCTTATTGGTCAAAATTCAGACGATACAATAAAATTGCTTGTAAGCAAAGACTCCGTCTCTTTTTATTCTTTTAACAAAAAAGGCGTTAGCGAATACACCGTGCTAGAATCTAAAAAACTCTCGAAAAAGTATATTGAATACTCCAAGCCATTTCCTGAAGAGTTAAAACTTGTTGAACTTGACGTTCTTGCGCCTGTGGTTTCTGAAGACGGGAGTGTTTATTTTTTATATCCTGGAGGGGGTGTTTTATTTAAATATTTTAACGGTTTGTTTGAAAGAATTGACGAAAGTTTTGCTCATAGAAATCAGTTTTCTGGTTATTTTTTTGAATATAAAAAAGAACTTTATCTATTGGGGGGGTATGGCTACTGGAAAGCCAACAGCTTGTTAATTAAATTTAATTTTGAAGTTAGAAACTGGGAGCTTGTTAGCGCGCTTGGGCAAACACCCAAAAACGGAATTAATAACGGCTCTTTTGTTTTAGACAAAAACAAATTACATGTTTTTGATTTTTACACTCGAGTGGATGACTTAAATGTAAAAAACAACAGTCATTATGTTTTAGACCTTGACCAAATGCTCTGGAAAAAAGAAGGTGCTCTAAACAACACGCTATTTAGTGAAAGCAAAAAAGAGTATGAGTTACAAGCTGAATTTGGAAACTCTCTTTTACAAAAAAATGTAGATGAATGGCCTTTAAGAATTATTACTCCACGTGATAATCAAATACGTTTTTATAACGCTGAGCAGTTACATAATGTAAATAGTTTGGCTATTGTTGTGGGCAAAAACATTGTTTATCCTGTTCTTTCTGCTGACAGAGAATATGAAACTCTAATTGTAAGGGATTTATATGATAACATTACTTTGATAAACGAAGAATATCTTACAAATGACTTTAATTTATTTACAAGTTATTTTATTTATGCAGGTGGTTTTTGTCTATTATTAATTCTTATAACGTTTGTTAAATTTAAAAAAGAAAAGCTTGTGTTTTTTCTTTCCGAAAACAACTTGAGCGGGCTTAACAAAACAATTCCAATTGATAAGGATGAAAGATTTGTTCTTGAACTAATACTAAACACAAAAGAAAGAAAAATTGATAATTCCCTTATTTTAAATTATTTCAAAAACAGCAAAATCAGCAACGATGCATCGGTAAAACGAAAAAACAAAGTTATACAAGAGTTGAATCAAAAAGCTTTAGAAAAATTTGAAATTGTTCTTATAATTAAAAGTTCAAAACAAACCGATTCTAGACAGACCGTTTATTGTTTAAATCCACAAATAGAACTATAGCCTATATATCTTTTTAAAAGAAACCATTTTCTCCACAATTAACCTGTCGTTTGAGAGTCTAGGCAATTTATTTTGCCCTCCTAATTTGCCTTGTGTCTCCATGTAATTTTTAAAACCATTTTCTTTAACAACAACAATTTCTAACGGTTTTAGCACTTTTCCTTTTACAAGATCAGAATAATAACTGTTTATTTCTTTTAGATTATTATCAGTTTTTTTAGACAATACTTTAATCTCCGCTAAAGAAATCTTTCCTTCAAATTCAATCCACCACTCATGAAAAGGCAAGCCTTTTTCTGGATTAATAAATGGGGCAACAGTAAACTCTTTTACTACTATTTTTGTTTCGTCTGCCGCTTTTTTTAATGCTTTTTCAACTTCACTTCCAATTACGTGCTCTCCAAACGCAGAAATAAAATGCTTATATCTTCCTGTAACGATTATTCTGTAAGGGCTTAAAGAAACAAAAGCTACGGTATCTCCAGTATTATAACCCCACAAGCCTGCGTTTGTTGAAATTATTAACACATAATTTTGGTTAAGTTTAACTTCTTTAATTGAAAGTCTTTTTGGATTGCTTTTTGACATTTCTAAAACTTCTATAAACTCATAAAAAATTCCTGAGTTTAACTGAATTAAAAGCCCTTCATTTCTTTGAGAATCTTGATAGGCAAAAAAGCCTTCTGAAGCAGGGTAATACTCTATGCTGTCTATGTTTTTTCCAATGAGTTTTTTAAAAACACTTTTATAGGGAGCAAAATTAACTCCTCCATAGACAAAAAGACTGAAATCAGGAAAGATTTCAGATATTGTTTGTTTTCCAGACAAAGATATAAGTTTTTCAAAATACATTACAACCCAAGGAGGAATCCCTCCGATTGCCGCCATCTCTTCTTTTATGGTTTCTTGCGAAACCTTTTCTACTTTTTTTTCCCAATCTTCAATACAGTTTGTTTTCCAACTAGGCATTGTGTTTTTTCTTAAAAAGGCAGGTGTGTAGTGCGCAACAATTCCTGAAAGTCTGCCGGTTTTTATCCCGTTTAAATTCTCAAGAACAGGACTGCCTTGTAAAAAAATTATCTTTTTATTTAAAAACGCAGTGTTGTTTGTTTCTAATATGTAATGCATTGTTGCCTCCACAGATCCTTTAATATGAAAAGGCATTGAATCTTTAGTGATTGGAATGTGTTTTTCGCCAGAAGTGGTGCCCGATGTTTTTGCAAAGTAAATTGGTTTTCCGGGCCATAAAATATTTTTTTTACCCTGAACAACCTTGTCAATATATGTTTTAATTCCTTCATAATCTCTGACAGGAATTTCTTTTATAAAATCTCTGTAAGTAGAAATTTTATCAAAATTATGATCTTTACCAAATTTTGTTTTTTTTGCTTTAGAGATTAGTTTTTTCATAACTTTCTCTTGAGTCTCTACAGGTTTTTTAGACCATTTTTCGGTTTTTTTTACAACATACTTTGCGTAAATCTTAACAAGGGTTTCTTTAATACTACTCAAAACTAATATACTCTAAAGGATCTACAGGATTTCCGTTGTTCCAAAGTTCAAAATGCAAATGAGGCCCAGTGGTTAGCTCTCCGGTATTTCCAGAAAGGGCAATTGCTTGGCCAGACTTTACGTAATCCCCTTGAGATATTAGTCCTGAAGAATTGTGTTTATATACACTAATAAGATTAAAAGAGTGTTCTAAAACAATCACAAACCCAGTATCTATTGTCCATTCCGAAAGGATAACTTTACCGTCTGAAACTGCTTTTACAGGTGTGTTTGTTACTGCAGGGATATCAACCCCAAAATGTTTTTCACTGATGTCAAAAGCTGATGAAATCTTTCCAGAAATGGGGCTATATAAAACATACTCCACATTTGGACTTGCGGATTCTATTGTATTAAACCTGTCTTCTTTTTCAACAAGGTTTCTAAGCAAAGAGTCTTGTTTGTTTGTTTTAAAGTCAAGTTCAGAAACATCAACTTTTTTTAAAATCATTTCTTGATTAATCTCTTCTTCTGTAATTTCTCCTAAAATAACAGACCCAACAGAGTTTATGAAAGTTTGGTTTTTATTTACTACACGTTCTAATGAATCTAAAAGCTCGATGTTTTTTATTGCGTTTTGTCTTAAAACAGTCGAGTCATAACCTGGAATATATTCCTTTACAGATGTAAAAGCAATAAGCCCAACAGTTAAAACAATAAGTGTAGCTGATACTAAAGCTATTAACAAAAAAATGTTTAGTTTATTTAATTTGTATGAAAGTTTTTCCTCATAAGTGTCTTCGTTTAAAACCACTAGCCTGTACTTATTTAAAAGCCTGTCTTTAAATGGTTTTTTTTCTTTTTCTTTCACAACACAAATATAGTGAAGAGCCAACAATATTATTTAGATATATTCTTTAAGGTTATTCTATTTTTCTTTATACTTTTGTATAAATACATTAATAATGATTTTATCTAATATGTTTTTAGCAATTGGCCCGGGACAAATAGCGCTTATCGCTGTTGTTCTTCTTATAATGGTTGGAGGAAAAAAAATTCCAGAACTAATGAAAGGTCTTGGAACTGGAATAAAAGAGTTTAAGAAAGGTGTTAAGGAAGAGGAGTCTAAAGAAATTAAAAAAGAGGATTAACTTCTTTTTTAATTTTAAAAAACTTTTAACGATCTAACTATAGCTTCCAATTCGACAAGATACTCTCTTTTTCTAACTGAGGGTGAAAACACAAACCCTTCTATTACTATAGTCCTGTTGTTTTTCAAGTCTTTAATATAGTAATTTAGAAAAGGTCCTGCCATATAATCGTTAACCACCTCCCAAGTTCCTCTTGTCTCAAAAGTATTTAACGAACTTACTTTTGTCTTGAAAAAATAGGGTTCGTACGCTTTCTCTGTAATTAGGTAAGAGTCTTTATTTCTTCCTGGAACAAAAGCTTTTCCTATTGAATCTCTCAAAGCAATAATGCTTTCAAGGTTCGGGTTCTTTTTATACAAAGGCAGTGTATATATTAATAAATTAACGCTACCTTTTTGTGTTTCTCTTTGGAACCAAAACTTGTTATTGTTTTCTTTTTTAAAAAGTTTATATCCTGAAGACATTGTAAGACTAATCCCAATAGAATCAAGTTCTTTTGTTTTTAAAATAGAGTTTTTTATTCTTTTTTGTTTTTCTTTTATTTCGTTTGCTTTAAAAACAGAAATTGCTTTTTTAGAAATTTTATTTATTTGTTTTAAAAGACTCTTGTTTGTGCTTGCTTTTATGTAGACTATTTTTTGTGGTGATGCAAACTTGTTAGACTCAATATAAGCGGTGTCTTTTTTTGATTTAGAAATCACAATAATATTTCTGCTCTCTCTTGTAAAATCGGTGAATATTGACGGTGGGATTTGGTTTAATGTAAACAAAGGCTCTTGTTGAGGAAGGCCAAGGAATTCACTAGAAAAAACCTTTTGCAGCTCTTCTCCAGGTGATTCTTTCCAAAGTTTATTGTCAATTACCACAGAAATAGTGTGAATATTTCCGCTCGACACTGGTTTATATGCTGTCGCTGTAGAGTCACAACCCACAACAAAAACACAGAGAATGAAAAGAATTTTTTTGTACATTTTTATTGTTCTAAAGCTTTAATTCCGGGTAGAGTTTTGCCTTCTAGGCTTTCTAGCATAGCTCCTCCGCCAGTTGAAACATAACTAACTTTATTGGAAAAATTAAATTGTTTAACTGCCGCAACAGAATCTCCTCCTCCAACAAGTGAGAATGCGCCAGAAGATGTGCTTTTAGAAACAAATTCACCAACCGCTACAGTTCCTTTAGAAAAAGTTTCCATTTCAAAAACACCAACAGGGCCGTTCCATAAAATAGTTTTACTAGATTCTATTGCTTTTTTAAAAATCTCTAAAGATTTTGGCCCAGCGTCCATTCCTTCCCAGTTTTCAGGGATTTGATTTATTGGACAAATTTGAGTGTCGGCATGATTTGAAAAATCATTTGCACATAAAACATCGACAGGAAGAAAAACTTCTACTTTGTTTTGTTTGGCTTTTTCTAATATTGATAATGCCAAGTCTAGTTTGTCGTTTTCGCATATAGATCCTCCAATTTTTCCTCCTAGTGCTTTTACAAAGGTAAAAGCCATTCCTCCTCCAATAATTAATTTGTCTATTTTGTCTATTATATTATTAATTATAGTAATTTTTGACGAAACTTTCGCGCCTCCCAAAATCGCTAACACAGGTTTTTGGCCGTCTTCAATCACTTTTTTAATAGAGCCCACCTCTTTTAAAAGCAGGTCTCCAGCAAATTTTTTATTAGCAAAAAATTTCGCAATTACACTAGTGGAAGCATGAGCTCTGTGAGCTGTGCCAAAAGCATCGTTTACATAACTGTCACCTAGCTTAGAAAGCTCTTTTGCAAAACCATCATCACCCGCCTCTTCTTCATTGTGATACCTTAGGTTTTCTAACAAAATGATTTGGCCCGGTTTACTGTTTTCAACTATTTGCTGTGTTTCTTCTCCAACAGTTTGCTTTGAAAAAGCAACAGGCTTTCCTAAAACATCTTCGACAGATTTTACAATGTGTGAAAGTGAAAGCTCTGGATCGTTGCCTTTTGGTCTTCCTAAATGAGACATTAAAACAGCTGTTCCACCGTCGTTTATTATTTTATCAATTGTCTTTTTTGCAGCAACAATTCTAGAGTTGTCTGTAACTTTTTTATCAGGACTTAAAGGAACGTTAAAATCTACTCGAACTAAAACCTTTTGATTGTTGAAATTTGTTTGATAAATTGATTTCATTGTAAATTTTTGGAATTCAAAGATATGTATTTCTAGTTTATTTAAAGTTTAATCTTTTATCTTTGGAAAATGTTATTTGATGAGGTTATTGGGCAAGAATTACTTAAAAAAGAACTTATTAAAGGGCTTGAGTCTGGTAGAATAGCTCATTCTCAACTTTTTCTTTCACCTGAGGGAAGTGGAGGGCTTTCGCTGGCAATTGCGTATGCAAGAATGGTTATTGAAAAAAACAACAATCATAGCGGAACAAGTCTAAAATTAAGTGAGCTTAAACATCCTGACCTTCATTTTATTTATCCGGTAGCAATAAACAAAGACGTTAAGTCTAAGCCTGTTTCATCAATGTTTATAGGGGATTGGAGAGAGTTTGTTCATAAAAACCCTTACGGCAATCTCTTTGATTGGTATTTAAAAATAGGGGTGGAAAACAAACAGGGAAAAATTGGTAACGACGAAGTTGAGGATCTTACAAAAAAAATGTCTCTAAAGTCATACGAAGGAGGTTGGAAGGTTGCTATAATCTGGATGGCTGAAAAACTAAACCTTACGGCCACAAATAAATTACTCAAACTTATAGAAGAACCGCCTGAAAAAACTCTTTTTATTTTTGTTTGTGAAAACACTGGGCTTATGGCCGAAACTCTTCTTTCTAGGTGTCAAACATCAAAACTCAGCAATTTGTCTAAAGGCGAAATAGAAGAGTTTTTAATTGGTAAAGGAATTGAAAAAAGCGAAGCCTCCTTAGCGGCGACTAGCGGTTTTGGAAATCTTCGTATTGCCTTAAAATCGATTGGCGAAAACAAAAACAACAAAGAGTTTGAAGAGTGGTTTTTAAAATGGGTGAGAACTGCTTTTAAAGTTCGAAAAAACAAAGAAGAGGTTTTAGAGTTAATAAACTGGAGCAAAATGATATCAAAAACCGGAAGAGAGGTTCAAAAGAGTTTTTTAAATTTTAGTATGAATGTGTTTAGGAGTGCTTTGTTAAAAAATTATGAAATAAACTCTCTTGTTAATTTTGAGCCTAAAACAGATATGAATTTTGAATCTTTTTCAAAATATGTAAATGGCAATAATATTGAAGATATTTTTAGCGAAATTGAAGAAGCTCAAAAAGGAATTCAATCAAATGGTAATGCCAATATGATTTTTATGGACCTATCCCTAAAACTTACAAGGCTAATTCAAAAACAATAGCGGTATAGTTTTTTGCTATCAAAAAGTTTTTTTAATAGCTTTTTATTATTTTGTTTCTTGTTTTTAGCCTTTAGATTAGGGTTTTAAAAAAACCCTCCAACAACTTTGTTAGCACACGGGCTAAAACCTTTTTAAAAGTGATTAAAATCGTTTTTTGAACACATAGACATAAGAAGAGGCGTTCTTTTTAAACAAAGACACGATGTTTGAGACAAGCCCAATTGTCAAGCCTTTAAAAAACCATAATTTTGATTTTTTATATTGCTCGGAAAGCATGGAAACATATATGGCGTCAAAATACATGGGGCTTTTCTTTACATAATCAAATTCGTTTTGTGCCATTATCTCGATCAGACCTTTTGGCGAAAAATGCCAATAATGCCTTGGAACATCAAAACCAGCCCAATACTCTTTATAATAATTAGCATCGTATGATTGATAATTAGGGCAGGCCACTATCAAACAGCCTTTTGAATCAAGAATGTCAGACATTAAAGAAATCGTCTCTTTGTAAGATGAAACATGTTCTAAAGAATGCCACATTGTTACTGTTCTAAACGTTAAAGTTTTTAAGGCTGATTCGTTTATAAAAACCTTTTGCTCGTCAACAGTTTTGTTTGACACTTGCTTGTAAAACGGGTCATAAGCATAAGCGTTTCCTCCTTTTTTATTGAGTTTGGAAACAAAATAAGCGTTTCCTGAGCCAAAATCTAAAAGAGGTTTTTTATAAGGCGAAGCACTTTTTAAAACTCTGTGTTTAAAATAAAAATTTAATCTTTTAACAAGCGTGTACAATGAGGCAAAAAAAGATTTTTTACTGTTGTGTGAGAGATAGTTGTTGGATTTATAATATCCTTTTATACTCTTTTTGTCAACCTTTGGCAATGTTTGAAAAACATCAAGTCCTTTAATTTTACTTAAAGAAAACGTTTCTTTTGTTAAGAAATGGTCTTTGATCTTAGTTGTTGTTTTTGTTTTCATAACAATCTTGTTCCACGTGGAACACTACCTGCCCATGTAAACCATTAAAACACTTATATCATTTGGCGACACTCCGCTTATTCTAGAGGCTTGTGAAAGTGTTGATGGTTTTATCTTGTTTAATTTCTGAATAGCTTCACTTGACAAAGACTGAACTTTTGAGTAATTAAAAGTAGTTGGTATTTTTATGTTTTCTAGGTTATTAAGCTTTTCTGCATTAGCTTTTTCTTTTTCAATATAACCTGAATACTTTACCTGCACTTCAGTTTGTTCTAAAACATCGTTTTTAAAATCGTTTTTTTCAAGAAAAAGTTTAACGCTTTCTAAAGACAACATATCGTCTAAAGAAATATTGGGTCTAGAAAACAATTTATAAAGCTTCATAGATTGTGATATTTCTGAAGAGTTTTTTAAAGAAAGTATAGGGTTAATAGATTCAGGCTTAACACTTGTTTTTTTGAAAAAAGAAACAAAAGCCTCTGTGTTTGTACGTTTGTCTTCTACATTTGCAACTCTTTGTTTTGAGGCCAAACCTAGTTTGTGTGAAATTTCTGAAAGCCTTAAATCTGCATTATCCTGACGTAAGAGTGTTCGGTACTCAGCTCTTGAAGTAAACATTCTGTAAGGCTCTTCTGTGCCTTTAGTGATTAAATCATCAATAAGCACACCTATATAAGCTTCATTTCTTTTTAAAACAAAAGGATCTTTGGCGTTTATTAATAAGTGCGCATTTATCCCGGCCATTAAGCCTTGAGCTGCGGCCTCCTCATAGCCGGTAGTTCCATTTATTTGTCCTGCGAAAAACAACCCAGCAACAGGTTTTGTTTCTAATGAATTTTTTAATTGCGTTGGCGGAAAATAATCGTATTCAATTGCATAGCCAGGTCTAAAAAACTTCACACTTTCAAATCCTTTTACTGACCTTAAAGCATGAAACTGCACGTCTTCGGGAAGAGAAGTGGAAAACCCGTTTACATAAACCTCTACAGTATTCCAACCTTCGGGTTCAACAAAGATTTGATGTCTGTCTTTGTCAGCAAATCTGTTTATTTTATCTTCAATTGACGGACAATATCTTGGTCCTGTGCTATTTATAGAGCCATTAAACATAGGGGATCTATCAAACCCTTCTCTTAATAAATCGTGAACAAGCGGACTGGTGTAAGTCATGTGGCAATCCAGTTGTTTTGAAAGAGGTTTTGTAATGTTAGAATATGAAAACTTCCCCGGATTAAAATCGCCAGGCTGAGGAACCATGACGGTATAATCCAAAGACCTTCCGTCAACACGCGGAGGTGTTCCTGTCTTCATTCTACCCGATTCGAAACCAAAATCAGTGAGAGCTTCTGTTATTCCAAAAGAAGCTTTTTCACCAGCACGCCCTCCGCCAAACTGCTTTTCTCCTATATGAATAAGGCCATTTAAAAAAGTTCCATTTGTAAGTATTACTGTTCTAGATCTAATTTGAAGCCCCAAAGAAGTTGTAACGCCAACAACTTTGTTTCCAGAGATAAGAAGCCCAGAAACCATTTCTTGGTAAAAATCAAGATTAGGTGTTTTTTCCAGCATAGATCTCCAGCATTCGGCAAACCTCATTCTGTCTGATTGTGCGCGAGGACTCCACATGGCAGGACCCTTTGATTTATTAAGCATTTTAAACTGAACCGCTGAATTGTCTGTAACGACACCACTGTAACCGCCAAGGGCATCAATTTCTCTTATTATTTGACCTTTAGCAATACCTCCCATTGCGGGATTGCACGACATTTGCGCGATGTTTTGAAGGTTCATTGTTACCAGAAGCGTTTTGCTTCCCATGTTAGCGGCGGCGGCGGCGGCCTCTGAACCAGCGTGGCCTGCGCCAACTACAATAACATCGTACTCTTCTTTAAACATATCTATTGTTCCACGTGGAACGTTTTTAAATTATCATCTTCTTTATCTCTCATCAACAAAGTTTCTTTGTCAGAAGAATCGTCATAACCCATAAAGTGCAAAAGGCCATGAACCATAACCCTAAGAAGCTCATCGTTAAATGTCGCTTTATATCGTTCTGCGTTTTCTCTAACTCGATCTATTGATATAGCAATATTTCCATTTAAAACAGTGCCTTTAGAATCGTTAAAAGAAATTACATCTGTAAAATAATCATGATTTAAATGCTTGTTGTTCAACGACTTAAGGTCCTCGTCATTAAAAAAAGCATAAACCACCTCTCCTACACTAAAACCCTCTTTCATTGCAGCCTGAGCAAGCCATTTTGAAACTTTGGTTTCGTTTTCTAAGACAAACGCTGTGTTGTAAACGTAATCTATTTTAGTTTCCATATTTGTGCAAATATAACTTGTTGCGTTGTATATAAAAACTATAAGTAACATTTGAGGGTTAAATGCTTTACGCAAACTTTTTACAAGCGAAAAACAGTACTAAAGCTTGATCAAACAAAAACACAAAAGAAATGATCTTAGAAAAAGGGTGAAAATTTTAAACAAGAGTGTATTTTTGTATAAAAAAAATAGATGACAAAAAAAGTTCGGGTTCGTTTTGCCCCTAGCCCAACAGGGCCGTTACACATTGGAGGGTTGAGAACAGCTTTGTTTAATTATTTATTTGCAAAAAAACACGGAGGAAAATTTATTGTTAGAGTTGAAGACACGGATCGAAACAGGTATGTTGATGGCAGCGAGAAACACATAATGGACTCATTAAAATGGTGTGGGCTAGAAATTGACGAAGGTCCTGGAACTAAAGGTTCTTGTGGCCCATACAAACAAAGCGAAAGAAAAGAGCTTTATAGATTAAAAATACAAGAGCTTTTAAAAAAAGGGCACGCATATTATGCTTTTGACAAAAAGGAAGAGTTAGATTTTCATAGAAAAGATCATGAAAAAAAAGGTAAAACCTTTATGTACAATGCCCATAATAGATTAAAACTTAACAACTCGCTTTCTCTATCTAAAAAAGAGACAAACAGTCTTTTAAATAGCGGGGCGGAACATGTTGTAAGGTTTAAAACACCTGTGGAACAAGAAGTTGTTTGTAGGGATGAACTTAGAGGGGTTGTCCGGGTATCAACAAAAACAATTGATGATAAAATTCTTTTTAAAAGTGACGGGATGCCAACCTATCATTTTGCTAATGTAGTAGATGATAATGAAATGGAAATCTCACATGTTATCAGGGGAGAAGAATGGCTTCCTTCTCTACCGCTTCACTGGCTATTGTATGATGCGTTTGGGTGGAAAATCAGACCTAAGTTTGTTCACTTACCTTTAATTCTAAAGCCTGAAGGTAAGGGAAAACTTTCTAAAAGAGACGGAGACAAATTTGGATTCCCTGTCTTTGCTATTCAGTGGAAAGGTGAAGAAATCATAAAAGGATACAAAGAGCATGGTTTTTTACCTGAATCTGTAGTAAATTTTTTAAGTCTTCTTGGTTGGAATCCTGGAAACGAAAAAGAATTGTTTTACCTACAAGAGCTAATAGAGTCCTTTTCTTTGGGAGGTTTAAACAAGTCCGGGGCAAGATTTGATCCTGAAAAAAACAAATGGTTTAATCACGCGCACATACAGAAAACAAAGAACAGCCTTCTTGTTGAAAAAATTGAAAGCGAATTTTCTGAGTATTTGACATTATTTGATAAAGAAAAATTAAACACAATTGCGGAGCTTATTAAACCAAGACTAAACACTTTAAACGAAATTTATGTTTGCGCCTCTTTTTTCTTCAAAACGCCTGATAGCTATAACGAAAAGCATTTTAATAAATTAAAAAAAGCAAATTTTAAAGACATTCTTTCTGGCTTGATCGAGTTAGTAAGCTCAACTGAAAACCTGGCCGAAATTAAACCTGCTTTAGAGGTTTTGGTCCAAAAAAACGAATGGAGCTTTGGAAAAGTAATGGGGCTGTTTAGGCTTTCTCTTGTTGGAGATTTATCTGGACCTGATCTTTTTCAAATTGCTTCCCTTATAGGAAAAGACACCTGTGTCATTAGAATGACTCTTTTAAACAAAGCTTTAGAGAACTAACAGAAAAACATTCTGGCAAGAAGCTTTCTTTTGGTTTAAATTTTTCGTACCTTATAGGCTAACCCTAAAACTTAATATATATATGATTTTTTACATTCCTTTAATAGTTATTTTATCTTTAATTATACTTTTTGGCGCTTTTTTTGTCGTCAAACAACAATCGGCGGCAGTAGTAGAACGATTTGGAAAATTTACTAGCGTTCGCCAGTCTGGTCTTCAAATTAAAATTCCAATAATAGATCGTGTAGCTGGTAGGCTCAGTCTACGGGTTCAACAGCTTGATGTTGTGGTGGAAACCAAAACAAAAGATGATGTTTTTGTAAAAATCAAAGTTTCAGTTCAATTCATGGTTATAAAAGACAAAGTTTATGATGCTTTTTATAAACTAGATTATCCGCACGATCAGATCACTTCTTACGTTTTTGACGTAGTAAGAGCCGAGGTGCCTAAAATGATTCTTGATGATGTTTTTGAAAAAAAAGATGATGTTGCTATCGCTGTAAAAGGTGAACTAAACGAAGCAATGAAAAATTATGGCTTTGACATTATTAAAACCTTAGTAACAGATATTGATCCAGATGCTCAAGTAAAAGAGTCTATGAACAGAATTAACGCTTCTGAAAGAGAAAAAGTAGCCGCTCAGTTTGAGGGGGATGCTCAAAGGATATTAATAGTTGAAAGAGCTAAAGCCGAAGCTGAAAGCAAAAGATTACAGGGTCAGGGTATAGCCGATCAAAGAAGAGAAATTGCAAGAGGACTTGAGGATTCTGTAAAAGTATTAAACGGAGTCGATATTAATTCACAAGAGGCCTCAGCCTTAATTGTTGTTACACAACACTACGACACACTTCAGTCTGTGGGGTCTGCTAGTAATAGTAATTTAATATTGATGCCAAACTCTCCTCAAGCGGGGTCAGAAATGTTAAACAACATGGTGGCGTCATTTACAGCTAGTAATCAAATTGGAGAAGAAATGAAAAAGGCCAGAAAAGAAAAAGAACAAAACAAAGAATAGAGTTATTTCTTCCAGTTGTCTCTTAGGCCAACAGTTTTATTAAAAACAATTAAAGGGGTTTCGTTGTTGTCTACAATGAAATACCCTTTTCTTTGAAATTGAAACCTGTCTCCTTTTTGTGCGTTTGACAAAAAAGGCTCTGCTTTTGCTATACTTGTTTTTGAAGAATTCGGATTTATCATTTTTAACAGCTCTTCGTTACTTTCTGCGCTTGCAGGGTTTGAGTGTTCAAAAAGCCTGTCGTATTCGTTGACTTTAATATCGACTGATCCTTTTTTTGAAACCCAGTGCAAGGTTCCCTTTACCTTTCTTTGACTTTCTTCTGATCCAGAGCCACTTTTACTTTTTGGATCATAAGTACACAGCACTTCTACAACATTATTTTGATCATCATAAACCAGTTCATTAGCTTTTATAATATATGCACTTTTAAGTCTTACCTCTTTACCAATAGTAAGTCTAAAAAACTTTCGGTTTGCTTCTGGTTTAAAATCTTCTTTTTCAATAAAAATCTCCTTTCCAAAAGGCATTTCTCTTTCCCCGGACAAAGGGTTTTCTGGATTGTTTTCGGAAACAACCATTTCGTCTGTGTCGCTTGGATAATTTGTAATAGTTAATTTCAAAGGGTCCAAAACAACCATAACTCTGTTAGATGTCTTGTTAAGCTCTTCTCTAGCGCAAAACTCAAGCAATGAGGCTTCAATGATGTTTTCTCTTTTTGCTACCCCAGCCAGCCTAACAAACTCTTGTAGGGCTACAGGCGGGTACCCTCTTCTTCTTAAACCTGAAATAGTCGGCATTCTTGGGTCATCCCAACCAGAAACAACACCAGAACTTACTAGTAACATTAACTTTCTTTTTGATGTAATGGTGTGGCTAAGGTTTAGCCTTGCAAACTCTCTTTGTTTTGGTTTTAACTTGTTGGGGTCTGCTATCTGTTTTAAAAACCAATTGTATAGTTCTCTATGAGGCTTAAACTCTAAGGTACATAAAGAGTGTGAAATTTGCTCTATGTAATCTGATTCGCCATGAGCCCAGTCATACAATGGATAAACAACCCAGTTAGAGCCGGTTCTTGGGTGTTCTTTTTTAATTACACGATAAATTACAGGATCTCTTAAAAGCATGTTGTTTGCGTTCATGCTTATTTTTGCACGAAGCACATGTTTTCCTTCGGCATAAACTCCTTGTCTCATTTCGTTAAACAATCTTATGTTTTCTTCAATAGGTCTGTCTCTGTATATACTGTTCTCCCCGGGGCTTGTGGGGGTTCCTTTTTGCTCAGCCATTAAAGTAGACGACTGGGAGTCAACGTAAGCTTTTCCGTTTTTAATTAGTTCTAAGGCCCAATTGTAGAGTTGTTCAAAATAATCTGACGCAAACCTTTCTTCATCCCATTTAAAACCCAGCCACGAAATGTCATTTTTAATGGCATCAATATATTGCTGTTCTTCTTTTACGGGGTTTGTATCGTCGAAACGCAAAACAACGGGTGCCTTATATTTTTTTGCTAAACTAAAATTTACACAAATTGCTTTTACATGACCTATGTGTAAAAACCCATTAGGTTCTGGCGGAAATCTAAACTTTAACAAAGACTGATCAAGCCCTGACGCAAGGTCTTCATCAATTATATTTTCGATAAAGTTTTTAGATTCTTTCACTTAATAAAAAAAGCAAAGTTAAATAATTCCCCACTCTTTTTCTTTGTTTAAACTATCTTTGTTGATATGGGAAAAATTATACTTAAAAACGTCCGCTGCTATTCGTTTCATGGCTGTCTAAAAGAAGAAAGCATTATTGGAAGTGATTATCTTGTAAACCTTAAGGTTTGGGCCTCTTTGAAAAAGAGCGCTCAATCGGATGAACTAATTGACACGGTTGATTATGTTTTGTTAAACCATATAATAAAAACAGAAATGTCTAAACCTTCAAAGCTTTTGGAAACTGTAGCTGAAAGAATAACTAATGAAGTTTTTAAAAAGGAGCCTCGTGTTACAAAGTCCGTTGTGTCTATAACAAAACTTTGTCCACCTATAAACGGAGATGTTGAAGAGGTCTCTGTAAAATTAAAACAAAAAAGAGATTCTAAGTTTTAAAATTGTGTATTTTTGCGCTTTTACTGGCACTGTGGCCGAGTGGCTAGGCAGAGCTCTGCAAAAGCTTGTACAGCGGTTCGAATCCGCTCGGTGCCTCCAAAAAACCCTTTCTTTTTCTAGACGGGGTTTTTTTATTCAAAGAAGCCTTTAAAAATTAATACGATTCCAATAATTAAGATTACACTGTTTACCACTATTTTAATTTTTGTTATCACCGCTCTTGTAAGGCTGCTTTTTAGCTGTTGAGCTAAATATATTTTTCCTAAATCAATTGAAAAGTAGGTGCCTACTATTGTTAAAAAAAATAAAAACATTTTATATTCGGTGTCCTGAAAACCGGGGCCATAATTTGCTACAATTAATATCCAAAAAACCAAGACAGCAAAATTAATAATGTTCAGTAAAAAACCTCTAACCATGTTCTTGATTAAGTTTGGAGACTCAGAACCGGTATCAAAACTATACAGCCCTTCTTCTGTTTTATTTTGATATATACCTAACAGAGTAATTCCTGCGTAAAAAGACAACAAAACTCCACCTAGAATTTTCCATGAAGGGTTTTCTTGTATTGATTCTAACAAACTGCTTGTACTTGCATAAGCTATTGCAAAAAAAACGATTTCAGAAAACACAACTCCTATATTAAAAAAAACAGCGGCCTTAAAACCTTTACTAACGCTAATTTCAAGAATAGTAAAAAAAACAGGTCCTATAGTAAAAGCAAGTATAATTCCTAAAAAAATTGCAGGAAGAAAATCTGTCATTATTTTTTTATTTCTGTTATATTTCCTCCAAGCGATATTGTTTGATTAAGTGTTTTTGGGCTTCCGTAAACACCTATAGCGCCTCCAAGCGATGCTTTAGCTTCAAAAATGTCTCTTGCGTTTGCTTTACACGAACCTCCAGACGAAACAACCGCTTCTGTTTGGCTTGATAAAAACTCGTTTGCTTTTATAACTCCTCCGCTTTTTGCCACGGCTTCAAAAGAAAAAGTTGTTCCTTTAACGTTTATAACGCCGCCACTATTGGCAGAAGCTGTAGCTTTTTCTGTTTGTAAGTTAAGTTCAATTTGTCCACCTGAAGCAGCCTTTAAATACATTGTTGATTGTTTTAAGGTGTCTTTGGAAATTACCGTTGCCGCTTGCTTTGCTTCAATTAAAAAAATTCTGCTTTTATGTTTGAGTTTTATAACTGTATTTTGACCTTTTAGTTTTTTAACGAGTTGCATTCTTAAAATTAACGTTCCTGATTTATTTATAACCACCACGTTCTCTGTGTTGTCTCCGGTAATTTTGATGTTGTTTTCTGAAGATTTTTCTAGAATTACATTAATTCCGTCTAAAACCTTAAGTTCTTGAAAGTCACCTATGTTTTTTTCAATTTGAGAAAAAACGATCTGTGTGATTAATAAGAAAAATATTTTCTTCATTTAGTTTTAATTAAGTAGTAAAATTACATTTTTTCTACCAACGAGAAATCAATTTGCTTTTTAGATTGGTTTACTGCCATTACTTTTATTAAAACCTTGTCGCCTAACCTATATTCTTCTTTAGTGTGTCTGCCTAAAAGCAACATCTCGTTCTCTAAAAAATTAAAATAGTCTCCTGGAATGTCTTTTATTCTTATAAACCCTTCACATTTATTTTCTACTGCTTCAACAAAAATCCCTCTTTCTGTTATTCCTGAAATAACACCCTCATAGGTTTTGTTTATGTTTTTAGACATGTATTTAACCTGCATAAATTTAATAGAAGCTCTTTCAGCTTTTGTTGCAGTTTCTTCTCTATTAGAACAATGCAAACATAGTTTTTCTAAGTTTTGATTGCTTTTGTTGTTTAAAAGAATTCTTTCTAATTCTCTGTGAACCAGTACATCGGGATATCTTCTAATTGGAGATGTAAAATGTGTATATTTTTCGAAAGACAAGCCAAAATGTCCAATGTTTTTTGTTGAATATTTAGCCTTACTCATGCTTCTAATAACCAATGTGTCTATCAAATTTTTTTCTGGTGAATCTTCGGTTTGTTTAAGCAGTAAATTTAATTGGTTATTAATGTTTTTTGTGTTGCGTAAATTTTGTTTGTACCCTAATTTTTTTATAATTCTTTCAAGTGTAATTATTTTTTTATCATCTGGATAATCATGAACCCTAAATAATCCGTTTTTATGTTTAATAAAAAGTTTTGCTACTTTTTTGTTTGCTAATAACATAAATTCTTCAATTAATTTATTTGCAGACAATGATTCTTTTATTGTTGTTCTAACTGGTTCTTTTTCTTTATTTAAAACAAATTTTACTTCTTTTTTATTAAATGAAATAGATCCTTTTTCGTGTCTTTCTTTTCTAAGTTTCTTTGCTATGTTATTTATTACATATATCCCTTCTTCTACTTTTTTATTTATTTCTTTTATTTTACCGTCAAGAGAAATAGTTGAAGGAATTAATCCTTTTTTATTGTCTATTATATATTGTGCTTCTTTATAAGAAAGTCTTTCGTTTGAATTAATTACTGTTTTTCCAAACCATTCTTTTATAATCGTATTATTTTTAAAAGTGAAAACCGCTGAAAAAGCATACTTGTTTTCTCTAGGGTTCAAAGAACATAGATTGTTTGAAATTTCTTCTGGGAGCATAGGAACAACCCTATCTACTAAATAAACAGACGTCGCTCTTTTTTCCGCTTCCTTGTTTAAATTTGTGTTTTCTTTTAAAAAATGTGAAACATCTGCAATATGCACTCCTATTTCGAAAGTATCATTGTTGATTTTATTTACAGAAATAGCGTCATCAAAATCTTTAGCGTCTGCTGGATCAATAGTAAAAGTTGTTATATCTCTAAAACATTTTCTTTTTAAATCTTCTTTATTGTTTTGTAAGTTTTTTAATAATTCTGCTTCTTTAATAAGAGTCTTGTCAAACTCGTATGGTAGTTCAAATTCTTCTAAAATTGCATGAATTTCATTATTCACACTTCCTTTTTCACCTAAAATTTTTAAAACATTTGCCTTAGGAAGTTTATCTTCCCATTTATTTATTTCAAAAACAACAATATCATCATCTTTGATATTATTGTCATTACATATAAAAACAACTTTGTCTTTATTAGAATTATAATCAATAAATTTTTGGTTATTTTCTGAAAAAACTACACCGACATATCTTTGTTTTTTTCTTTTAATTACCTTAACTACTTCAACTTCTCTGTTTGTTATTTTTACACATTCTACTGTATCTCCATTTAAAGCTTTCTTTATGTTTTTTTCCGATATAAAAAAATCTTTTTCATTGTTCTCAACTATTAAATAGCCTGATCCTTTTTTTGTCTTATCAATAGTTCCTGAAACTGTTTTTTTAGTATTCATAATATAACTGCCTGGACTAACCTGATTTAAAACACCTTGTTTTTCTAAAGAATCTAAAGCCTTTTTGATAAGTATTATATTGTTTTCTTGTAATCTGCTTTTAATTTGTCTAAAATTTAATTTTTTTCTGTTTGAGATATTTTTAAAAATATTAATTATAGAAGTATTATAAGAACTTGTTTTTTTCTTTGACATTGTAAACCAAAGATAATCTTAAATAATTTTTAAAAATCAAATAATAGTTAACATTTATATAATTATAATAAATAGATTTTTAAAATTATATGGTTATTATTATAGTGTGTTAATTTATACAATAAGTTAAATAATAAAAAAAACACACAAGAATAATTAACATGTTATACATCTTTTTAATTAATATTTAAGAATAGAATAAAAGAGATATAAACACATGTTAATAATAAAAATGTTTATAAATACAAACAAACTAATTGTTAATAATTATAAAAAGAATGTTTATTAAAGTAATATAAATAATAACAAAAGATATTTAAATTTAATAAACAACATTTATAATGATGTTGTAAAATTAAGTGAACAACTAATTAACTAATTATGAACATAGCTATTGGCAACGACCACGCAGGAACAGAATATAAACAAGAAATAAAAAAAATGTTGTTGAGTGAGAAACATATTGTTAATAATCATGGAACCAACAACAATGACAGTGTGGATTATCCTGACCATATACATCCAGTAGCCAGCCAGGTTGAAAACAACGAGGTTGATTTTGGAATAATTATTTGTGGAAGCGGCAATGGAGCTAACATGACAGCCAACAAACATCAAAAAATAAGATCTGCCCTGTGTTGGAACAAAGAAATAGCAGAACTTTCAAGAACACACAACAACGCAAACATTTTAAGCATTCCCTCTAGGTTCGTTAGTTTAAAAGAAGCTAAAGAAATGGTAAAAATTTTTCTAAACACGGATTTTGAAGGAGGTAGACACCTAACAAGGATAAATAAAATTCCCAAATGAAAATAAATTGGGTTGTTAGAAGCTGGCCAGAACTTTCTTTAATGGAACTTTATAGTGTTTTAAGACTTAGATCAGAGGTGTTTGTTGTAGAACAAGACTGCGTTTACCAAGACATAGACAATAAAGATCAAAAAGCAATTCATCTTTTAGGATATGAAAAGAAAGAGCTAATAGCATATTCTAGAATATTTAACGAAGGAGATTATTTTAAAGTAACTTCTTTTGGAAGAGCAATTATTAAAAAAGAAAAAAGAGGGCTAGGATATGGGGACGAACTTGTTAAAGAATCGCTAAGAATTATTAAAAGTAAATACGGAAACAAAAAAGTTAAAATTTCCGCGCAAGCCCATTTAAAAAACTTTTATGCTAAACACACTTTTATAGCTAAAGGAGAGGAATATTTAGAAGATGGTATTCCTCATATTTCAATGGAAAGTCTTTAAAAACAAATCGTTTATACACCCCGAAATTTCTTTAGAAGAAGCTTCTTTTTTCCCTTGAAACAAAATAAAAAGACTTCCTTTTTTCTTTTCAAATACAGTGTCGGGTAGCGCTCTAATTTGTTCTTTTATTCTTCTTTTTATAAGGTTTCTTTTAACGGCTAAGGGAATTAATTTTTTAGGCACAGAAACACCTATTTTTAAAGAAGACCCGCCTGGCAAATAAACGGATCTTAAAAACCCAGCCGAACACGAAGTCCCTGATTTAAAAAGGAGTTCTATTTCTTTTTTACTTTTTAAAGAAGTTTTTTTATTATAAAAAGACATTTAAGGCTGGAAAATATTGTTTGTCATATCTACGTCTGCTAAAAGACCAGAAGGGTCAATCTCTATTTTAAGAACTTCTTTTTGTAAAGGGATTAGGTAATTCGGTGAGGCCCACCCCCAAAAAGGAAGGGTTTCAAAAGAAGGACTTAGTTCTGTTTTAACCCCCCTCATAAGGTCTATAGGAATGTAAAAGTGTTTTTTTGTATTATCAACAAACGTTACAACAAGCTCAATAGGCATAGGGATTAACCCTTTTCTTTCTAAAACAACATTTCCATCTTGGAATTTAACCGCATAATCAATTTTTTCTGCAGTTCTTGTCCAGTCGTTCAAGTACCACTCAAGCTCTAAATCAGAAACCTTTTCAGCAACCCTTTTAAAATCATTAGGCCCTGGGTGTTTAAACTTAAACTCGTTAAAATACCTTTTAATAATTTTTTTTAATGTTTTTTGACCAACAACATAACCAAGCTGGGATAAAAAAACAGAACCCTTGCTATAAGCCGAAACACTATAAGCAAAATTATAACTAAACCTATCAGAATGGGTTGTTTGAGGCTGTTCAACCCCAGAATTAGCTAGCCTACGATAGCTGTTGTACGAACCTTTAAAAGGGTTTTTTGGCGTCTTTCCTAAAACAGAGTTTTCTGCCAAAACATCAATGTAAGACGCAAAACCCTCGTCCATCCACGGGTGCTTTGCCTCGTTATTAGCTAAAATATGTTGAAACCAAGCGTGGGCCATTTCATGAGAAGTTGTTCCAAGCAGCCTAGAATATTGTTCTCCCCCAGTAATAAGAGTAGACATGGCATATTCCATACCTCCATCACCACCTTGAATTATAGAGTATTGTTTCCAAGGATACTCGCCAATGTTTTCGTTAAAATATTCCATTAACCCCACACTATGAGGCTGTAATTTCCTCCAATTCTCAAGGTTGGTCTTATATAAAAAATGTAATTCTATGTCGTTTGGCCCCCTAACCACATCATGATAAAAATCAGGATCAGCTGCCCAGGTAAAATCATGGACATTAGGAGCGTAAAAATGCCATGTAAGGGTTTCTTTTTTAGAATGATCAACGGTTTTGTTTTTAGACTGATATCCGTATCCTATTTCGTTGGAGTTTTGTAAATATCCGGTTCCGCCTAGAATATAATTTTTATCAATAGTTATTTTGACATCGTAATCTCCCCAAACCCCATGGAACTCCCTTGCAATATACGGGTTAGGATGCCACCCTTCAAAGTCATATTCTGCAAGCTTTGGAAACCATTGTGTCATTGATAAAGCAACCCCGTCGTTATTATTTCGTCCAGACCTACGAATTTGTTTAGGCACAACTCCCCTAAACTTTAGGGCAAGCTTAGTTTTTTTTCCAGGCAACAAGACTTTATTTAACCTAGCCAACAAAACCGTCTCCTGTTTTTCAAAAACTATCGGCTTACCGTCTTGCTTTAATTCAAAAACAGACAAATCTCCCTCTTCACTTTTTTTAAGCTTGCTTATCCTGTCTTGAACCCTTCTGTCGGGGTCGCTAATGTTAAGAGACCTGACGTCCATTTGGCTTCCGGGCTTAAAAGCGTTAAAATATAAATGATAATACACCTTTCTTATTGTGTCAGGCGAATTATTGGTATATACAATTTCCTGATTTCCGCTAAACTCAAAGGTTTTAACATCAACACTAACATTCATGTTATAGTCAGCTTTCTGTTGCCAATTAGATTGTGAAGACAAAACAAGAGGCAAAAAAAAGAATAAATAAAAAAAAGACTTCATATAGATTAATTAAATATTTCGTTAAAAGTAAAAGATTTGTCAATTCTTACACCTTTTTCTGTGTTTTTTAAGGTGATGATTTGGTTGTAAGGGTCGTGTTCTAAGAACAAATAATAATTATTGTCAACAGCTTCTTTTAAGAAAAGCTCTTTTTCACTCATTGAAACCAAAGGTTTCACGTCGTAACCCATTATATAAGGAACAGGAACGTGTCCTGCGGTGGGTAGAAGATCAGCCGCAAAGACAAGAGACTTGTCTTGGTAAGTCAGCCTAGGAATCATTTGTTTTTCTGTGTGGCCATTAACAAACAAGATGTCCATGTTGATTTCTTTTTTGTGTTCAAAGCCCGCGGGGTGTTGAGGCACAAACTCAAGAGCTCCTGACTCTTTAATAGGCGAGAGGTTTTCTTTTAAAAAAGACGCTTTTTCTCGAGGGTTTGGGCTCTCAGCCCAAGACCAATGGTTTTTATTACTCCAATACTTGGCGTTTTTAAATAGAGGCCTGTAAAACGACTTGTTATTGTCCCAAACAGTACCGCCCCCACAATGATCGAAATGAAGATGAGTAAAAACAACATCTGTGATTTCTTCACAGGAAAAACCCGCGCTATTAATTGACGACACCAGCTCGTGTTCTCCCCATCTATAATAGTAGCTAAAAAACTTTTCTGTTTGCTTTGTTCCCATTCCAGTATCTATTAAGGTTAACCTTTTGCCGTCTTCAACAAGCAAACATCTTGAAGCCACATCAATCATGTTGTTTTTATCAGATGGGTTGGTTTTTTGCCAAAGCGACTTAGGAACTACCCCAAACATGGCACCGCCATCTAACTTAAAGTTTCCAGCCTCAATAGGGTGTAGAGTCATAATATAAATATAAAAAATTACTTGATAGTAAGCCTTAAAACAGAACACACAGAGTTATGAACAAACTTATCTTTACCACCTCCAAACAATACGTTTAGCCAGTTGTCTTTTTCAGGAGTTCCAAGTATGAGTAAATCAAAATTTGCGGACTGTTCAGAAATAGTTTCTAAAGGATTGTCGCTTTCTACAAGAACAAACTCACTTTCACAAAAAGTGTTGGAGATCAACGCAGAAGAAGAAACTCTAACAGACTTCTTTGTTTCGTTAGACGCATCTAAAGGAATTATATTCAACAAAGTTAATTTTGCTCCATAAAAACCACAAATATTTTCAGCAACCTCTATAAAAGCCTTATTTTTTCTCCCAGGCCTTAAAGCAAGAACAATTTTTTCAAAACTTCTAACCCCGTTGTCTTTATAAAGGGCAAAACTAGAGTTCACATTTCTTAAAAGCCAACCAATAGGATTGCCGACCAAAATTCCAGACCTGGCTCTTCCTTCCCAGCCCATAACAAGCCATTTACATTTTCTTTGCCCAGTTATGTTTTCGATAGAATTAGACACATTGTGAGTCGAAACGGTTTCATAGGTTAAATTCGTTTTTTTAAGAGATTTGATGTTTAAAATTCTTCTTTTAATAGATTCAGATTTTGGCGAATGGGTGTTGACCGCTTCCAAAAAAGTTTGATTAGGAGCTTCAATTAAATTGATAGCGTTTAACTTAACATTGTTTTTAATTGAAGAAGCAATTTCAACCAATGTTTCAGGAGATGTTTCGTCCCCAAGCAAAGGAACCACGATTTCAGCACTAGTGTTAACAACCTCTTCTTCGTTTATGTTTAATTCTGTTTTTGCCTCTTCAAGACCCTCTTTTCCGCTTCTAAACAAGAAAGAAAGGATTTTATAGCTTGAAAAAACACCTTTTCTATTCGTTTTTCTTCCATAAAAGAAAAAAGTTACAAACCCAAAAACAAAAGCCCCAAGTATTGAGAGTAGCGGCATAATGCCTAAATAAGCTAACAATACAATCCCACTAAGAACACCAAAAATTTGAACATACGGATAAAAAGGAGACCTGTAAGAAGGGTTGTACCATTGAGCGTTTGTTTCTCTTAAAACTATCACCGCAAGATTTACCGAAATAAACATTAAAACCTTAAAAGCGCTAGCTAGTTTTGCGATTTTTTCTACATCTAAATACAATATGGCAAGACCAATTATAAAAGCAGTTACAAGAATAGAATAAACGGGAGTCATAAACTTTCCACTTATTGAACCCAGAAACCCGGGCAACATTTTGTCTCTTGCCATTGCAAAAGGAAATCTAGAAGAAGCAAGCACACCTGAATTAGCCATTGAAAGAAGCGTCAAAACCCCAACCACACCAGCAGCATATCCAAAAGCGTCGCCACCTAATTTTTGAGACAAAGTGTAAATAGGTTTAATGTCGTTTACCAAAAAAGAAGCCTCCACGTTTCCAACTAAAACAATTGCCACCAAAACATAAACAATCGTAATTAAAAACAAAGAAATCAACATGGTTTTAGGGAGGTTTTTTTCAGGGTTTTTAATCTCACCAGCAACAGCAGCAACTTTTGTAACTCCTGCATACGAAATATACAAGAAAGCAACAGCGCTTATAAAACCTGAAGATTCTTTTGCAAAAACAGGCTCTGTAAGAGAGGCGTCAAAAGAACCAAAACCAAAAAAAACAATACAGATTAAAGACAGAACGCTAATACTAACTATAATAAGTTGGGTTTTTTCAACTTTTTTAACCCCAAAAATATTCAACAATAAAATAAGAAGAAGAGAGAAAAGGGCAATACTTTTAGTAAGGCTTGAGTCGATCTCAATTAAGACATATAAATAAGCGCTTAACCCAACAAGTGAAAAAGCACTTTTTAGCAATAAAGACAACCAGAGCCCTAAACCAGAAATTGTTCCAAACAAAGGGCCAAAAGCTCTTTCGATATAAACGTATGTTCCCCCAGATTTAGGCATTGATGTGGCCAGTTCAGATTTTGACAAAACAGCAGGCAAAATACACAACGCAGAAACCAGAAAAGCCAACCAAACAGAAGATCCTGTGATGCCAACAGCAAGCCCAGGAAGAACAAAAATCCCACTAAGCATTCCGCCAACACTTACAGCGATAGCGCCTGGCAAAGACAATGTTCTTTGAAGTTTTTTCATTTAAACGTTATTATATTAAAAATAATATTTTTAAACAGAAATCCTATAAAGATTTCTTTAATTGTAAAACATTTTTTGTAAACAACGAGTGGTCAAATTTTAAAACAAAGAAACCAACAAAATCTAATCATTCAGTTTTAAGACGGCCATAAACGCTTCTTGAGGAATCTCAACACTTCCCACTTGTCTCATTTTCTTTTTACCTTTTTTCTGTCTTTCAAGAAGTTTTCTTTTTCTACTTATATCACCCCCGTAACATTTCGCCGTTACATCTTTTCTAACAGCTTTTATTGTTTCACGGGATATAATTTTAGCACCAATAGCAGCCTGTATAGGAATGTCAAATTGTTGCCGAGGAATTAATTGCCGTAATTTTTCACACATCTTTTTTCCTATTGAATAAGCGTTGTCAGCATGAATTAAAGACGAAAGCGCATCAACAGAGCTCCCGTTTAATAATAAATCCACCTTAACAAGCTTGGATTTTCTCATACCAACAGGAGAGTAGTCAAAAGAAGCATAGCCTTTAGAAACCGTTTTAAGACGGTCATAAAAATCGAACACAATTTCAGCCAGTGGCATGTCGAAAATAAGCTCAACTCTTTGAGTGGTTAAATAGGTTTGGTTCTTTATTTCGCCTCTTTTTTCAATACACAAACTCATTACATTCCCAACATAATCAGACTTTGTAATTATAGTTGCCTTAATAAAAGGCTCTTCAACTCTTTCCAAACTTGAGGGATCGGGTAAGTCTGTGGGATTGTTAACAAGTATTGGAGCCCGAGGATCTTTTCGTGTGTATGCGCTGTAAGAAACGTTAGGAACAGTTGTGATTACAGACATATTAAACTCTCTTTCAAGTCTTTCTTGGATTATCTCTAAATGCAACATTCCTAAAAACCCACATCTAAAACCAAAACCAAGCGCAGAGGAGCTTTCAGGGGAATAAACCAGAGAAGCGTCGTTTAGTTGCAGCTTGTCCATTGAAGACCGTAACTCTTCATAGTCTTCAGTGTCTACCGGGTAAATACCCGCAAACACCATTGGCTTTACATCTTCAAAACCAGAAACCCCTTCACTATCTACTGAGTCGACGTCTATAATAGTATCACCAACCTTAACTTCTTTTGCGTTTTTAATTCCAGTTATCAAATAACCCACATCTCCAGCACCAATATATTTTTTAGGTGTTTGGGTAAGGTTTAAAGTACCAACTTCGTCAGCAGAATATTCTTTTTGAGTTGCAAGAAATTTAATCCCTTGGCCTTTTGAAATTTTCCCAGAAAAAACACGAAAATAAGTTTCAACCCCTCTAAACGGGTTATAAACAGAGTCAAAAATAAGCGCTTTTAAAGGCGCATTGTCATCTGTTTTTGGGGCGGGAACCACATTAATTATGGCGTTTAAAATATCACCAACTCCAAGCCCTGTTTTCGCAGACGCGTGTATAATCTCCTCTTTTTTACAACCAAGCAGATCAATAATATCATCGCTAACTTCTTCTGGATTTGCCGAAGGGAGATCGATTTTGTTAAGAACAGGAATAATTTCTAAGTCATTTTCCAGAGCTAGATAAAGGTTAGATATCGTTTGTGCTTGAATACTTTGGGCAGCATCTACAATAAGAAGCGCACCTTCGCAAGCAGCAATTGACCTAGAAACTTCGTACGAAAAATCAACATGGCCAGGCGTATCTATTAGGTTTAAAACATAATCAATTCCGTCTTTTTTATAATTCATTTGTATAGCATGTGACTTGATCGTTATACCCCTCTCCCTTTCAATATCCATGTTATCTAAAAGTTGATCTTGTTTTTCTCTGCTAGTAACAGCTCCGGTGTAATCAAGAAGCCTATCGGCAAGAGTACTTTTACCGTGATCGATATGAGCGATAATACAGAAATTTCTAATTTCAGCCATACAGAATAAATAAGGCACAAATATAATGGAATAAACTCTTTAAGTCTATTAAGATTAATATTTTACTTTTGCACTAAAATATTAGCTTTTGATTAAGATAGGCGACATTGAAATACCAAGCTTTCCTCTTTTGTTGGCCCCAATGGAAGACGTAAGCGACCCTCCCTTTAGAGCGTTGTGCAAGGAGCAAGGAGCTGACGTAGTTTATACTGAGTTTATCTCAAGTGAAGGGCTCATAAGGAACGCTCAAAAAAGTGTCATTAAATTAGATATTTTCGAAAAAGAAAGACCTGTTGGAATTCAGATCTTTGGCGCAAACCTTGACTCAATGCTTCAGTCTATAGATATCGTTGAATCTGTAAAGCCAGATATTATTGACATTAATTTTGGATGTCCAGTAAAAAAAGTTGTATCAAAAGGCGCAGGAGCAGGTATTTTAAAAGACATTGATCTTATGGTAAAACTAACACGTGAAATGTGCAAAAGAACCAAACTTCCTGTTACTATTAAAACTAGACTTGGTTGGGATGAAAATTCAATAAAAATAGTTGAAGTTGCAGAAAGGCTACAAGACGTGGGGGCAAAAGCAATTTCGATACACGGTAGAACAAGAGCTCAAATGTATAAAGGTGAAGCAAACTGGAAGCCGATAGCTGAAGTAAAAAACAACCCAAGAATGTTTATTCCTGTTTTTGGAAACGGAGACGTGAACAGCCCAGAAAAAGCAAAACTAATGAGAGACGAGTTTGGTTTAGACGGAGCTATGATAGGCAGGGCAAGCATTGGCAATCCTTGGTTTTTTAATCAAGTAAAGGCTTTTTTAAAAACAGGAGAAAAAACAGAGCCCCCTTCAATTTTGGAAAGAATTAACGTTGCTAAACGGCATTTAGAAATGTCTATAAAGTGGAAAGGCGATCGATTAGGGGTTTTAGAAACACGAAGACATTATTCTAATTATTTTAAAGGAATAAAAGACTTCAAACCCTATAGAACAAAACTTGTTACTCTTGAATCAACAAAAGAACTAATGAATTTATTTTCAGAGCTAGAAGAAATAAACGAGACACTATTAGTTACAGCTTAATTTTCAGGCTTGTTTTGGAGGCGAGATAAGCTCCTGTACCACAAACAATCAACAGAAACACAATCACCACCACCACGTTAGACAGCTCTAAGCTTACTGGGTAAGGAATTTCAGTTCCTGCCAATTTAATAAAAGAAAAAGCTTTTTGTAAGTACACAAAACAAATTCCAGACAATAATCCGATTACTCCACCAGAAAAAGAAACCATTAAGCCATGTTTAAAAAACAAACTTTGTATGTTTTTTTTGGTAGCACCAAGCTTTAAAAGAGTTTGTACTCCTTTTCTTTTTTCTACAATTAAAATGATTATTGCCCCAACGGAATTAAACATTGCAACAACCAATATTAAACCCATAAGAATGTTTAAAATCAACCCCTCTACGTTTAACATCTTGTAATATGTTTGGTTAAGCTCTTCTCTTGAACTCACTACAAACCCTTTGTTAAACACTTTTTTTAAAGCTTTTATCAACGGCTTAGGATTGTTAAAAGACTTAATCAATATGGATGTAATTTCATTTTTGTCTTTCTTTAAAAGGGATCGAGCAGAATTTAAAGAAGAAAAAACAGTTCTTTGATCTTTTTCGTTTGAAGAAGAGTATACGCCTGATGGAACAAATGCCAAAGATCGAAAAGGGCTTTTGAGCAAAGAAGAGCCAATATTATTGTTAGGAACACCAACGCTTAAAACACCACCATAATTAAAAAGACCTAAATTTAATTTGTCAGCAATAAAATAACTCACCAAAACTTCGTTAGAGTTTAAATCTACCCATCTTCCAACAGAAATAATACTGTCAATTTCTATAACGCTTCTAAAGTTTTTGTCAACACCAACCAGTTTGCCAAAAGTGTTTTTTCCATCACTACTTAAAAAAACTTTTTCCTCAAGCGTTTTAGAGTAAGTAAAAGAATCATTTCTGGACGAAAGCCAACGTACTTGACTTTCGGTTGGTGTGAAAGAAGATAAAGAGGTAGAGCTAATTTTAATATCAGGATCAAAAGCTTTGTTATAGTTCAGACCAAAATCTTTGAGGCCTGAGAAGACAGAAAGAACAATAAAAAAAGAACATGAGGCTACTACTAAAACAAATGACGCCGTTAAGCTTATAAAATTTACAATATTGAATTTGCTTTTTGAAAAAAAATATCTTTTTGAAACAAAAAAGCTAACACCCATTTTAAATTTTTTTTCTTTTAGGAAGTAGAGAGCTGTTTTTAATCGGATCTTCTGTTTTTTTCAAAGCGTTGTCGATAGAATCAATATGCTCTAAAGAATCATCGTTATAAAAAAACAGTTCAGGAATCCTTCTTACTTGGTTTTTAACCAATAAAGCCAAAGAATGCCTTATAGCATTTTTCTTCTTTGAAAATAAATCAAAAATCATTTCCGTGTTTTTTACAGGGAAGATGCTTATGTAGGTTTTTGCAGAAGATAGATCAGACGAAACCCGCACTTTTGTTACTGAAGCAATTACAGACCCAGACAAATTTTCTTTTAACAGCTGCTGAAGAATTACAGTTAAATCCTGTTGAATTACGGCTCCTATTTTTTTTTGTCGGGTTGTTTCCATATAACAAAAATACAGAAAACTTTAACTATAATCTTGAAATACGAAGCGTGTTTACCTGCCCTTTCTCTTTTACCGGCATAGCCGCAAGGTTAACTACAAGCTCGCCGTTTTTTACAAAACCTTTTTCAATAGCTAAGTGATTTACCTCCTCAACAGTTTTGTCAGTGCTTACAAAGTTGTCATAATAAATACACTTAACACCCCAAAGCAACCCAAGCTGAGAAAGAATTCGTTTGTTTGAAGTAAAAACCAATATAATTGCAGACGGTCTCCATGATGAAATTTGCCACGCGGTGTAGCCGCTATTGGTTAGTGTGCATATGGCTGAAGCGCTAAGCTCATTAGCAATGTTACAAGCTTGAAAACAAATAGCCTTTGTAATAACTCTTTTAGAGTGAATTTCAGGCAAAGTGTCTGGAACCGATATTAAAGGAGAGTTTTCAACCCCCTTAATTATCTTTCCAATTGTTTGAATAACCTCAATAGGGTATTTTCCTACAGACGTTTCTCCAGAAAGCATTACTGCATCAGCGCCATCCATCACAGAGTTTGCCACATCATTAACCTCGGCCCTTGAGGGGGTAAGGCTGTCGATCATGGATTCCATCATCTGAGTAGCAATTATTATAGGCTTTCGAGCTTTTTTAGCCTTATTAACCATGAGTTTTTGTTTCAAAGGAACTTCTTCTGCGGGAATTTCAAGACCCAGATCTCCCCTAGCCACCATTAAACCATCAGCCTCGTGAAGTATTGCGTCTAGATTAAGAATAGCTTCAGGCTTTTCAATTTTAGCAATAATTGGAATTTTGTGTTTTGAGTTTTGACTAATTAGCTCCTCTAGTTCACAAACATCTTCTTTTGATCTAACAAAAGAAAGCGCCAACCAATCAAAACCATTTTTTATTGCAAACAAAGCGTCTGTTTTATCCTTTTCTGTAAGAGCAGGCAATGAAAGCTTTGTGTTAGGAAGGTTTACCCCTTTTTTAGACTTTAGATCGCCCCCTTGAATAACCTTAGTTTTAACTAAGTCTTTTTTATTTGTTTCAAGAATTTCTAAAATAATCTTACCATCATCAACCAAAACCCTTTCGCCTTTTGAAACATCTTTAGGAAAGTCTTTATAATTTATGGAAACCAATTTAGAATCACCAAACTCTATCGCGTTAGTTGTAATAGAAAACAAAGCCTCGTTTTCAATCACAGCATCTTCTTTTACATTACCTATGCGAATTTTCGGCCCTTGCAGATCTCCTAAAATTGCAACATGAAACCCCAACAAGGAACTTAACTCTCGAATGTTTGAAACGGTGTTTTTTACCTCATCATGATTGGCGTGTGAAAAATTAATACGAAATACATTAACGCCATTTTCAATTAAAGATTTAAGCATGGACTTTTCTGTAGAGCTAGGTCCTAAGGTTGCTATTATTTTAGTTTTATTTAAAGTCATTTTATTCAAATATTAAATTTTCTTTTGATTTAAGCTTCTTTTTAGGAATTTTATAAATGGAAATAAGTTCAGGAATTTTAGAAATTTTTTTTAAAAAACTAGCAAAAAGACATTGATCTCCACTACATTTTAACACGTATTTTACAGAAGGAATTTCTGGCATTAAAAAAAACGTTTCAACCGAGTCTTGAAAAAAGGTCAATGAGCCCTCAGATTTAATAGAGTTTTCACAAGAATTGTTGTATATCCAGATGTCTAAATCAGATTTTTTATTAAAATAGTTGTAAGTCATAAATGAGCCTTTATTAGACTTAAACGTAAGGTCTTTTCTTGTTCTGGTGAAGCGTGTTCCTAAATGAAAGTTTAGCAAAAGAACGAGTTTAAAAAACTCATCATCAAAATGTAAGGCGAAATAGCTCGTATCTTTTTCAGGTTCAATATGTTTCAAGACATGATTAGGCATAAGTCCAAATATACAACATGTAATAGTTATGCAGTAAACGAAATACTATTCTTCAAATTTCTTAAACAGAACACACGCGTTATGTCCTCCAAAACCAAAGGTATTGCTCATAGCATAACTTACTTCTCTTTTTTGAGATTGGTTGAAGGTGAAATTAATTTTTTCGTCAATTGTGTCGTCTTTTGTTAGGTGGTTTATTGTGGGAGGAATAATACCATTGTTAATTGATAAAATTGATGAAATTGCTTCAACTGCACCTGCCGCACCTAACAAATGACCGGTCATTGATTTGGTTGAATTAATATTCATAGAGTAGAGGTGGTCTCCAAAGACTTTATAAAGAGCCTTAGATTCAGCAACATCTCCTAAAGGAGTAGAAGTCCCGTGCATATTAATAGTGTCAATCATTTCTAAGCTTACACCAGCGTCTCTCAAGCAGTTTTCCATAACCTTAATTGCCCCGATTCCCTCAGGATGAGGAGCGGTCATGTGGTATGCATCAGCAGATAGACCTCCACCAATAAGTTCAGCGTATATTTTAGCACCTCTTTTTTTAGCATGCTCATATTCTTCTAGTATTAAAGCTCCCCCTCCTTCTCCCAGAACAAACCCATCCCTGTCTTTATCAAAAGGTCTTGACGCAGTTTTGGGATCTTCATTTCTTGTCGAAAGCGCATGCAATGCATTGAACCCACCAATACCAGAAATAGAAACACCAGCTTCAGAACCGCCAGAAACAATTACATCAGCATGACCAAGACGTATGTAGTTTAACCCATCTATCAAAGCGTTTGCGGATGAAGCACATGCGGAAACAGTGGCAAAATTAGGACCCCTAAAACCATTTCTAATCGAAATTATTCCAGGAGCAATGTCAGGTATCATTTTAGGAATCATAAAAGGATTAAATCTAGGCGTTCCGTTTCCAGAAGCAAAGCCTAAAACTTCGTTTTGAAAGGTTTCTAAACCGCCAATTCCGGCACCCCAAATAACACCAACCCTATCTTTATCAACATTGTCTTCTATCAGTCGAGAGTCTTTAATTGCCTCCTCAGACGAAACAATGCCGTATTGAGCAAACCGATCCATCTTTCTTGCAAGTTTCCTGTCCATAAAATTTTGAGGATCAAAATTTTTAAGCTCACAAGCAAACTTTGTTTTGAAATGGGTTGTGTCGAAATAAGTGATGTCATTAGCCCCGCTTTTTCCAGACGTTAGACCATCCCAATATTCGGAAACGGTGTTACCAATAGGTGTCAATGCCCCTAGTCCGGTAACAACAACACGCTTAAGTTCCATAAAGACTATTTTGAGCTTTCGATGTACTGTACAGCTTGACCAACAGTGGCAATTTTCTCTGCTTGGTCGTCAGGGATTTGAATATCAAATTCTCTTTCAAATTCCATAATTAATTCTACTGTGTCAAGAGAGTCAGCGCCTAAGTCGTTAG